>Ga0209155_1000004_pt1 | contig 92782 bp, 80 predicted proteins | sample GraSoiAngelo_122_FD_185879 | JGI IMG/M metagenome (GOLD analysis project Ga0209155, IMG submission 185879) | Grasslands soil microbial communities from the Angelo Coastal Reserve, California, USA - 14_0927_02_20cm (SPAdes) (version 2) | ecosystem: Environmental > Terrestrial > Soil > Grasslands ... | reverse complement strand
GCCAGAACGCCGATGGGCGCCTTCCAGGGCGAGCTGAAAGGCTTTGCAGCGCCCGAGCTCGGCGCCGCAGCGATCCGCGCCGCGGTAGAGCGCGCCAGGATTTCCCCCGCGGAAGTGCAGGAAGTGATCATGGGCTGCGTGCTGCCCGCGGGGCAGGGCCAGGCGCCGGCGCGCCAGGCCTCGCTCGGCGCAGGCTTGCCGCTCGCCGCGGGCTGCACGACGGTGAACAAGATGTGCGGCTCGGGAATGAAGGCCGCAATGTTCGCGCACGATCTCCTCGCTTGCGGGACCAATGAAATCATCGTGGCCGGCGGCATGGAGTCCATGACCAACGCGCCCTACCTGCTGCCGAAGGCGCGCTCCGGGTATCGCATGGGCCACGCGCAGGTGATCGACCACATGTTCTATGACGGCCTCGAGGACGCCTACGACAGAGGCCGGCTGATGGGCACGTTCGCGGAGGACTGCGCGCAGAAATACCAGTTTTCCCGCGAAGCGCAGGATGATTTTGCGATCCGCTCCCTGCAGAGAGCGCAAAAGGCGAATCGCGAAGGCTGGTTCGCCTGGGAGATCACGCCGATCGCCGTCAAGGCCGGCAAGGAGGAAAAGTTCATCGAGATCGACGAGCAGCCGTTCAAGGCCAACCTCGACAAGATCCCGACGCTGAAGCCGGCGTTCCGGCAGGACGGCACCGTGACCGCGGCCAACTCCAGCTCGATCTCCGATGGCGCCGCGGCGCTGGTGCTGATGCGGCGCTCCACCGCCGAGCGGCGCGGCCTTGCGCCGCTTGCGCTCATCGCCGGCCATGCGACGCACTCCCAGGAGCCGGGCTGGTTCACGACCGCGCCGGTCGGCGCGATGGCCAAGCTTTTCGAGCGCACCGGCTGGAGCGCGAAGAGCGTCGATCTCTACGAGGTGAACGAGGCGTTCGCGGTGGTGACCATGGCGGCGATGAAGGAGCACGGCCTGCCGCACGACAAGGTGAACGTGCACGGCGGCGCCTGCGCGCTCGGGCATCCGATCGGCGCTTCCGGCGCGCGCATCCTGGTCACGCTGATCGGCGCGCTGCGCAAGTACGCTCTGAAGCGCGGCATGGCAAGCCTGTGCATCGGCGGGGGCGAGGCGACGGCGATGGCGATCGAGCTCGTCTGAATGCTCAAGCGGCAGCTTCAGGCGCTGCTCGACAGGTCGCGCTTCCTCAGGCCTTACCGCTTCCGGGTGGTGGCGGTGAAAAAGGGCAAATGCACGCTCGAGCTCCCGCATCGCCCGGTCCTGGAGCGGCCCGGCGGAATCATCAACGGCCCGGCGCTGATGGCGGCCGCCGACTGCGCCATGTGGCTGGCGATCAAGGCGCATCTGGGAGTCGAGCAAGACGCGCTGACCTCGGAGCTCAGCACCGCGTTCCTTTCCCCCGCCAAGGGCGAGCACGTGTATTGCACCGCCGAGATCCTGAAGATGGGCCGGCGCCGCATCTACGGCGTCGCCAGGTGCCACGGCAAGCAGGGGCGCCTGTTCACCCACCACACCTTGACTTACGTTCGTCCCGACTAGATGCAGCACGAGGAGATCCGGCAGGCAGTGCGGCGTTTCGCGCAGGAGCAGCTGGCGCCCAACGCCGCCCGCTGGGACCGGGAAAAGCACTTTCCCAGGGAAGCGCTGAAAGGGCTCGCCGCGATGGGCCTCTACGGCGTCGCCATTGCCGAGAAATGGGACGGCGCCGGGCTCGACTACACCTCGCTTGCCGTCGCCTGCGAGGAAATCGCGGCGGGCGATTGCTCGACTGCGACCATCATTGCCGTGAATAACCTGGTCGCCGGTATCGTCTCAGGTTACGGAAATCCGGATCAGAAAGAAAAATTTCTGAAACCCCTGGCTCGCGGCAGGATGCTGGGCGCGTTCGCGCTGACCGAGCCGCACGTCGGCTCGGACGCCGCGGCCATTACCACGCGCGCCGAGCGCCAGGGCGCGCATTACGTGCTGAACGGCGTCAAGCAGTTCATCACCTCTGGCAAGAACGCCGACATCGCGGTGGTCTTCGCCGTCACCGACAAGGCCGCGGGCAAGCGCGGCATCAGCGCCTTCGTCGTGCCGACCTCGACGCCCGGCTACGTCGTCGCCCGCATCGAGGAGAAGACCGGGCAGCGGGCCTCCGACACCGCGCAGATCGTCCTGGAAAATTGCAGGACTGAGCATCTGCTGGGCGGGGAAGGGGCGGGCTATCGCATTGCGCTCGCCAACCTCGAATCCGGGCGGATCAACGTCGCCGCCCAGTCCACCGGCGTCGCGCGCGCCGCGCTCGAAGCCGCCGTCGCCTATGCGCGCGAGCGAAAGAGCATGGGCAAGACCCTGATCGAGCACCAGGCGGTCAATTTCCGTCTCGCCGACATGGCGACCCGGGTCGAGGCAGGCCGCCAGCTTTACCTGCATGCCGCGTCGCTGCGCGATGCCGGGCGGCCGTGCATCAAGGAAGCGTCGATGGCGAAGCTCTTCGCCTCGGAGATGGCCGAGCAGGTCTGCTCCGACGCGATCCAGATCCACGGCGGCTACGGCTACGTCGCCGACTTCCCGGTGGAGCGCCTGTGGCGCGACGTGCGCGTGACGCAGATCTACGAAGGCGCGAGCGACATCCAGCGCCTGGTGATCGGCCGCGCCCTGGAGGAGGGATGACGGCGATCAAAAGCCAGGTCGATTCGCGCTCGGCCGAGTTTTGTGCCAATGCTGAGCGGATGAAGGGACTCGTTCTTGATTTGCGTGAAAAAGTAGCAATTGTGACTCGGGGCGGCGACCAGGCGGCGCGCGACAAGCACCTCGCGCGCGGCAAGATGCTGCCGCGCGAGCGCGTCAGCAAGCTGCTCGACCCGGGCTCGCCGTTCCTCGAGATCGGCCAGCTCGCCGCCTGGGGGATGTACGGCGGCGACGTGCATTCCGCCTCGATGATCTGCGGCATCGGCCGGGTCTGCGGACGCGAGTGCGTCATCGTCGCGAACGACGCGACCATCAAGGGCGGCACCTATTACCCGATGACGGTGAAGAAGCACCTGCGCGCGCAGGAGATCGCCGCGCAGAACCGCCTGCCGTGCGTCTATCTGGTCGATTCCGGCGGCGGCTACCTGCCCGAGCAGGACAACGTGTTTCCCGACCGCGAGCACTTCGGCCGCATCTTCTACAACATCGCCAACATGTCGGCGGCCGCGATCCCGCAGATCGCCTGCGTGATGGGCTCCTGCACCGCCGGCGGCGCGTACGTGCCGGCGATGTCCGACGAATCGATCATCGTCAAAGGGCAGGGCACGATCTTTCTCGCCGGCCCGCCGCTGGTGAAGGCGGCGACCGGCGAGGTGGTAACGCCCGAGGAGCTGGGCGGCGCCGAGGTGCATACGCGGGTCTCGGGCGTGGCCGATCATTACGCGCTCGATGACGCGCACGCCCTTTCGCTTGTGCGCAAGATCATTTCGAATCTCAACCTCCGTAAGAATGTTTCCCTCGAAGTGCGGGAACCGCGCGAGCCGCTCTATCCCGCCGACGAGCTCTACGGCGTGATTCCCGCCGACCCGCGCAAGCCCTACGATGTGCGCGAGATCATCGCCCGGGTCGTCGACGGCTCGGAGCTCGATGAATTCAAGCAGAACTACGGCAAGACGCTGGTCACCGGCTTTGCGCACCTGCAGGGCTACCCGGTGGCGATTCTCGCCAATAACGGCATCCTGTTCTCCGAGTCCTCGCTCAAGGCGACGCATTTCATCGAGCTCGCGTGCCAGCGCGGCATCCCGCTCCTCTTCCTGCAGAACATCACCGGCTACATGGTCGGCAAGAAATACGAGGCCGGCGGCATCGCCAAGGACGGCGCCAAGATGGTGACCGCGGTCGCCACCGCGAAGGTGCCGAAGTTCACGCTGATCGTCGGCGGCTCGTTCGGCGCCGGCAACTACGGCATGTGCGGGCGCGCCTACTCGCCGCGCTTCCTCTGGATGTGGCCGAACGCCCGCATCTCCATCATGGGCGGCGAGCAGGCGGCGAGCGTGCTGGCGACTGTACGCGGAAATTTCAAGTCCAAACAGGATGAAGAATCTTTTAAAAACCCCATCCGGGCACAGTACGAGACCCAGGGCCATCCTTACTACGCGAGCGCGCGGCTGTGGGACGACGGCGTGGTCGATCCGGCCGATACGCGGCGCCTTCTCGGCCTCGCCCTCTCGGCCTCGCTCAATGCGCCGATCGAAGAAACCAGGTTCGGCATCTTCAGGATGTAGCGTGAGCGAACATCGCGCAACCGTGGAGTGGAAGAGATCGGGCGAGTTTCGCTATGAGACGTATTCCAGGAACCACGTCATCGCCTTCGGCGATATCCGCGTGCCGGGAAACGCGGCCGCGGAGAATATCCCCGCTACGGTGGCGCCCGCGATCGGCATCGACCCGGAGCAAAGCTTCGTCGCCTCGCTGTCTGCCTGCCATATGTTGTGGTTCCTGCACCTCGCCTGCCAGAAGAAATGGGTCGTCGACCGCTATGTCGACGAGGCAGTGGGCGTGCTTGACAGGACCTGGATCTCGCGTGTCACGCTGCGGCCGGTGGTGTCCTTTGCGGGCGCCGCGCCAAGCCACGAAGCGCACGCGGCACTGCATCAGCGCGCCCACGAGAAGTGCTTCATCGCGAATTCGGTCAAGACTGAAGTCCGCGTCGAGCCGAGGATCGCGTGAGCAATCTGCTGGTTGAGAAAAAAGAAGGCGTCGCATGGATCACGCTCAACCGGCCCGAGGTCCGCAATGCATTCGACGACGCGCTCATTGCATCCCTGAAGAATTGCTTTTCCGAGCTCGAGGCGGACAGATCGACCCGCATCGTCGTGCTGGCCGGCAATGGCCCTGCCTTCTGCGCCGGCGCCGATCTCAACTGGATGAAGCGCATGGCGGGCTACGGCTACGAGGAGAACCTCGCCGATGCGCGCTCGCTTGCCGACATGCTCGCCGCGCTCGATCGCCTGCCCAAGCCGACCATCGCGCGGGTGCACGGCGCGGCCTTCGCCGGCGGCACCGGGCTGGTGGCCGCCTGCGACATCGCCATCGGCACGCCGCAGGCGAAGTTCTGCTTCTCGGAGGCGAAGCTCGGCCTCTCGCCGGCGACGATCAGCCCGTACGTGATGCGCGCGATCGGCGAGCGCGCCGCGCGGCGCTATTTCCTCACCGCCGAGGTGTTCGACGCCGCCGAGGCCTGCCGCATCGGCCTCCTGTCCGCGTGTGTTTCCTCCAACCAGCTCGATTCGAGCGTTGAAGAAATCATCAAGCACCTCCTTGCTGGCGGAAGCGAAGCGCACGCAAAAATCAAGGAGCTGATCCGCGCCGTCGGCGGCCGGGCCGTGGACGCGGCGCTGGTCGCGGACACCGCCCGGCGCATCGCCGAGATCCGCGTCTCGCCCGAGGGCAGGGAGGGCATCGCCTCGTTCCTCGAGAAGCGCAAGCCGTCCTGGGGGCGGGGAAAAGACTGACGTGTTCGGCAAGATCCTGATCGCCAACCGCGGCGAGATCGCGTGCCGGGTGATCCGCACGGCGCGAGGGCTCGGCGTTCGCACCGTCGCGGTCTATTCCGACGCCGACCGCAACGCGCGCCACGTCAAGCGAGCCGACGAAGCGCGGCGCATCGGTCCGCCGGCCGCGGCTGAAAGCTACCTGAACGGCGATGCGATTCTCGCCGCGGCACGCGAGTCCGGCGCGCAGGCGATTCATCCGGGCTATGGGTTTCTCGCGGAGAACGCGCCGTTCGCGCAGGCCTGCCGGCACGCCGAGCTCGTCTTCATCGGGCCGAGCCCGGAGGCGATTGCCGCGATGGGGGACAAATCGGCCGCCAAGCGCCTGATGGAAAAGGCGGGCGTGCCGCTCGTGCCCGGTTACCACGGCGAGAACCAGGACGGCGCCTTTCTCGAGAAGGAAGCCGCGCGCATCGGCTACCCCGTGCTGATCAAGCCTTCTGCCGGCGGCGGCGGAAAAGGCATGCGCGTGGTGGAGGAAAAAAGCGCCTTCCGGAGCTCCCTGGAGGCGGCAAAGCGAGAAGCGAAATCTTCTTTCGGCGACGAGCGCGTGCTGATCGAGCGCTACCTGCAGCGGCCGCGGCATATCGAAGTGCAGGTGTTCGGCGATGCGCACGGCAACGCGGTGCATCTGTTCGAGCGCGACTGCTCGGTGCAGAGGCGGCACCAGAAAGTGCTGGAAGAAGCGCCCGCGCCCGGCATGACGCCGCAGCGCCGCCGCGAGATGGGGGAGGCCGCCGTCGCCGCGGCGCGCGCCATCGGCTACAGCGGCGCCGGCACGGTGGAATTCATCGCCGAGCAGGACGGGCGCTTCTATTTCATGGAGATGAATACGCGCCTGCAGGTCGAGCACCCGGTCACCGAGATGATTACCGGGCTCGACTTGGTCGAGTGGCAGCTGAGGGTCGCGGCAGGAGAAAGACTTCCGCTTCTGCAGGATGAACTGACCTTCTCGGGGCACGCCATCGAGGCGCGCATTTACGCCGAGGACCCGGGGCGCGATTTTCTCCCGGCCACGGGAAAGCTGCTGCACCTCGCGTTTCCCGCCGAAACGCAGGACGTGCGCATCGACGCCGGCGTCGAGGCTGGAGACGAAATCACGCCGTGGTACGACCCGATGATCGCGAAGCTGATCGTGCGCGGCCCGGACCGCGATACCGCGCTGCCAAGGCTGCGCCGCGCGCTTGCCGAAACCGAGATCGCCGGCGTGACGACCAACGTCGCTTTCCTGGGACGGGTGGCGGCGGGCCGCGCCTTTGCAGCCGCCGAGCTCGATACCGGGCTGATCGAAAGGAACCGCGCTGAGCTGTTCCCGCCGCGCGGACCCGTGCCGGACGAAATGCTGGCCGCCGCCGCGTTCGCCGAGCTCGAGGCGGAGGAGCAGGCCGCCCGCGAGCACGCCCGCGAATCGGGCGATCGATACTCGCCATGGCACCGCGTCGATGGCTGGCGATTGAACGAGGAATCGCACCACGATTTCGTTTTCATGGATGGCGAGGCGCGCCATGCGGTGCGCGTGCGCTTTACCGATGATGGCTCGCGGCTGCTGATCGGCGCGCGGGATTACCGCATCGAACGGGACGGGCCGCTCATCCGCCTGGACGGACGCAGCTTCAAGGCGCACGCGGTACGCGACGGCAGCCAGTGGCACGTGTTCTGCAACGGCGGCTACCGGCGGCTCGCGCTCAAGGCGGAGCTGCAGGCGCCGGAGGACGCCGCGGCGGCGGGCTCGCTTGCCGCGCCCATGCCCGGGAAGGTGATCCAGGTGATGGTCGAAGCCGGCGCGCGCGTGAAGAAAGGGCAGCCGCTGCTCATTCTCGAAGCGATGAAGATGGAGCACACCATCACCGCTCCCGCGGACGGCGTGGTGAAGGAGATCAATTTCGCCGCCGGCGAGCAGGTACTCGAAGGCGCCGAGCTCATTACACTCGCATCATGAAAACGTGGTCTGTCCCTGCTTTTGTCCGAATTGTCGAAGTCGGTCCCCGCGACGGGCTGCAGAACGAGCCAGGCGAAGTATCGACCGACGTGAAGGTCGAGCTAATCGAGCGGCTTGCCGACGCTGGCCTGCCTGCGGTCGAAGCGACCGCTTTCGTGTCGCCCAAGTGGGTGCCGCAGATGGCCGACCATATGGAGGTGCTGGAAAGAATCCGGCGCAGGCCCGGCGTCTCCTACCCGGTCCTGACGCCCAACCTGAAGGGCTTCGAGGCGGCGCGCGCCGCCGGCGCCACCGAGGTCGCGGTCTTCGGCGCCGCCTCCGAGGCGTTCTCGCGCAAGAACATCAACTGCTCGATCGCCGAATCGCTCGAGCGCTTTCGCCCGGTGGCCGAGGCGGCGCGGGAAGCAGGCATCAAAGTACGAGGCTATGTGTCCTGCGTTCTCGGCTGTCCTTACGAAGGCGAAGTGAAGCCCGAACGCGTCGCCGAGGTCGCGGCTGCGCTATTCGAGATGGGCTGCTACGAAATCTCGCTCGGCGACACCATCGGCGTCGGCACGCCCGGAAAGACAAAGGTGATGATCGAGGCCTGCGCTCGCCGCGTGCCGCTCGAGCGGCTGGCAGGCCATTACCACGACACCTACGGCCAGGCGCTCGCCAATATCTACGCCTCGCTCGAGCTCGGCGTGGCTACGTTCGACGCCTCGGTCGCGGGGCTCGGCGGCTGCCCGTACGCCGCGGGCGCCTCGGGCAACGTGGCGACCGAGGACGTGGTGTACATGCTGCGCGGGCTCGGCATCAGGACCGGCGTCGATCTCGACCGGCTGGTCGAGATCGGACAATGGATTTGCGGGGTGCTGAAAAGAGAGCCGTCGTCCAAGGCAGGCCGGGCGATCGCCGCCAAGAGAAAGCATTGAAAAGCCCCTGCAACAAGGTGTGCGTTATGGACCCGCAGAGCGGGCTTTGCAGAGGCTGTCTGCGCACGCTGGCCGAGATCGCCGGTTGGAGTGAAATGCAGGAATCCGAACAAGAAACCCTGATGGCGGCGCTTGCCGAGCGCCGTGACCGGCTAGATGTCCCTGAAATCCCCGTGCCGCCCCTTGCCTGAGGCGAAGCGCTCGGCGCCGGCGATTCCCTCGGCCTCGAACGCGGGCAGCCCGTTGTACCACTCCTTGCGCATCGCCTCCCGGAGCGTCAGCCCTTGCTGCATATAAGCCGAGCGCCGATCGGCGCGCATGCACACCTGCGGAAAGCGCGCGATGTCATGCGCCATCGCCTCGGCAATCCGGCGCGATTCTCCGTCGGCGACGACCTGCTCGCAGGCGCCGATGCGCAGCGCTTCTTCTGCCGGTACCTTGCGCCCGGTGAGGATGATTTCCAGCGCGCGCCCCATGCCGACGATGCGCGGCAGCCGCACCGTGCCGCCGTCGATGAGCGGCACGCCCCAGCGCCGGCAGTACACGCCGAAGTAGGCCGACTTCTCCATCACGCGCACATCGCACCACAGCGCCAGCTCGAATCCGCCGGCGACCGCGGGTCCCGCCACCGCGGCGATCACCGGCTTGTCGAGCTCGAGCCGCGTCGGCCCGAGCGGCCCGCGCGGAATGAGGTGGTGGTCATCCAGCGGGTAATCGATCTGGTGGATCAGCGTCGGATCCTCGACGAGAGATCCGCAGTACTTCAGATCCCAGCCGGCGCAGAACGCGCCGCCTTCGCCCCAGAGCACCGCCACGGCCGCATCCGCGTCGCGATCGAACGCCGTGAAAGCCTCGACCAGCGCGTCGGCGCTCTCCGGATCCATGGCGTTGCGCGCCTGCGGCCGCGAATGGATCACCGTCCACACCTTCCCCTTCTTCTCGATTCTCACCGTCATGGCGACCTCCTCGATAGACTGGTATTTTGATTTTGTATCACCGTACTCGTACATCTGCCTTCACCGGCTGGCAGGAATTTCTCCTGCCATGACCTACAAGCCCGTGCTCCTCGCCGGCCTGCTCGAGCATTGGGGACAGAAAGGCCCGGCCGAGGTGCCGGTCAAGCGGCGCTGGACCTACCGTTGGTGCACGTGGTGGGCGCGCGAGCTGGGCATTCCCTTCCGCTTCCCCGCCGCGCATCCGTTCAACCCATTGCCGCACCTGCGCCTCGCGTTCGCCGCCGGCTGCACCGCCGAGGCAGTACGAAGGATTTTCGATGCGGTGTGGACCACCGGCGCCGATGCCACGCAGGGATTTCCCGCTCTGTGCAAGGAATTGAACATCGAGCAGGCCGCGCTCTCGAACCCGCAAATCAAGGATGCACTCAGAAAAAACACCGAGGAAGCCGCGGCGCGCGGCGTGTTCGGCGTGCCGAGCTTCGTCGCCGATGGCGAGGTGTTCTGGGGCGCGGACTCGGTCGATTTCGTGAAGGCATTCCTCGCCGACCCCGCGGTGCTCAGGAACGAGGAGATGCGGCGGCTCGACGCGCTGCCCGTGGCCGCCGCGCGCAAGATCTAGCCGTACTTCCTCTGGTCCTCGATGACCTTGCCGTCGTTCGGCAGGCTGCCGGGCGGAACCAGCTCGACTTCGCCGCGCAGCTTGGTGACGTCGCGGATCGAGGCGACGATGGCCTCCGCCAGTCCCGCCGGGCGGTCCCTCGTTTCGCACTTCAGCGTCATGCGGTCGTTGCCGGCTTCGCCCTCGACGACCAGGCGGGCGCGGAGGACCTCGGGATGGCGCCGCGTCACCTCGCTCACCTGCGCCGGGGTGACGAACATCGCGCGCACCTTGGTGCTCTGGTCGGCGCGGCCCATCCAGCCCTTGATGCGCACGTTGGTCCGGCCGCAGGGGCTTGCGCCGGGCAGCACCGCCGAGAGATCGCCGGTCGCGAAGCGGATCAGCGGGTAGTCGCGGTTGAAGGTCGTGATCACCACTTCGCCGACCTCGCCCGCCGGCACAGGATCGCCTGTTCCCGGCCGCACGATCTCGAGGATCAGCGCTTCCTCGAGGATCATGCCTTCGTTGAGCGTGCCGTCGGGCATCAGCGATTCGTAAGCGATGAGCCCGAGATCGGCGCTCGCGTAGCACTGCGTGAGGCGCATGCCGCGCTGCTGTAGATTATTTCTGAGTATCGGGGGAAGAAATTCTGCGCCGACCTGCGCTTTCTCGAGGCAGGAGATGTCGATCTTCATCTCGTCGGCTTTCTCGACGATCAGCTTGAGAAACGACGGCGTGCCGAGAAAGGCGTTGATCCCCAGGCCGCGGATCGCCGCCACCTGCATCTCGGTCTGGCCGACTCCGGTCGGCACCACGGTGCAGCCCAGCGCGGCCGCGCCCGACTCCAGCATCGAGCCCGCCGGCGTGAAGTGATAAGCGAAGGTATTCGCCACGCGGTCCCCGGCGCGGAAGCCGCCGGCGAACAGGCCGCGCGCCGTGCGCCACCAGTCGGCGCCGCGGCCTTCCGGCTCGTAGATCGGGCCAGGCGAGACGAACAGCTTCGCCAGCTTCTCCACCGGCGTCGCGTTCAGCCCGCCGAGCGGCGGCAGCTCCTTCTGCAGGGAGGCGAGGTCCGACTTGCGCGTCACCGGCAGGCGCGCCAGCGCCTCCCTGGAATTGATTTTTTCAGGCCTGACGTCTTTCAGGATGCGCGCGAATCCCGGCGCGTGGCGTTTCGCGTGCGCGATGTGCCTGGGCAGCGCTGCCATTACCGCGGCCTCCCTCGCCCTGGGCGAGCGGGTCTCCAGGCGGTCGAAATATTTCACAACCAGCGCTTGCGGCGGCGATACGACTTCACATCGCGAAAGCTCCTGCGCCCGGCGGAGGAGAACCCGAGATAGAACTCCTTCACGTCCTCGTTCTCGGCGAGCGAGCGGCCCGCGCCGTCCATGACCACGCGCCCGTTCTCCAGGATGTAGCCGTAACCGGCGTACTTGAGCGCGATGTTGGTGTTCTGCTCGGCGAGCAGGAAGCTCACGCCCTCCTTGCGGTTGAGCTCCTGGACGATCTCGAAAATCTCCTCGACCAGCTGCGGTGCCAGGCCCATCGAGGGCTCATCGAGCAGGATCATGGTCGGGCGAGCCATGAGGGCGCGCCCGATGGCGGTCATCTGCTGCTCTCCGCCCGAGGTGTAGCCGGACTGCGAATGGCGCCGCTCCTTGAGCCGCGGGAAATAGGCATACACCTTCTCCAGGTCCTCGCGCAGCCCGGCGCCCAGGGCGCCCCGCGAGTACGCGCCGGTGAGCAGGTTTTCCTCGACGGTCAGGTGCTGGAAGCAGTGCCGCCCCTCCATCACCTGGCAGATGCCGCGCTTCACCAGCCCGGCCGGATCGAGCTGGTCGATGCGCTCGCCGCGGAACACGATCTGGCCCTTCGTCACCTCGCCGCGCTCGGCGCGCAGCAGGTTCGAGATGGCCTTCAGCGTGGTGGTCTTGCCGGCTCCGTTGGCGCCGAGCAGCGCGACGATCTGGCGCTCCTGCACTTCCAGCGACACGCCCTTCAAGACCAGGATGACGTGGTCGTAGATGACCTCGATATTGTTGACCGCCAGATACGTGCTCGTGGCGATCATTTCTCCTTCGAGCAGTCGCGCGGCGCGATGCCCTTTTCCTTGGCGTACTGCGCGGCGGAGGCCTCGACCATCGGGCGCACGATCGACTGGTCGGAGGCGATCCAATCGGTGATCACGTTCCACTTCTTGCCGTCCCACTGCAGGAACTTGACCGCCCCTCCGCCCTCATGGTCCATGCACGACACCTTGAGCGGCTGCATCAGTCCGACGGCGCCGAGCTCCTTCAGGCGCTTGTCGTCGATGTTCAGGTGCTCGATGCCCCAGCGTACCTGCTCGCCGGTCATCGGCTTGCCCTTGCCGAACTGCGCCTGGGCCGTGCGGATCGCTTCCGCGGTGATGATGCCCGCGACAACGCCGCGCGTGTGGTAGATCGAGCCGATGCGCGAGGAGTCCTCCATCTCTCCCTTGCCCTTCTTGTAGACGTTCTTGAGGATATCCTGCATCACCGGAAAGCTGGTGCCCGGCAGGTTGAACCCGGCGGCGATATAGCCCTTCGCCGCGTCGCCCGCGGGGATCACGTCCTCTTCGGCACCCGACCACCACACACCGACGATCCTGTCGCGCGGGAAGCCGATCTTGGCGGCGGCCTTCAGTGCCGTCGGGTTCATCACCCCCCAGCCGCGCAGGATCACCCAGTCGGGCTTGATCTGGCGGATCTGCAGCCATTGCGCCTGCTGCTCGTTCCCAGGGTGCGGCACCGCGATGTGCGTCACCTGGAAGCCGTACTTCTTCGCCTGCACGTCAAGCACCGGAATGGTTTCCTTGCCGTAGGCCGAGTCGTGGTAGATGTTGACGATCTTCTTGCCCTGCAGCTTGTCCATCCCGCCTTCCTTCATGCCGATGAACTTGATCTTGGCGGTGTTCTGCGACCAGTAGGTCGTGATCAGCGGGAAGATGTACGGAAACACGCGGCCGTCGGCGGCGTCGGTGCGGCCGTAGCCGAGCGAGATCACCGGGATCTTGTCGGCGGTCGCCTTTTCGATCAGCGAATAAGTGATTCCGGTGGAGAGCGGGTGGATCACGCTCGCGCCGGTGGGGCCCTTGTTCTTCGAGCGCTCGTAGCACTCGACGCCGCGGTCGTTGCGGTATTCGGTCTCGCACTTCTCCCAGGTGAGCTTTACGCCGTTGATGCCGTGGTCGCGCTCGTTGAGCATGGCGAAGTAATCGATCATGCCGCCGCCGAAGCCCGAGCCGCCTGGCGCATACGGGCCGACCCAGTAGAAGTTGGCCGGAACGAACTGCTCGTTCTGGGCAGCCGCCGGGCCGGCTGCAGCGGCAAGCGCCAAAGCGGCTACTGCGAGGCTGGTGCGTTTCATCGTTGAGATCCTTCCAGTAGGGTTACTTTTCTGTAGAGCAATCGCGCCGCGCAATGCCTTTTTCCTGGGCGTACTGCGCCGCCGAGGCCTCGATCATCGGGCGCACGATCGACTGGTCTGACGCGATCCAATCGGTGAGCACCTTCCATTGTCCTCCGTCCCATTGCTGAAACTTGACCGCGCCGCCGCCTTCGTGGTCCATGCAGGAAACCTTGAGCGGCTGCATGAAGCCGACTGCGCCGAGCTCCTTCAGGCGCTTGTCGTCGATGTTGAGGTTCTCCAGTCCCCAGCGCACCTGCTCGCCGGTCATCGGCTTGCCCTTGCCGAAGCGCTCCTGCGCCTTGCGCACCGCCTCGGTGGTCAGGATGCCCCACAGCACGCCGCGGTTGTAGTAGATCGTGCCGAGGCGCGACTTGTCCTCGAGCTCGCCCTGACCCTTCGCGTAAACGTGCTTCTGGATCTCGCGAATGACGACGTGATCCGCGCCGGGCGCGTTGAAGCCCGCGGCGATGTAACCCTTGGCCGCTTCGCCCGCCGGGATCACGTCTTCTTCGGCGCCCGACCACCATACGCCGATGATGTGGTCTCGCGGGAAGCCGATCTTGGCGGCCGCCTTGAGCGCGGTAGGATTCATCACGCCCCAGCCGCGCAGGATCACCCAGTCGGGCCTGACCTGCCGGATCTGCAGCCACTGCGCCTGCTGCTCGTTGCCCGGGTGCGGCACCGCGATATGGGTCACCGTGAAGCCGTACATCTTCGCCTGCGTTTCCAGGATCGGGATGGTTTCCTTCCCGTAGGCCGAGTCGTGATAGAGGTTCACGATCTTCTTGCCCTTCAGCCTGTCCATCCCGCCTTCCTTCATGCCGATGAACTTGATCTTGGCGGTGTTCTGCGACCAATAGTTGGTCATCAGCGGAAAGACGTAGGGGAAGACGCGCCCATCCGAAGCATCGGTGCGGCCATAGCCGATGGAAACGATGGGGATCTTGTCCGTGGTGCCCTTCTCGATCAGCGAGTAGGTGATGCCGGTGGACAGCGGGTGGATCAGCGTCGCGCCGGTGGGGCCCTTGTTCTTCGAGCGCTCGTAGCACTCGACGCCGCGGTCGTTGCGGTATTCGGTCTCGCACTTCTCCCAGGTGATCCTGACGCCGTTGATGCCGCGGTCGCGGGCGTTCAGCAGCTTGAAATAATCGATCATGCCGGCCGCGATGCCCGAGCCGCCGGGCGCATACGGGCCGACCCAGTACGAGTTGACCGGGACGAACTGCTCCTTGGCCTGCGCGGGGGCCTGGGTAGAGAACCCGGCCGCCGCGGCGAGCGCCACCGCCAGTGCAGTCTTCATCGCCAGCTTCCCCCTCAGGAGCGGTAATGCTTTTCAGTATAGCCCTGTCAATGCGGGAACGGCCACAGACGCAGCTTCTCCTTGGTGATCTGCCAGAGCCGGGCCAGGCCCTGCGGCTCGACGATCAGGAAGAAGATGATCAGTCCGCCGAAGATGATGGACTCCAGGTTCGACACGACGGCGTGCGAGATCTCGACGCCGAAGAACTCGTTCACCCAGCTCGAGGCGAGATTGAGAAAGATGGGGAACAGCGTGATGAAGGCGGCGCCGAGAAACGCACCGAGGATCGAGCCGACGCCGCCGATGATGATCATGAACAGGATCCTGAAGGAGAGATCAAGGCTGTAGGCCTCGGGCTCGACCGTGCCCAGGTAGCAGAACGCGTGCAGGGCCCCGGCGACGCCGCAGTAGAACGAGCTGATGGCGAACGCCAGCAGCTTGGTCCGCATCATCGGGATGCCGATCACCGACGCCGCGACGTCCATGTCGCGCACCGCCATGAAAGCGCGCCCGGTCTCGCTGCGCATCAGGTTCTTGGCGGCGAGCGCCATGACGGCCACCACGCCGAGGGTCAGAAGGTACTTGCGCGCCGGCGTGTCGAACGCGTAGCCGAGGATCACGATCTGCTGCGCCGTGATGACGCCCGAAGTGCTGTGGTTGGAGAACCAGCCGAACCTCTGCAGCGCCCATAGCACGAAGAACTGGCAGGCGAGCGTCGCCACCGCGAGGTAGAACCCCTTGATGCGCAGGCTCGGCAGCCCGAACACGATGCCGACGGCGGCGGCGCAGATTCCGGCCAGGACGAAGGCCAGCAGGATGGGTATCCCCGGCACGCGCAGCACGAAGTTGTAGGCCATGAACGCGCCGACGGCCATGAACGCCGCCGTGCCTAGCGAAAGCTGCCCGGCATAGCCGGTGAGGATGTTCAGCCCGAGCGCCGCCAGGGAAAAGATCAGGAAGGGCGTGAGCAGCGCCCCGAGCCAGTACTGATTGCCGATGGCCGGCACCACCAGCAGCGCGAACGCGAGGAACACCGCGAGCGCGATCCGGTCCTGCCGGATCGGAAAGATCTGCTGGTCCTCGGCGTAGGTGGACTTGAACTGGCCGGCTTCGCGGTAGAGCATCGCTAGACCCGGTCGATGTGCTTTTCGCCGAACAGGCCCTCGGGCCGCACCAGCAGGAACAGCAGCGCGATCACGTACGCGAACCAGCTTTCGATGCCGCCGCCGACGTAGGGTCCGAGGTACACCTCGGCGAGCTTCTCGCCCGCGCCGATGATCAGCCCGCCGATGATGGCGCCGAGGATCGATTCGAAGCCGCCGAGAATCAGCACCGGCAGGGCCTTCAGCGCGACGAACGTCAGCGCGTACTGCACGCCGTTTCGCACCCCCCACATCACGCCGGCCACCAGCGCGACGAAGCCGGCGACCGCCCACACGATCGCCCAGATGTGCTGCAGCGGGATGCCGACCGCGAGCGCCGCCTGGTGATCGTCGGCCACCGCGCGCAGCGCCCGGCCGATCCGCGTCTTCTGGAAGAGCAGCGCGAGCACCGCCACCAGCGCGCCCGCCACGAACGCGGCAAACAGGTCGAACTGGCTGATGTTGACGTTCCATTTCCGCGACAGCCACTCCATCGGCACGTCCGGGATGCCGAGCTCCAGGCCGTGCGGCTGGGAGCCCCACAAGAGCTGCGACAGGCCCTCCAGCACGAAGGCGAGGCCGATCGTCGCCATGAACAGCGTGATCGGCGCCTGGTTGACCAGCGGGCGCAGCACCACGCGCTCGGTCGCCACGCCGAGCAGCACCATCACTGCGAGCGTCGCGGCGAGGGCCAGCCAGAAATTCCAGCCGCGCTCGGTGAGCGAGACGAACGTCAGCGCAGCGAAGAACACCATCGAGCCCTGGGCGAAATTGAACACCCCCGAGGCCTTGTAAATGAGCACGAAGCCCAGGGCGACCAGGGCATACATGACGCCGGCAAGCAGCCCGCCTGCGAGCACCTCAATGAAAAAGATCAGTTCCATCTAGCGCTTAAAAACAGGGACAGACCACGTTTTTTCCCCTCCGCCCTGAGGAGGGGTGGCCGGAAGGGCCGGGGTGTTGGAAAACGTGGTCTGTCCCTGATTTTGGAAGATCCATCAGTGCGCCACCCCGAGGTAGGCGTCGATGACCTTCTGGTCGCCGCGCACTTCGTCCGGCGTGCCGTCGGCGAGCTTGCGGCCGTAGTCGAGCACCAGCACGCGGTCGGAGATGTCCATCACCACGCCCATGTCGTGCTCGATCAGCACGATGGTGGTGCCATAGTGGTCGTTGACGTCGAGGACGAAGCGGCACATGTCCTGCTTTTCCTCGAGGTTCATGCCGGCCATGGGCTCGTCGAGCAGCAGGACCGCCGGCTCGGCGGCGAGCGCGCGGCCCAGCTCGACGCGCTTCTGCAAGCCGTAGGGCAGCCGCCCGACCGGCGTCCTGCGGATATGCTGGATCTCGAGGAAGTCGATGATCTCCTCGACCGCCTTGCGGTGAGCGAGCTCCTCGCGCCGCGCCGGTCCCATCCACAGCGCCTGCTGCAGGAAGTTGCAGCGCATCTTCAGGTTGCGCCCGGTCATGAGGTTGTCGAGCACCGTCATGCCCTTGAAGAGCGCGATGTTCTGGAAAGTCCGCGCGATCCCGAGCTTCGCCGCGCGGCGTGAATCCATGTCCCGGAACTCGTAGCTCCTGAAGGAGATCTTCCCTTCCTGGGGGTGGTAGACGCCGTTGAGCACGTTGAGCATCGAGCTCTTGCCGGCTCCGTTCGGCCCGATGATGGCTCGTACTTCGTGCTCCCTCACGTCGAACGACACGCCCTGCAGGGCGCGCACGCCGCCGAACGCCAGCGACACGCCGTCGACCGCGAGGATCACATCGCCGATGCGCCGCGCGCTGCTCATGCCGCGCGGCGCGCCGCGGCCGGCGCGAAGGTCTTCGCGTCCCGGATCTTGAGCTCGGCGGCGAAGGTCGCGCTGCGGCCGTCCTCGTATTTCACCTGCGCTTCGACGTGAACCGAATTTCTGCCCTGGAACATGGCTTCCACCAGAGAGCCGTATTTCTCCGCGATGAAGCCGCGGCGGACCTTGCGCGTGCGCGTCAGCTCGCCGTCGTCGGCCTCGAGCTCCTTGTGCAGGATCAGGAAGCGGTGAATCTGCGAGTTGGCGAGCTCGGGCTCGCGCGCGAGATCGGCGTTCACCTGCTCGAGGCACTGCGCCACCAGCTCGTACACCGGGTCCTGCTGCGCGAGGTCGGTGTAGCCCGAGAAGGCGATGTTGCGCCTCTCCGCCCAGTCGGCGACGGCCTCCATGTCGATGTTGATGAAGGCGCAGACCCGCTCGCGCTTGTCGCCGAAGGCGACCGCCTCCTTGAGGTAGGGGAAGAACTTCAGCTTGTTCTCGAGGTACTTGGGAGCGAACAAGGTGCCGTCGGCGAGCTTGCCGACGTCCTTGGCGCGGTCGATGATGCGCACGTGCCCGTCCTGGTCGACGTAGCCTGCGTCGCCGGTATGGAACCAGCCTTCGGCGTCCTTCGCCTCGCGCGTCGCCTGCGGGTTCTTGTAGTACTCCTTGAACAGGCCGGGCGAGCGGATCAGGAGCTCGCGCTGCGGCGTGAACTTGAGCTCGACGCCCTTCACCGCAGGGCCGACGGTATCGGACTTCACCTGGCCGTCGGGCTGCACGCAGACGAACACGCTGGTCTCGGTCGAGCCGTAAAGCTGCTTCAGGTTGATGCCCAGCGAGCGGTAGAAGGAGAACAGATCCGGCCCGATCGCCTCGCCGCCGGTGTAGGCGATGCGTACCTTGCTCATTCCCAGCACGTTGCGCAGCGGCGCATAGATCAGAAAGTCCCCCAGGTAGTACAGAATCCGGTCCAGCAGGCTGACCGGCCGGCGCTCGAGGATCCTGGTTCCCACGCGCTTGGCCACGGCCATGAAGGAGCGGTACAGCCAGCGCTTGAGCGCGGCTGCGTCCTCCATGCGCACCGAGACCTGGGTGAGGAGCGCCTCGAACACGCGCGGCGGCGCGAAGTAATAGGTCGGCGCAACCTCGCGCATGTCGCTCACCACCGTCTCAGCCGCTTCGGGGCAGCAGATGCAGTAGCCGGCAACGAGCGGCTGCGCATAGGAAAAGATGTTCTGGCCGATCCAGGCGGGCGGCATGAACGCGAGCACGACGTCGTGGTCGCCCAGCGCTTCCATCTCGGCGACCGCGCGCGAGCGGTCGATGAGGTTTTCATGCGTGAGGACCACGCCCTTCGGCACGCCGGTCGTGCCGGAGGTGAAGAACATCGCCGCCGTATCGCTGGCCCGCCCTTTCTCGATTTCTTCTTCCAGAAACTCGGGGCGGCGCGCCAACGATGCACGTCCGATCTCGAGCAGCTTGTCGTAGCTCATCAGCTGCGGCTGCGCGTAGTGCCGCATGCCGCGCGGGTCGTCGTAGTAGATGCGCTTCAGCGTCGGGCACTGCGGCAGGATCTCGAGCAGCTTGTCGACCTGCTCCTGGTCCTCGGCGAAGGCAAAGGCGATTTCGGCGTTCTGGATCGGGAACGCCATCTCCGTGGCGACCGCGTCCTGGTACAGGGGAACCGGCACGCCGCCAAGGCACTGCGCGGCGCAGATCGCGGCGTAAAGGCGCGGACGGTTGTCGCCGACCAGCGCGAGGTGCTCGCCGCGCCTGAAGCCCTGTTCGGCGAGACCGCAGGCGAGCGCTCGTACTTCGTCGGCATAGTGCTGCCAGGTCCAGGTCTGCCAGATGCCGAGATCCTTCTCGCGGATAGCCGGCCGCGCGCCGCGCACGCGTGCGTGGTGCATCAGCAGCTTCGGGAACGTGTCCAGCGTCCCGGCGTCCGTGGTCATGGAGCCCTCCTCCGTGAGCCGGCGGATTCTTGCACAGAATTTGCGGTATATAGCATCTGGAAGGACTGCGAAAGCGATGACCGGCAAGGAGCACTGGACCAGGAAGGGCGACGTCAGGCTTTTCCTGTGGCAGAAATCCCCGGCCGCGGCTGCCAGAGGGACGATCCTGTTCGTGCACGGCTCGTCCATGGCGTCGCAGCCCACTTTCGACCTGCAGGTGCCCGGGCGGCCGGATTCCTCGGCGATGGAATGGTTCGCCGCGCGCGGCTTCGACACCTGGTGCCTCGATAACGAGGGCTACGGGCGCTCGGACAAGTCGCGGCCGATCAATTGCGACATTTCGAACGGTGCAGATGATCTGGATGTTGCCAGCCAGTACGTTCTCAAGAATTCCGGGCAGAAGAAACTCCTTGTCTACGGAATTTCCTCGGGAGCGCTGAAAGCGGCGTTGTTCACGCAGCGCCATCCCGAGCGCGTGGCGCGGCTCGCGCTCGACGCCTTCGTCTGGACCGGCGAAGGCAGCCCGACGCTCGCCGAGCGCAGGAAGCGGCTGCCCGAGTTCCAGTCGAAAAACCGCCGCCCGATCGACCGCGCTTTCGTGCGCAGCATCTTCCAGCGCGATCACCCCGGCACCGCGGACGACGCCACCATCGAGGCGTTCGCCACCGCCATCCTGGCGCTCGACGACTCGGTGCCGACCGGCACCTACGTCGACATGTGCTCGAAGCTGCCGCTCGTCGACCCGGCCAGGATCACCGTGCCGACTCTCGTCCTGCGCGGCGAGTTCGACGGCATCGCCGGCATCGACGACCTGCTCGAGTTCTTCCGCCGCCTGCCGCACCCGGACAAGCAGTTCTCGGTGATGGAAGGCATCTCGCACGCGAGCTTCCAGCAGAAGAACTACCTGACGGTCTACCATCTGCTGCACAGCTTTTTCACCCAGCCGAAAGCGGTCTATCGCGGATGATGCGTTTAGCGCTGTTCATTTTTTTCCTATCGATTGCCTTCAATGGATGGGCGCAGAGCTGGCCGTCCCGTCCGATCCGCATGGTCATCCCGCTCTCCCCGGGCGGCTTTGCCGACGTTCCCGGCCGGATCCTCGCGGCGCGGCTGTCGAGCCTCCTGGGGTACAACGTCTTCGTCGAAAACCGGCCAGGCGCCGGCGGCACCATCGGCGCCGACTTCGTGGCGAAAAGCGCGCCGGATGGCTACACGCTGCTCTTCACCGGGACGCCCCACGTCATCAGCGCCTGGGTCTACAAGAAGCTGCCGTACGATCCGCTCAAGGACTTCGAGCCGGTGGCGCTGGTCGCCTCGGGACCCTACGTCCTGGTGGTCAATCCGCAGCTCCCGGTCCACTCGATACGCGAGCTCATCGCCGCGGCGAAAGCGCAACCGGGAAAGATCGACTATGCGAGCTCGGGCAACGGCAGCGCGCAGCACCTCGTGAGCGCGCTGTTCGCGTCGATGGCCGGCATCGAGTTGAACCATGTCCCCTACAAGGGCAGCGGGCCCGCGATGCAGGACCTGCTCGGGGGCCAGGTAAAGGTTTCCTTCGCCGGCATCCCCAACGTGCTGCCCCACGTCAAGGCGGGGCGTCTGCGCGCGCTCGCAGTCTCCACGCCGCAGCGTTCGCCCGATCTGCCGGACGTGCCGACGGCGGCCGAAGCGGGCGTGCCAGGCTACCAGGCGACGCTGTGGCTGAACCTCGCTGCGCCGGCCGGCACTCCGGGTGAGATCGTGCAGCGCCTCTACGCCGAGACAGCCAAGGCGCTGCAGGATGCGGAACTGCAGCAGAACTTTCGCGCGGCAGGCGTGGAGGCAAGCCCGATGAGCCCGCAGGAGCTTGCCGGCTTCATGCGCGGCGAATTCGAGAAGTGGGGCAGGGTCGTGCGCGATACCGGCGCGACGGTCAATTAAGGGGAAACGTAGATGAGATTTATCGCGTTATTCATCGCGCTTTGCGTTTCAGCGGGCGCCTCGGCGCAAGGCGGCTGGCCCGCCAAGCCGATCAGGATCGTGGTGCCGGTGACCACCGGCGGGCCGAGCGACCTCGTCGCGCGCATCCTCGGCGAAAAGCTCTCCGCTTCGCTCGGCAAGCCGGTGATCATCGAGAACCGGCCCGGGGCATCGATGGTGATCGGCTCGGCATTCGTCGCAAAATCGGATGCGGACGGCTACACGCTGCTGCAGGCGGCGGCGAACCTGGCGATCAATCCGTATTTCATGCAGGACATCCCGTTCGACGTGGTGAAGGACTTCGCGCCGGTGTCGCTCACCCATCTCACGCCGTACGTGTTCGTCGTGAGCGCGCAGTCCCCGGTCATGTCGCTTCAGGAGCTGATCGCGTCGATCCGCCATGGAACCCAAACCACGTTTGGAACGGCAGGCCCGGGAAGCCCGCAGCAGCTCGCGACCTTCCTGCTGGCGCAAATGACCGGCCTGCCGAAGATGACCGAAGTGCACTACAAGGGCAGCTCCGCGGCGCATCCCGATCTGATCTCGAACCGCATCAGCTTCATGATCGATCCCCTGGCAGCCTCCGGAGGGCACATCAAGGCGGGAACGCTGCGCGCCCTCGCAGTGACGACGCCCGAGCGCAACGCGTCCTTTCCGAGCGTGCCCACCGCGATCGAGGCCGGCATCCCGGGCTACGACTTCGCGAGCTGGGGCGGCGTGTTCGCGCCGGCGCGCACGCCGCGCGAGATCGTCCTCAGGCTGAACGCCGAGCTCGGCGCCGCGCTCGCGAGCGCCGAGGTCCGCAAGCGCTTCGACGACATGGGCCTCGTCGCCAAGCACTCTTCGCCCGAGCAGTTCGGCAGCTTCGTGCAGTCGGAGCTGGCGCGCTGGAAAGCGGTGCTCGCCGAAAAGAAGTCCTGAGTTACATGTTGCGGCGGTACTGGCCGCCGACTTCGAACAGGGCGTGGGTGATCTGCCCGAGCGAGCAGACCCGCACCGCGTCCATCAGCACCGCGAACACATTCTCGTTGCGAATGACTGCCTGACGTAGACGCTCCAGCATCTCCGCAGAAGAGGCTGAATTCCTTTTTTGAAAATCCCGCAACCGTTTCAGCTGGGATTGCTTCTCTTCGTCCGTCGACCTGATCAGCTCGAGCTTCTGCGGCGTTGAATCCCCGTGCGGGTTGCGGAAGCTGTTGACGCCGATGATCGGGTAGGAGCCGTCGTGCTTCCGGTGCTCGTAGTAGAGCGACTCTTCCTGGATCTTGCCGCGCTGGTAGCCGGTCTCCATGGCGCCGAGCACGCCGCCGCGGCTGGAGAGCGCCTCGAACTCCTTCAGCACCGCCTCCTCGACCAGGTCGGTGAGCTCCTCGAGCACGAACGAGCCCTGGTTCGGGTTCTCGTTCTTCGCCACGCCCCATTCCCGGTTGATGATCATCTGGATCGCCATCGCGCGGCGCACCGACTCCTCGGTCGGGGTGGTGATCGCCTCGTCATAGGCGTTGGTGTGCAGCGAGTTGGTGTTGTCGTAGGTCGAGATCAGCGCCTGCAGCGTGGTGCGGATGTCGTTGAAGGCGATCTCCTGCGCGTGCAGCGAGCGCCCCGAGGTCTGCGAATGGAACTTGAGCTTCTGGCTGCGCTCGTTGCCGCCGTAGCGCCGCTTCATCGCCACCGCCCAGATGCGGCGCGCGACGCGCCCGAGCACCGCGTACTCCGGGTCCATGCCGTAGGAGAAGAAGAACGACAGGTTCGGGGCGAAGTCGTCGATGTGCATGCCGCGCGCGAGGTAGGCCTCGACGAAAGTGAAGCCGTTGGCGAGCGTGAAAGCGAGCTGCGAGATCGGGTTCGCGCCGGCCTCGGCGATGTGGTAGCCCGAGATCGACACCGAGTAGAAATTTCGCACCTCGTTGCGGATGAAGTACTCCTGGATGTCGCCCATCAGCTTGAGCGAGAACTCGGTGGAGAAGATGCAGGTGTTCTGGCCCTGGTCCTCCTTCAGGATGTCGGCCTGCACGGTGCCACGCACTGCCGACAGCGTTTCCTTTTTTATCGTTTCAAGCTGTTTTGCGTCCGGTTGCCGTGAATGCGTCTTGGAAAACTTCTCTACCTGCTGGTCGATCGCGGTGTTGAAGAACATCGCGAGGAGGGTCGGCGCCGGGCCATTGATGGTCATCGACACCGAGGTGGCCGGATCGCACAGGTCGAAGCCGGAGTACAGCACCTCCATGTCGTCGAGCGTCGCGATCGACACGCCCGAGTTGCCGACCTTGCCGTAGATGTCGGGCCGCTCGTCGGGGTCGAAGCCGTACAGCGTCACCGAGTCGAACGCGGTCGACAGGCGCTTCGCGGGCAGGTCCTTCGACAGCAGGTGGAAGCGCCGGTTGGTGCGGAAGGGGCTGCCTTCGCCGGCGAACATGCGCGTCGGATCCTCGTTCTCGCGCTTGAAGTGGAACACCCCCGCGGTGAACGGAAACTCACCCGGCAGGTTCTCGCGCAGGCGCCAGCGCAGCAGCTCGCCGTGGTCCTCGAATTTGGGCAGCGCGACCTTGGGAACCCTGGTGCCCGACAGCGACGCGCTGCCGAGCGCGGTGCGGATTTCCTTGCCGCGGACTTTCACGACGTGCTCGTCGCCGGAATAGGTCTTCAGCGTCTCGGGCCAGGAATCAAGCAGCGCCTTCGCATCCGCATCGAGCGATCTTTGCGCGAGCAGGGACTGTATTTCAGGCAGCTCCTTTCCGAGCATCGCCCGGGTCGCCGCGAGCTGCTGCCTCTCGCGCGCGATTCTCGACTGCTCAGAGGCAAACTGGTGATACGCCCTTACCGTTTCCGCTATCTCGGCGAGATAGCGCTGGCGCTTGGGCGGAATGATGACGTGCACGTCCGAAGGGACCTTGGCATCGAGCCGCGGCAGGCGGCCGGGCTTGAGCTTCAGCCCCTTCTCGGCAAGCCTGGCGGCGACGGCGTGGTACAGGGCGGTCACGCCGTCGTCATTAAAGCGCGAGGCGATGGTGCCGAACACCGGCATCTGCTCGGCGCTCGTGCCGAAGGCCTGGCGGTTGCGCTGGACCTGCTTGCGCACGTCGCGCAGCGCGTCCTCCGCGCCCTTGCGGTCGAACTTGTTGATCGCCACGAAATCGGCGAAGTCGAGCATGTCGATCTTCTCGAGCTGGCTCGCGGCGCCGAACTCCGGCGTCATCACGTAAAGCGAAACGTCGGCGTGCGGCACGATGGCCGCATCGCCCTGGCCGATGCCGGCCGTCTCGACGATGATCAGCTCGAACCCCGCTGCCTGGCACGCGGCGATGGCGTCGCCGAGCGCAGCCGACAGCGAGCTCCCCGCCTCGCGCGTGGCAAACGAGCGCATGAAGATCCCCGGTTGGTGGATCGCATTCATGCGGATGCGGTCGCCCAGCAGGGCGCCGCCGGTTTTCCTGCGCGTCGGGTCGACCGACAGCACCGCGATGCGCAGAGCGTCGCCTTGATCGAGGCGGAAACGGCGCACCAGCTCGTCGGTCAGCGAAGATTTTCCTGCGCCCCCCGTGCCGGTGACGCCGAGGACGGGTACCCCTGTTTTCTCTTTATGAAGTGAATCTTTTATCTTTAAAACACCCGATTCAAGAGCGGTGATCGTCCGGGCGAGCGCGCGCAGATCGCCCTTCTTCAGCTCCTTCGGCGCGTGCTGCGCCGGATCGAAATCGCAGCGCGCCAGCATGTCGTTGATCATGCCCTGCAGGCCCATGCGCTGCCCGTCCTCGGGCGAGTAGATGCGCGCGACGCCGTAGTCCTGCAGCTCCTTGATCTCGGCCGGAACGATGACGCCGCCGCCGCCGCCGAACACCTTAATGTGCTCGCCGCCGCGGCTGCGCAGCAGGTCGAGCATGTACTTGAAGAACTCGATGTGCCCGCCCTGGTAGGAGGAGACGGCGATGCCCTGCACGTCCTCCTGCAGCGCGGCGTTGACGATCTCCTCGACCGAGCGGTTGTGCCCGAGGTGGATCACCTCGGCGCCCGAGGCCTGCAGGATGCGCCGCATGATGTTGATCGACGCGTCGTGGCCGTCGAACAGGCTCGCCGCGGTGACGAAGCGGATCTTGTGCTTCGCCCTGTAGACGAGCTTGGCTGAGTCCGACAGGTCGGTCATCGCGCTAGCCTAGTTTACGTTTACGTAAACGTCAATCTCGGTACGACGGGTCTTTCGCCTCCACCAGCCGGACCATGGCCGCGAAAACGTCGTCGCAGGTGCGCTTCTCGGCGATGCTCGATTCGCGCACCGTCTGCCGGAGCACCTCGGGCCGGATGGGATTGGGCGCGCCGGCGGCGCTCGTGGCGATCTGCAAGTCGCAGGCGCGCTGCAGGGTCCACAGCACCTGGAAGGCTTCCGGCACGCTCGGCCCCCAGGCGAGCAGGCCGTGATTGCGCAGGATCACGGCCGGCTTGTCGCCGATGTCGCGCACCAGGCGCCCCTTCTCGCCGGGGTCGACCGTGATGCCCTCGAACTCGTGGTAGGCGACCAGGCCATGGAGCATCGCGCCGTAGAAATTGTCGTGCGACAGGCCGTCCTTCAGGCCGGCGACCGCGCAGCCGGTGGTGGTGTGCGTGTGCATCACGCAGTGCGCCCGCTCGATCGCGCCGTGGATCGCCGAATGGATCACGAAGCCGGCCTGGTTCACCGGCCAGCGCGACTCGCGCAGCGGATGGCCTTCGATGTCGATCAGGACCAGGTTCGAGGCGGTGATCTCGCGGTAATGCAGCCCGAACGGATTGATGAGAAAGCGCACTTCCGGCCCCGGCACGCGCAGCGTGATGTGGTTGAAGATCAGCTCGGTCCAGCCGAGCATGTCGAACACGCGGTAGCACGCCGCGAGCTCGACGCGCGCCTTGCGCTCGGCCTCGCTCATCGGCAGCTGCTGAGCCGGGCGGACCGCCTTTTCCCTGTAGATGCTCATGGCTTCGAGTTTACTCCGGCGACAAAGACTAGAGCACCACCGGCCTGTCGGGCAGCTCGTTCGCCCGGCTGCCCGGGAAATGCCGCGCCAGATGCCGCGCCACCGCGCGGATTCCGTCTGTTACCGCCTTTTCATAGTTTCCCTGCCTGAGCTCGGCTTCCATCGCGCGGCAGACCTCCTCCCATTGCGGCCCGGTCCTTGCGTGGATGCCGCGGTCGGCGACGATCTCCACGTCGCGCTCCGCGAGCAGGAGGTAGATCAGCACGCCGTTGTTGTGCTCGGTATCCCAGACCCGAAGCTGGGAGAAGACTTCCAGGGCGCGCTCACGCGCGCTGCCGCCGCGTAAAAGCATGGCCACGTCGAGCGAGCTCTCCACGGCGAAGCGAATTTGCCCGGCGTGCGTGCGCTCGGCTTCGCGGATGGCCTTCTCGATGGCGTCGAGGCTCCCCGGCGGAAACGCGCGCCGCGCCGCAGCAGGAAGGACGAACAGGTGCCGGGCAATGCGGGCTAGATCCATGTCACCAGCGCCCCGATGCGCCGCCGCCGCCGAAGCTGCCGCCGCCCCCGCTGAATCCGCCGCTGCTGCTGAATCCGCCGCCGCCGAAGCCGCCGGGAAAGCCGCCGTAATAGCCGTAACCGCGGCCCCCGCCGAGCAGCGTGAACAGGAATGCAATCACTCCCGCGAAGAGCGCGACCGCCAGCGTTCCGACGAGCAGCCACGCCAGCGCGCCAACCATTCCGCCCGTGACGGCGCCGCCGAGAAACCGGCCGAGCGTCGCGCGCAGCAGGCCTCCGGCCACCAGTGCGAGAATCAGCAGGACTGGCAGCGCTTGCCCGACATTGCCGCCTTCGGAGGGTGCCGCTTTTTTCGGCGCAGGCAGGGGCTCGCCCTCTATGACGCCCATCATCGCGTCGACGCCGGCGCTGACGCCGCCGAAGAAATCGCCGTCGCGAAAGCGCGGCGCGATGATGTCGCTCACGATGCGCTTGGCGGTGGCGTCGTTGAGCGCGCCCTCCAGACCGTAGCCCACCTCGATGCGCAGCGCCCGGTCGTTCTTCGCGACGATGAGCAGGGCGCCGTCGTCGACCTTTTTGCGGCCCAGCTTCCACTGCTCGACGACGCGCAACGAGTACTGCTCGATCGGCTCGGGCGCAGTGCTCGGCACCATGAGCACGGCGATCTGGGCGCCCTTGCGCAACTCGAACTCCCTGAGCTTGCGCTCCAGCGCCGCTTTTTGCTCGGTGGTCAGGGTCCCGGTCTGGTCCACGACCTGCGCCGTGAGCGGCGGCACGGACTGCTGCGCCCACGCCGCGGCGGCGAAAAACCACGCGACGAGCCGGATCACTTGCCCTTGGCGCCGAAATCGACGCGCGGCGGCTTCGCGATCTCCTGCTCGTTTTCCACCGTGAAATTCGGCTTGGGCTTGAAGCCGAAAACCATCGCGGTCAGGTTGCTCGGAAACGAGCGCACCGTCACGTTGTACTCCTGCACCGCCCTGATGTAGCGGTTGCGCGCCACCGCGATGCGGTTCTCGGTGCCTTCGAGCTGCGCCTGCAGGTCGCGGAAATTCGCGTCCGACTTGAGCTGCGGATAGGACTCGGCAACCGCCAGCAGGCGCGAGAGCGCGCCGCCGAGCTCGCGCTGCGCCGCCTGGAACCGAGCGAACGCCTCTGGGTTGTCGACCAGCTCGGGCGTCGCCTGAATCGATCCGACGCGCGAGCGCGCCGCCGTCACCTGCGTGAAGACGTCTTTCTCCTGCTGGGCAAAGCCCTTCACCGTGTTGACCAGGTTCGGTACCAGGTCGGCGCGGCGTTGATACTGGTTCAGTACCTCGGACCACGCCGCCTTCACCTGCTCGTCCCTGCTTTGCAGCTGGTTGTAGCCGCAGCCGGACAACAGCAGGGTACAGAGCGCCGCAACCGCCATCCCGAATCCACGCATGGTTTTCTCCTTGGCTGCCTATCCGGGAAATCGCCGCCCGAGGTCGCGCAGCACTTCCCGCGCGCAATTATGGCCCGGCGCGCCGGTCACGCCGCCGCCGGGATGCGCGCCGGAGCCGCACAGGTACAAGCCGTCGAGCGGAGCACGGTAATCAGCATAACCGAGCAGCGGCCGCGCCGACCAGAGCTGATCCAGCGTGAGCGCACCGTGGAAGATGTCGCCGCCGACGAGGCCGAAGTCGCGCTCGAGGTCGGCGGGCGACAGGGCGCTGTAGGCGATCAGGCTGGCGCGGAAGCCGGGCGCGTGCGACTCGATCACATCGAAGATGCGCTCGACCGCTTCCTGCTTGCGCAGGCTCCAGTCGGCCTCGGGCGCAAAATGCTGGCAGAACAGGCTCGCGACATGTGCGCCCCTGGGCGCCAGCGTATCGTCGAGCGTGCTCTGGATCACCATCTCGACGATCGGCGAGCGCGAAATGCCATCCTGGCGCGCATCGAGATAGGCGCAGTCCATGTACGCGAGCGACGGCGCCATGATGATGCCCGAGGCATGGTGCGGTCCCGGCTCCGGATGGCAGGCGAAGCGCGGCAGCGCCGACAGCGCGACGTTCATGCGAAAGCTCGCCGAGGCGCATTTATAGCGCTGCATCCGGGCGACGAACTCCGGCGGCAGGCTGCTCCTGTCGACCAGCTCGAGATAGAGCAGCTTGGGGTTCACGTTGGCCACCACCGCGCGCGCCGTGATCTTGCGCTCGTCCTCCAGCAGCACCGTTCCCTGCGCGACGCGGACCACGCGCGCATTGCACTCGATGTCGACGCCGTGGCGGCGCGCCTCGGCCGCGAGCGCCTCGCTTATCGCTCCCATGCCGCCGATCGCGTGTCCCCACACGCCGCGCTTGCCGTTGACCTCGCCGAACGAATGGTGAAGCAGCACGTACGCCGTTCCGGCGTGGTAAGGGCTAGCGTAATTGCCCACCACCGCGTCAAAGCCGAACGCCGCGCGGATGCCTTCCGACTCGAACCACTGCTCGAGCAGCTCGCCGGCGCTGCGCGTGAAAAAGAAAAGGAAATCGCGTCGCGCCTCCATGTCGAGCGCCTTGAGCAGCCTGCCGGCCTTCAGGGCGCGCAGCAGGTCGATGAAGCCGCCGCCGACGTTCGGCGGGCATTGCAGCGCCAGCTCGCGCAGCGCGTCCGCAACACGCCCCAGGACCGCCCAATAGTGGGGCAGCCGCTCGGCGTCGCGCGCGGAAAAGCGCGCCAGCTCGCGCTGCGTGGCTTGCAGGCCGCCGCCTACCTTCAGATAGCCGTTTTCGAGCGGCAGGAAGTTGGCCAGCGGGCGCTCGACGATGCGCAGGCCATGCTCCGAGAGGCGCAGGTCGCGGATCACCTTGGCCTGCAGCAGGCTGACGGTGTAAGCCGCAACCGAATTGCGGAACCCGGGATGGAACTCCGCGCTGGCTGCCGCGCCGCCGACGGCGGCGCGGCGCTCGAGCACTTTTACCCTGAGGCCGGCCTTCGCCAAATAGCAGGCACAGGTGAGGCCGTTGTGCCCGGCGCCGATGACGACTGCATCGTAGCGCTCCACCCTCGGCCTACTCGACCGTGACGGACTTGGCCAGATTTCTCGGTTTATCGACGTCGGTGCCGCGAACGAGAGCCGCGTGGTAGGCGAGGAGCTGCAGCGGCACGACGTGCAGGATCGGCGACAGCAGGCCGTAGTGCTCGGGCAGGCGCACCACGTTCACGCCGGTCGAGGTGGCGATACGCGTGTCGGCATCGGCGAACACGTACAGCTCGCCGCCGCGCGCCCTCACTTCCTGCATGTTCGATTTGAGCTTCTCGAGCAGCGCGTCGTTCGGTGCCACCGTCACTACGGGCATGTCCCCGGTGACCAGCGCGAGCGGTCCATGCTTCAGCTCGCCCGCGGCGTAGGCTTCGGCGTGGATATAGGAGACTTCCTTCAGCTTCAGCGCCCCCTCGAGCGCGATCGGGTAGTGCAGCCCGCGGCCGAGAAACAGCGCGTGCTCTTTCTTCGCGAAGCGCTCGGCCCACGCCATGACCTGCGGCTCGAGCGCGAGCACCGCGGCGAGCGCCGTGGGCAAGTGCCGCAGGCGCTTGAGATGCGCGGTCTCCTCCTCGGCGCCGAGGCGCCCGCGGGCCTTGGCCAGGGTCAGCGAAAGAAGAAACAGGGCGATCAGTTGCGTGGTGAAGGCCTTGGTCGAGGCGACGCCGATCTCGGTCCCGGCATGCGTGAGGAAGGCGAGCCGCGTCATGCGCATCATGGCGCTGGTCGCCACGTTGCAGACGGAGAGCGTCCTGCCGTGCCCCAGCGCCTGGGCGTGCCTCAGCGCCGCCAGGGTATCGGCGGTTTCGCCCGACTGCGACACCAGCGTGACCAGCGTGCGCGGGTTGGGGACGCTGGAGCGGTAGCGGTATTCGCTCGCGATCTCGACGTTGCAGGGCAGTCCTGCCAGCGCCTCGATCCAGTGCCGCGCCACCAGGCCGGCATGGAAGCTGGTACCGCAGGCGAGGATCAGCACCGAGTCCACCTCGGCGAGCTGCTCTTGCGCCTGGCCGCCGAAGAGCGCCGGGGTGACCGTCGCCACCGACTCGAGCGTGTCCGAGACCGCGCGCGGCTGCTCGAAGATCTCCTTCTGCATGAAGTGGCGATAGGGACCCAGCTCGGCCGCGGCGCCGGCGGTCTTCACCGTGCGCACCTCGCGCGGCGCGGCGCGGCCGTCGCGGTCGACGGCGTGCCAGCCCTCCCGGTCGATGGAAACCACGTCGCCGTCCTCGAGGTAGGCGATGCGCTCGGTCGTGCCGGCAAGCGCGAGCGCATCGGAGGCGAGGAAGAATTCTTTTTCCCCGACTCCCACCACCAGCGGGCTGCCGGAGCGCGCGCCGACCACGCGATGCGGCTCCTTGCTTGCCAGCACCGCGATGGCGTAAGCGCCGGCCAGGCGCTTCACCGCCGCGCGCACTGCTTCCGCCAGGTCGCCGCGGTAGTAGCTATGCACGAGGTGCGCGATGACCTCGGTATCGGTCTGGCTTTCGAAGCGGTATCCCGCCGCCTGCAGCTCGGCGCGCAGCTCTTCGTGGTTTTCGATGATGCCGTTGTGCACCAGCGCGATTTCCCCGTGCGAGACCAGGGGGTGCGCGTTCTCGGTCGCCGGCGCCCCGTGCGTCGCCCAGCGCGTGTGGGCGATACCCGTCGCGCCTTCGATGTGTTTTTCGCCAACTTGAATTGCCAGGTTTGCGACGCGCGCGACGCTGCGCACGCGCCCGATCTGGCCGTCGAAAAGCACCGCTACGCCGCAGGAGTCGTAGCCGCGGTACTCAAGCCGGCGCAGGCCTTCGACGAGGACCGGGACGATGTCGCGACGCGCTGCCGCGCCGACGATGCCGCACATGATCTCAGCCTTTCTTTCGCGGTGGTTTCCAGGACGGGATCGACACCTGCCGGGCGCGCGCCACGGTGAGCTGTCCCGGCGGCGTGTCCTTGCTGATGGTCGAGCCGGCGCCGATATAGGAGCCGCGCGCGATGCGCACCGGCGCCACCAGCGTCGCGTCCGAGCCGATGAAGCAGTCGTCCTCGATCACGGTACGGTGCTTCGCGGCGCCGTCGTAGTTGCAGGTGATGGTTCCAGCCCCCACGTTCACGCGGCTGCCGACCTCGGAGTCGCCGAGGTACGAGAGGTGGTTGGCCTTGGAGCCGGCGCCGAGGCGGCTCGCCTTGACCTCGACGAAGTTTCCAACATGCACGTCCTCCGCCAGGCGAGCGCCGGGCCGCAGCCGCGCGAACGGCCCGACGCGGCAACGCTCGCCGAGCTCGGCGTCGTCGAGATGCGAGAAGGCGAGCACCTCGGTGCCGGCGCCGATGCTGACGTTTTTCAGCACGCAGTTCGGTCCCACCCGGACGTTGTCGCCGAGGCTCACGCGGCCCTCGAACACGCAGTTGATGTCGATCGAAACGTCGCGGCCGCACTCGAGCGCGCCGCGCACGTCGATGCGCGCCGGGTCGGCCAGCGTCACGCCGGCCTCGAGCAGCCGCCTCGCTTCGCGCCCCTGCCAGACGCGCTCCAGCACGGCGAGCTCCTGCATGGAATTGACGCCGGCGACTTCCCACTGGTCCTCGGCCTTGACGGCGAGCACCGGCACGGCGTCGGCCACGGCGAGCGCCACCAGATCGGTGAGGTAATACTCGTTCTGCGCATTGTCATTGCCGATCTTCGACAGCCATGGCGCGAGCCGCCGCGCGCTCAGGCAAAAAAACCCGGAATTGACTTCGCGGATGGCGAGCTCGCTCGCCGTGGCATCCTTTTGCTCGACGATGCGCGCGACGCGCTGCGCCGCGTCGCGCACGATGCGGCCATAGCCCGAAGGGTCGTCGAGCTCGGCGACAACGATGCCTACGCTCCCGCGAGCGCCCTCGACCAGGCGCTTCAATGTGGCAGGCCGCACCAGCGGCACATCGCCGTACAGGACCAGCACGTCCGCGTCGGACGCTACCTGCGGCAGCGCCTGCAGCACGGCGTGGCCGGTGCCGAGCTGCTTGGCCTGCAGAACCCAATCGACCCCGGCATCGGGAAACGCGGCGCGCACGCGCTCGGCGCCATGACCATGCACGACGAACATCCTGCGCGGCGCGAGCGCGCGCGCGGCGTCGAGCACATGGGCGAGCAGCGGCCGGCCGGCAAGCGGATGAAGCACCTTGGGAAGCTCCGAGCGCATGCGCTTGCCCAGGCCGGCGGCCAGTACGATCACGTCGAGCGGCATCACGCGGATTCTAGGCTAATATTGCGCGCGAATCGGCGATGCTCAGCCTGGTGAGGATTCGGTGATTTTGCGATGATGCTCCTTCGAATCGTGGCTGACGCATTGTACTGGCGCGGCGCTTCACTCCTTCAAGGGGGACGTCCGCGCAGGGCGCTTCCGCACCTCGCCCTGGCTGCGCGGCTGTCCTCCAAGCCGAATTATGTGTATGCCGCCGCCATGGCCGCGTCCGCGGCCGGCGAACGCGACCGGGCGGCGCGCTACTGCGAGCGGGCATTGCATCTCGACCCCGGGCTCGAAGCCGCAGATTCGCTGCTTTTCGAGATGTTCCTGCACGGGGAGGACTACTTCCAGGTGCTGCAGCGGATCCACGGCCACCTGCGGCCGCGCACGTACATCGAGATCGGGGTAGAAGCCGGCAAGTCGTTGCGGCTCGTGCTTCCCGGGACCGTCGCCCTCGGCATCGACCCCGAACCCGCCGTTGCGTTCCCCTTGCCGCCGAGCGTGCGCGTGTTCGCAGAGACCAGCGATGATTTTTTCGCGCGGCACGACGTGCGCGCGGAATTGGGCGGCTTGCCGGTCGACCTCGCGCTGATCGACGGCATGCATCACTTCGAATTCGCGCTGCGCGATTTCATGCACCTCGAGCGGTTGTCGACTGCGCAATCGACGATTCTGGTCCACGATTGCTTTCCGCACGACCGCCGAACGGCGCAGCGCGAGCGCTTGTGGGGTTTCTGGAGCGGCGATATATGGCGGCTGATCGTGCTGCTGAAGAAATATCGCCCCGACTTGTCGATTCACACGATCGCCACGCCGCCGACCGGCCTCGCCGTGGTGCGCAACCTCGACCCCTCTTCGCGCTTCATCGCCGACAACCTGGGCCGCCTGTGCGCCGAATTCATGGCGCTCGACTACTCGTATCTGGACAAAGATCGAGCCGCCAAGCTCAACCTGTTCCCGAACGACTGGGAGCAGATCCGCCCGCTGCTAGCGCGGCAGCTCTGAGAAGCCCATCAGAGATTCGTCCACCGAGCGGGCGCACTGGCGGCCTTCGCGGATCGCCCAGACGACGAGCGACTGGCCGCGGCGCACGTCGCCCGCCGCGAACACCTTCGGCACCGACGTCAGGTAAGCGCGCGCTCCGTCCGTGTCGGCCCGGGCATTGCCCCGGGCGTCCTTCTGCACGCCGAACTCCTCGAGCATTGACTGCAGCGGCGAGACGAAGCCCATCGCCAGCAGCACCAGGTCGGCCGGCATCTCGAACTGCGACCCGGGCACTTCCTGCGGCTTGCCGTCCTTCCATTCCAGCCGCGCGGCGCGCAGCTTTTTGAGCTTTCCGCTCTCGCCCACGAATTCCTTGGTGGCCACCGACCAGTCGCGGTTCACGCCCTCTTCGTGCGACGAGGAGGTGCGCAGCCGCACCGGCCAATACGGCCACACCGGATTGTTCTCGACGTCCGGCGGCATCGGCAGCACCTCGAACTGCGTGATCGACCTGGCGCCGTGGCGGTTGGACGTGCCGACGCAGTCCGAGCCGGTGTCGCCGCCGCCGATGATCACGACGTGCTTGTCGGTTGCCCAGAGCTCGGGCACGCCGCCATCGCCGGCGACGCGCTTGTTCTGCAGCGGCAGGAAATCCATCGCGTAGTGCACGCCATCGAGCGCGCGCCCGGGAATCGGCAGGTCGCGCGGCTGCTCTGCGCCGGCTGCGAGCACGATCGCATCGAAGTCCGCCTTCAACTGATCCGGAGATATATTCTCGCGCGCGTCGCTGCCCACACCGCCGGCCGGCGAGCGCACGCCGATGAAAACCGCAGGGCGGAATTTCACCCCCTCGGCGCGCATCTGCTCCAGGCGCCGGTCGATCACGCCTTTTTCGAGCTTGAAGTCGGGAATGCCGTAACGCAGCAGCCCGCCGATGCGGTCGCTCTTCTCGAACACGGTCACGTCGTGGCCGGCGCGCGCCAGCTGCTGCGCGCAGGCAAGCCCGGCCGGGCCCGAGCCGACGACCGCGACCTTCTTTCCCGTCCTGTGCGCCGCGGGCAGCGGCCGCACCCAGCCCTCTTCCCAGGCCTTGTCGATGATGGCGTGCTCGATCGACTTGATGCCGACCGGGTCCTCGTTGATGCGCAGCACGCACGCTTCCTCGCAGGGCGCCGGACAGATGCGGCCGGTGAATTCCGGAAAGTTGTTGGTCGAGTGCAGCACCTCGATCGCCGTCTTCCAGTCCTGCCGGTAAACCAGGTCGTTCCAGTCCGGGATGATGTTGTTGACCGGGCACCCGGACATGCAGAACGGCACGCCGCAATCCATGCAGCGCGCGCCTTGCACTCCCGCCGCCTCGTCGGACAGGCGCAGGTAGAACTCGCGGTAGTGCTTCCTGCGGGCCTCGGTAGGCTCGTGCGGCTCCTCGACGCGGCCGAACTCGAGGAACCCGGTGACCTTACCCACTCATTTCTCCACCTAGGCGGCCGCCCTCTTCTGTCCCGCCATCTCGGCCAGCGCGCGGCGGTATTCCTTCGGAAAGACCTTCACGAAGCGGGCGCGGTATTCGCTCCACTTCTCCAGGACCTGCGAGGCTCTCTTGGAATTGGTATAGCGCGCGTGATTCTCGATCAGCCGCTTGACGCTCGCCTCGTCCTCGGACTCCGGCGCGAGCGGCTCGAGATCGACCATCGAGCTGTTGCAGCGTTTGACAAATTCGCCGTCGACATCGAGCACGTAGGCGAAGCCGCCCGACATGCCGGCGGCGAAGTTGCGGCCGGTCGTGCCGAGCACGACCACCGCGCCTCCGGTCATGTACTCGCAGCCGTGGTCGCCGACACCTTCCACGACCGCGCGGGCGCCGGAATTCCTGACCGCGAAGCGCTCGCCCGCGACGCCGCGGAAATACGCCTCGCCGGCAATCGCGCCGTAGAGCACGACGTTGCCGGTGATGATGTTCTCGCTCGGCTCGCCGCGGAACTTGGGCGAGGGCTGAACCGAGATGCGGCCGCCCGAGAGCCCCTTGCCGCAGTAGTCGTTGGTGTCGCCCACCAGGTCGAGGACCACGCCGCGCGCGAGGAAGGCGCCAAAGCTCTGCCCCGCGGAGCCGGCGAAACGGATGTGGATCGTGTCCTCGGGCAGCCCGTCGTGGCCGTAGCGCTTGGCGATCTCGTGCGACAGCATCGTGCCTACCGTGCGGTTGATGTTGCGGATCGGCGTCTCGATGAGCACTTTTTCGCCGCGCTCGAGCGCCGGCTGCGCCAGCTCGATGAGCCGGTTGTCGAGCGCCTTCTCCAGGCCGTGGTCCTGCGTCTCGCAGTGGAACCGCGCCACTTCCGCCGGCACGCTGGGCATGGCGAAGATCCTGGAGAAGTCGAGGCCTTTCGCCTTCCAGTGCTCGACGCCTTTCTTCATGTCGAGCAGCTCGGTGCGGCCGATCAGTTCGTCCAGGCGACGAACGCCCAGCTGCGCCATCAGCTCCCGCACTTCCTCGGCGACGAAGAAGAAGTAGTTCACCACGTGCTCGGGCTTGCCCTCGAACTTGCGGCGCAGCTGCGGGTCCTGCGTGGCAATCCCGACCGGACAGGTGTTCAGGTGGCACTTGCGCATCATGATGCAGCCCTCGACCACCAGCGGCGCGGTAGCGAAGCCGAACTCGTCGGCGCCGAGGATGGCGCCGACCACCACGTCGCGGCCGGTCTTCATCTGGCCGTCCACCTGCACCGCGATGCGCCCGCGCAGCCGGTTTAAAACCAGAGTCTGTTGCGTCTCGGCGAGGCCGAGCTCCCACGGCGTGCCGGCGTGCTTGATCGATGACCAGGGCGATGCGCCGGTGCCGCCGTCATGGCCGGCGATGGTGACGTGGTCGGACTTGCCCTTCGCCACGCCGGCGGCAACCGTGCCGACGCCGACCTCGGACACCAGCTTCACCGAGACCAGGGCCTGCGGATTGGAGTTCTTCAGATCGTGGATCAGCTGCGCCAGGTCCTCGATCGAGTAGATGTCATGGTGCGGCGGCGGCGAGATCAGCTCGACGCCAGGCGTCGAGTAGCGCAGCTCGGCGATGTACTCCGAGACCTTGCGTCCGGGGAGCTGGCCGCCTTCGCCGGGCTTCGCGCCTTGCGCGATCTTGATCTGCAGCATCTCGGCGCTCGCCAGGTACTCGGTCGTGACGCCGAAGCGGCCCGAGGCCACCTGCTTGATCTTGGACTTGAGCGAATCGCCTTCGCGCAGCGGAAGATCGACTTCGACGCGGGTCTTTCCCAATCTGCTTTGTAAGGACTCTCCCGCCTTGATCGGCGCGTAACGCCGCCGGTCCTCGCCGCCCTCGCCGGTGTTCGACTTGCCGCCGATGCGATTCATGGCGATGGCGAGGGTGGTGTGCGCCTCGGTCGAGATCGAGCCGAGCGACATGGCGCCGGTGGAAAAGCGCTTGACGACGGCGGCGGCGGGCTCGACCTCGTCGAGCGCAACCGGCTTGCAGCGCTCGAAGCGGAAGTCGAACAGGCCGCGGAAGGTCATATGCCGCTTCGACTGGTCGTTGATGAGCGCCGCGTATTCCTTGTACGTCGCATAGGAGTTGGCGCGCGCCGAATGCTGCAGCTTGGCGATCGCCTCCGGCGTCCAGGCGTGCTCCTCGCCGCGCACCCGCCAGGCGTACTCGCCGCCGGCGTCGAGCATGGTCTTGAGGACCGGGTCGTCCTCGTCGAACGCCGCGCGATGGACGCGGATCGCTTCCTCGGCCACGTCGAACACGTCGATGCCTTCGACGTTCGAGGTGGTGCCGGTGAAGTATTTGTCGACCAGCGATCTGGCCAGCCCGACCGCCTCGAAAATCTGCGACCCGGTGTACGACATGTAGGTCGAGATCCCCATCTTGGACATGACCTTCTTCAGGCCCTTGCCGATCCCCTTGACGTAGCTCTTGACCGCCTTCGACGCCGCGGGCCGGTCCTGACCATGAAATGAAAGAATGGTCTCCAGGGCGAGATAGGGATGCACCGCTTCGGCGCCGTAGCCGCCGAGCAGCGCAAAGTGGTGCACCTCGCGCGCGCTGCCGGTCTCGACGACCAGGCCGCTCGACGTGCGCAGGCCCTTGCCGACCAGGTGCTGGTGGATCGCCGAGAGAGCGAGCAGCGCGGGGATCGCCACGCGCTCGCGGTCCACCTGGCGGTCGGAAATGATGATGATCGAGTAGCCCGAGCGCACCGCGTCCTCGGCCTGCGCCGCGAGCGAGGCGAGCCGTGCTTCCACCGCCACCTTGCCCCAGCCGACCGGATAAGTGATGTCCAGCTCGAAGGCCTTGAACTTGCCGCCGGTATAGCGCTCGATATGGCGCACTTTCTCCATCTCGTAGAAGTCGAGCACCGGCTGCGACACCTCGAGCCGCAGCGGCGGGTTCAGCTCGTCGATGCCGAGCAGGTTGGGCTTGGGGCCGATGAACGACACCAGCGACATCACCAGCTCCTCGCGGATCGGGTCGATGGCCGGGTTGGTCACCTGCGCGAAGAGCTGCTTGAAGTAGTGGTACAGCGTCTTGTCCTTGCTCGACAGCACGGCGAGCGGCGAGTCGTTGCCCATCGAGCCGACCGGCTCCTCGCCCGCCGCCGCCATCGGCTGCATGATGAACTTGAGGTCCTCCTGGGTATAGGCAAACGCCTGCTGGCGATCGAGCAGCCGCACCTTGGACTTGATCGGCGTGGTCTTGTCGCTCTCGACCTCGTCGAGCTTGACGCGGATGCGCTCGATCCACTCGGCGTAGGGCCTGGCGCTCGCCAGGCTGTCCTTCAGCTCCTTGTCGTCGATGATGCGGCCCTTCTCGAGGTCGACCAGGAACATCTTGCCGGGCTGCAGGCGCCACTTCTTGACGATCCTCTCCTCCGGCACCGGCAGGCAGCCGCATTCCGAGCCCATGATGACCAGATCGTCCGCGGTGACGATGTAGCGCGAGGGCCGCAGGCCGTTGCGGTCGAGCGTGGCGCCGATCTGCCGGCCGTCGGTGAAGGCGATCGAGGCCGGGCCGTCCCAGGGCTCCATCATCGCCGCGTGGTATTCGTAGAACGCGCGCCGCGCGGGATCCATCAGCGTGTGGTTCTCCCACGCTTCCGGGATCATCATCATCATCGCGTGCGCCACCGAGTAGCCGCCCATCACCAGCAGCTCGAGCGCGTTGTCGAAGGACGCCGAGTCCGACTGGCCGGCGTAGATCAGCGGCCAGATCTTGTGCAGATCGTCGCCCAGGATGGGCGACGATATTGCGCCCTGGCGGGCGCGGATCCAGTTGACGTTGCCGCGCAGCGTGTTGATCTCGCCGTTGTGGCAGATCATGCGGAACGGGTGCGCCAGGTCCCAGGACGGGAAGGTGTTGGTCGAGAAGCGCTGGTGCACCAGCGCGAGCGCCGACTCGACGCGCGCGTCCTTCAGGTCGAGGTAGTACTCGCCGACCTGGTACGCGAGCAGCATGCCCTTGTAGCACAGGGTGCGCGCCGACATCGACGGCACGTAGAACTCCTTGCCGTGCTGCAGGCGCAGCGCCTGGATGGCGTGCCCCGAGCTCTTGCGGATGATGTAGAGCTTGCGCTCGAGCGCGTCGGTGACGGTGATGCCGCGGCCGCGGCCGATGAACACCTGCCGGATCACCGGCTCGATGCGCCTGGCGGGCTCGGCGAGGTCGCTGTTGTCGACCGGCACGTCGCGCCAGCCGAGCAGCACCTGGCCCTCTTCCTTGATCGCGCGCTCGATCTCGTATTCGCAGGCGATGCGCGAAGCCGGGTCGCGCGGCAGGAACACCATGCCGACGCCGTACTGCCCGGCGGGCGGCAGCCGCACGCCGAGGCGCGCCATTTCCTCGCGCAGGAAGCGGTCGGGAACCTGGATCAGCAGGCCGGCGCCGTCGGAGAGCTTGGGATCCCAGCCGACCGCACCGCGGTGGGTGAGGTTTCTGAGGACCGTCAGCCCCTGCTCGACGAGGCCGTGCGACTTCTTGCCCTTGATGTGCGCGACGAAGCCGACGCCGCAGGCGTCGTGCTCATGGGAGGGGTGGTAAAGCCCCTGCGCGTCCAGGCTCATGATCGGGACCGAGCTTTTGAATATACATTTATTGCGCTGCAGCGACAATGGCTTCGCGTACCTGCCGCTCCTCGAGATCGGCGCGCAGCGCGGCCCGGCCGATGGCCTCCAGCAACACGAAGCGCGTACGGCCGCGCGCGACCTTCTTGTCCAGCGCCATCAGCTCGAGCAGGCGCTCGGTGCCGAGCGCAGGCCCGGTGACCGGCAGGCCGGCCCGGCTCAGCAGCGAGCGCACGCGATGAACATCCGCTGCTGCAAGAAGGCCTGCGCGGGCCGACAGCTCCGCGGCCATGACCATCCCCGCCGCGATCGCCTCGCCGTGCAGCCACGCGCCGTACCCGGTGCCCGCTTCGATGGCGTGGCCGAAGGTATGGCCGAAATTGAGCAGGCTGCGCACGCCGGATTCGCGCTCGTCGGCGGCGACCACGCCCGCCTTGAGCTCGCAACAGCGCCGCACCGCGTAGACGAGGGCGCTGCGCTCCCGGGCGAGCAGCGAGTCGATGCTTTTTTCGAGCCATTCCACAAATGGAAGGTCCAAGGCCAGCGCATGCTTGATCACTTCGGCAAGCCCCGCGCGCAGCTCGCGCTCGGGCAGCGTATCGAGCGTCGCGACGTCGGTGATCACCGCGCGCGGCTGGTGAAAGGCGCCGAGCATGTTCTTGCCCTGGACATGGTTGATGGCGGTCTTGCCGCCGACCGAGGAGTCCACCTGCGCAAGGAGCGTGGTAGGCACCTGCAGCAGGGCCACGCCGCGCTGGTAAATCGCGGCGGCAAACCCGGCCAGATCGCCGATCACCCCGCCGCCGAGCGCGACGATCAGCGTATCGCGGCCGCAGCGCGCTGCCAGCAGCGCATCGAACACGCGCTCCAGGCTCGTCCAGCGCTTCGACTGCTCGCCGTCTTCGAGCACGACCTGCGCGACGCGCGCGCCCGCCGCCTCGAGCGCCTTTTTCACGCGCGGCAGATAAAGCGGCGCCACGACCTGGTTGGTCACCACGGCCGCGCTGCCGGCCGGGAGATGCGGCGCGTACAGCGCCGTCGCATCGAGGATGCCGCTGCCGACGTGAATCGGATAGGAGCGCTCGCCGAGGGCTACGCGGAGGCTTTCCATCGCTCTTCCAGCTTTTCCAGCAGCTCGCGCGCCAGCGCCTGCACGCTCTGGGCGCCGGTATCGATCACCAGGTCGGCGACGCCGCGGTAGAGCGAATCGCGCTCGGCATAGAGCTCGCGCAGCCGCGCCAGCGGATCGCCGGTCGCGAGCAGCGGCCGGTCGCGGTCGTAGTGCACGCGCCGGTACAGGTCCTCGGGGCTCGCCCGGAGATAGACCACCGTGCCGCGTGCCGCCAGGCGCTTGCGGTTCTCGTCGAGCAGCACCGAGCCGCCTCCGGTGGCGAGCACCGCGCCGTCCTGCGCAGTCAGCTCGGCGAGCACCTGCGCCTCGCGGCCGCGGAAGCCGGCCTCGCCCTCGATCTCCCAGATCAGGGGGATCTTCACGCCGCAGCGGCGCTCGATTTCCTGGTCGGAATCGACGAAGCGCAGCTTCAGGCGCCGCGCCAGCAGCCTGCCCACGGTGGTCTTGCCCGCGCCCATCAGCCCCACGAGGTAGATGTTTTCGCCGCGCTTCATCCCCGGCATTGTAGAAACAAAAACGGCCGGGGAGCGCCCGGCCGTCGCACCGCCCGAGGAGATGCGGCGCTCAGCGAATCGTCAGCCGCTCATTCACGATGCGCGGCGTGATGAATACCAGGAGCTCCGTCTTGTTGGTGAGCGACGTATTGTTGCGGAACAGGAAGCCGAGGAAAGGCAGCTCGCCGAAGAACGGGATCCTGGTGATGTCGGTGCGGTCGGTCTGCTCGTAGATGCCGCCGATCACCACCGTGCCGCCGTTTTCGACCAGCACCTCGGTCTTCACGTGCTTGGTATTGATCTGCACCCCTTGATCCGTGACCGCTCCCGGCTGGTCCTTGTTGACGTCGAGCGACATGATGATGTTGTCGTCGGGCGTGATCTGCGGCTTCACCTTGAGAGACAGGTTGGCCTTGCGGAACGCTGTCGCGGTCGCGCCCGAGGAGGTCGACTGCTGGTAGGGAATTTCCGTGCCCTGCTCGATCAGCGCCTCCACCTGGTTGGCCGTCAGCACGCGCGGGCTGGAGATGATCTTGCCTTTGCCGTCGGCTTCCATCGCGGAGATCTCGATGCTCAGGATGCGCGACAGAGACGCGTTGAACAGGACAAAGGAGAACTGCCCGGCCTGAAAGGCGTTGAGGCCGTTCGCCGGCAGGCTGCTCTGCAGCCCCCCTGGGGGGATGTCGATTGGTACGCCGGTGCTCAGTCCGGTCCCGGCCGCCGCCTGGGTGGTGCCGAGATTGCCGCCGATCACGGGCTTGAGGCCGCCGATGTTGCGCCCGGTGCTCGCAGATTCCGTATACCCGAAGCGCGCGCCGAGGTTCCTGCTGAAGCTGTCGTTGGCTTCGACGATGCGCGCCTCGATCATCACCTGACGCACCGCGACGTCGATCTTGGCGAGCAGCCGGCGCACCTCCTCCAGGTGGGTCGGCGTGTCCTGGACGAACAACGTGTTGGTGCGCGCGTCGACCACGGCGCTGCCGCGCTTGGAGAGGATGCGCTGGCTCGGGTCCGCGAGCAGCTTCTGCACGTCGGCCGCCTTCTGGTAGTTCATCTGGAACGCTTCGGTGCGCGTCTGCTCGAGGTCGTTGATCGTCTGAGTTGCCTCGAGCGCGAGCTTCTCGCGCGTCGCGAGCTCGTCGCGCGGCGCGATCCAGACCACGTTGCCGGTGCGGCGGCTGTCGAGGCCGCGCGCCTGCAGGATGATGTCGAGCGCCTGGTCCCAGGGCACGTCCTTCAGGCGCAGGGTGATGTTCCCGGTCACCGTGTCGCTGGTGATGATGTTGAGGTCGGTGAAGTCGGCGATCACGTTGAGCACCGCCCGCACCTCGACGTTCTGGAAGTTGAGCGAGAGCTTCTCGCCGGTGTAGCGGCCGCGCTGCCCTTCGCGCGACGGATCGGGAACCACCGGCTTGACCTCCACCACGAACTGGGTGTCGGTCTGGTAGGCGTTGTGCTCCCACTGCCCCTTCGGCTCGATCACCATGCGCACGTTCTCGCCCTGCGGGAAGGTGCTGACCGTGGTGACCGGCGTGCCGAAGTCGATCACGTCGAGGCGCCGGCGCAGGTTGTCGGGAAGCGCGGTCTTGATGAACTCGACGATGATGTTCTGGCCCTGCTGGCGGATGTCGATGCCGGTGCTGGTGTCGGAGAGATCGACCACCACGCGGCCCTCGCCGGCGCGGCCGCGGCGGAAGTCGACGTCGCGGATCGCGTGCCTCGCTTCGGCCTTGCCTTCGGCGAAGTGCGCGATCTGTCCGCCCGGCGCGGTCTGCGCGACCGCCGGCTCCGACAGGCTGATCACCAGCGCGCCGCCGTCGAGGCTCGCCTCGTGCGCCACGGGGCGGCGCAGGTTCAGCACCAGCCGGGTTCGCTCGCTGCCCTGCACCAGGTTCATGCTGCGCAGCTCGCCCTGGCCGATGTCCTGGCTGGCGCGGCCGAGCGCGTTGACGGTATTCGGGAAGTCGAAGGCGATGCGCGCGGGGCTGGCGACCGCGAAGTTCGGCGGCACGTTGCGCAGCGGCTCCTTGGTGGTGATGCGCACGATCGTCTTGCCCGCCTGCTGCGATACCTCGAACGACTCGATGCTGTTCGACTGGGCGAGCGCGAGCCCGATGCCGGCAAGCCACAAGGCAAACCCGTAAACGGCCTTCATTGTCTTTGTGTTCATCGTTTGGCCTCCACCAGTTGCAGCGCGCTGGTGCGCTCCACCCATTCCCCGCCGCTGTCCTGGACCAGCTCCTTCAGGTTGATCGCGCCTTCGTCGATGGCCGTGACCACTCCGAAGTTCTGGCCCATGTAGTTCCCCTTTTGCACGCGGTAGAGGTTCGGGCCTGCCTTGACCAGCGCGAACACCTCCTTGTTCCGGGTGATCGTGCCGAGCATCTGGATCGATTCGAGCGGAAACGACTCGAGCGGCTCCTTCGGCCGGTTCGGATCGGGCGCCAGCTTGCTGACGCTGGCGCGGCTCCCGGCCGCCGCGACGTCGATGCGCTCGGGACGGAACGGGTCGATCTGCCCCTCCGCCGTGTAGGGCACCGGCTCGTAGGGCCTGACCTGCGGCAGCGGCTCGACCCGCCCGCGCACGTCCTTCGTCAGCTGCGCAAGCTCCTGCTTCAGATCGCCGTGCTCCTCGCCGCCGCAGGCGCCAAGCGCCGCGGCGGCCGCCAGCACCGCGATGCCGGCGGGAGTGCGCATCATCTGCCCTTTCTCCCCGCCTGCGCCTTGCGCTGCGCCGCCACTTCCTCTTCGTCGAGGTAGCGGAAGGTCCTCGCCACGACATCCATGGTGAGAATGCCGTCCTTGCCGGCCTGGATCGACACGTCGTTCAACGTGACGATGCGCGACAGCTGCCCCACGTCGCTCGCGAAGGCGCCCATGTCGTGGTAGTTGCCGACGACCTTCACCTGGATCGGCAGCTCCGCGTAGAACTCCCTCACGGTCTCGGAGGGCGCCGGCTTGAACAGCTCGAACTGCAGGCCGCGGCCGAGGCCTGCCTGGTTGATGTCGACAAGCAGCGCGTCCATCTGCGAGCGGTTCGGCAGCTGCCGCAGCAGCGCGCCGAACTGGGTATCGATCTCGCGCAGCTGCTGGCGGTGCAGGTCGAGGTTGATCGCCTGTTTCTTCTTGCCGAGGTACTCCTCCTTCAGCTTGGTCTCCTGATTGCGGCCGTTCTCGAGCTCCTCGATCTGCGATTGCGTATCGGCGAAGAACGCCGCCACCGGGATCCCCACCACGATGGCGAGGAGCACCAGCAGTTTGGGCGCGACATGCCAGGTGCCCGGCTCCTGCCAGTTGGTCCGCCTGAATTCGTCGACGAGGGCATTGAAGTTGAATGCCATGGCGCTTATCCCTTCTTCGCCGCGTCTTTTGCGGGCGGCTTGCCCGCATCCTTTGCCTTGTCCGCGTCCTTGGCCTCGGTCGCGGTGCGCTTGAGCGACAGGTTCAGGTCGAAGTCCGAGACGCGCCGCTTGTCCACGTTGTTGGCCTTGACCTCGACCAGCTCGGGCAGCTCCAGCCAGGGCGAAGCCTCGATATTGCGCATGAGAGTCGAGACGCGCGCGTTCGATTGCGCGTAGCCCAGCAGCTTGACGCGCAGGCCTCTCTGCACGATCGACCTCAGGTACACGCCCTCGGGCACCTGCCGCACCAGCTGATCGAGCAGGTGCACGGTCTGCGCGCGGTCCGCCTGCAGCGTCTCGATCACCTGCTTGCGCGCGAGCAGCGCCTGGATCTCGTCCTTCAGCTTGTTGATTTCGGCGATTTCCTTGTCGAGCTTGGCGACCTCGCTCTTCAGGAATTTGTTGCGGTCGGCCTGGATCTCGATCTTGGTGGCGTAAAAGCCGTGCATCGCCACCACGATCAGGATGCCCGCCAGCGCGGTGCCGCCGGCGAGGACGAAGAAATGCTGCCGCGCGCGCTTGCGCCGCTCTTCGCGGTGCGGCAGCAGGTTGACGCGGGCGACGCTGCTCATTGCGGGTCGAACCTGCGCATCGCCAGCCCGCAGGCGACCACCAGCGACGGCGCGTCGATCATCAGGCGCTTGAGCTGGACCTTCGAGGAAGTCTGCATCGCGGCGAAGGGGTTCGCCACGCTGCTGGGCACCTGGGTGCGCAGATTGACCACCTCGTCCAGCCCCGGAATCACCGCCGAGCCGCCGGCGAGCAGAATGTGATCGACGGCGTGATACTGCGTCGAGGTGAAGAAGAACTGCAGCGCGCGCTGCACTTCCTGCGACAGGTTCTCCATGAACGGGCGCAGCACCTCGGCCTCGAAGTCATCCGGCAGGCCGCCCGAGCGCTTCGCCGTCTCCGCCTCCTCGGCGCTCATGCCGTAGCGGCTGACGATCTCCTGCGTCAGCTGATTGCCGCCGAAGGCCTGCTCGCGCGTATACACCGACTGATCGTTGCGCAGCACGGTCACGTTCATGATGTTGGCGCCGACGTCGACGACCGCGATGTTCTGGTCCTGGCCGCCGCCGGGCAGCGCCTGCACCACCAGCGACAGGGCCGCCTGCTGCGCGAAGGATTCCACGTCCATCACCAGCGGCTTGAGGCCGGCGAGGTGCGCGACTGCGACGCGGTCCTCGACCTTCTCCTTGCGCGTGGCGGCGATCAGCACCTCCTGCTCCTCGGGGTTGCCCGCCGTCGGGCCGAGCGACTGGAAATCCAGATTCACTTCCTCGAGCGCGAACGGAATGTACTGGTTCGCCTCGCTTTCGACCTGGATCTCGAGCTCGTCCTCGCGCAGCCCCGCCGCCACTACGATCTTCTTGGTGATCACCGCGCCGGTCGGCACTGCCATCGCGACGTGCCTGGTGCGCGTGCCAAGGCGCTTGTGTGCGCGCTTTACGGCATCGGCCGCCTGCTCGAGGTTGCTGATGTTGCCGTCGACCACCGTATCGCGCATGAGCGGCTCGATGGCGTAGCGCTCGACTCGGTAGGCACCTCTGCCCGCTTCCACGATCTCCAGCATCTTTACCGACGACGAGCTGATGTCCAGCCCGAACAAAGGCGGCGCCTTCGGCTTGAACAGGTCGAAATCCATGCGTTATTTTCCTTTACGTATCAGCCCTTAGGCGCGATACGTAGAATTCGCGTTAAATGCTAGCAACAACCCCACCCACTGTCTAGTTAAATTCTCCCGGCGGGGACGGGGTATCATGCTACGGTTGAAGCTGCTCGTGCAATAGCGCCCCGGCAACGGTCTAAGTCCCTTGATGTGGTTCCGCTTTCTAGCCTTTCCGCTGGCCCTGCTGGCGGGGTTGGCAGTGGCCGCCGTATTGGCTGTCGCCCTGGTGGTCGCGCTCGCCTACCCTAACCTGCCGTCGCTGCAGGCGCTGACCGAGTACCAGCCCAAGATTCCCCTGCGGATTTACTCCGCGGAGGGCGTGCTGATCGGCGAGTTCGGCGAGGAGCGTCGCTCGGTGGTGTCGATCGAGGAAGTCCCCGACGCGCTCAAGCACGCCATCCTTGCCGCCGAGGACGAGCGCTTCTATGAGCACCCGGGCATCGATTATGTGGGAGTGCTGCGCGCGGCCTACGCCAACCTCGTCGCCGGCGGCCGCCGCCAGGGCGCCAGCACCATCACGATGCAGGTGGCGCGCAACTTTTTCCTCTCCTCGGAGAAAACAGCCACGCGCAAGCTGTACGAAGTGCTCCTCGCCTTCAAGATCGAGCACAGCCTGACCAAGGACCAGATCCTCGAGCTCTACGTGAACCAGATTTATCTGGGGCAGCGCGCTTACGGCTTTGCCGCCGCGGCGCAGATCTACTTCGGCAAGTCGCTCGAGCAGCTGAGCCTCGCCGAGACCGCCATGCTCGCCGGGCTGCCCAAGGCGCCCTCCATGTACAACCCGGTAGCGAATCTGCAACGCTCCCGGCAAAGGCAGCACTACGTTTTGCGGCGGATGTCCGAGCTGGGACATATTACTGCAGCGCAATATGAAGACGCGGTGAAGGCGCCGCTGCGGCCGCGGCGCGAGGCAAACGAATACGCCATCCATGGTGAATACGCCGCCGAGATGGTGCGCCAGGCGATGGCCGAGCGCTACCCGGACGAGGTGTACGCGCGCGGCTTCCGCGTCTACACCACCCTTCGCAAGGCAGACCAGGAGGCAGCCTACGTGGCGCTGCGTCGAGGCGTCCTCGAGTACGATCGCCGCGGCGGCTATCGACGCCCGGAAGGCTATGCCGAGCTGCCCGCCTCTCCCAGCGACGACGATTTCGAGGAAGCGCTCGCCGATCATCCTGACAATGACGAATTGCTCGCCGCGGTGGTGCTGGCCGCAGACGCGAAGCAGGTCGAGGCGGCCCTGCGCAGCGGCGAAAAGATTTCGATTAGCGGCGAGGGCCTGCGCTTTGCGGCGCGCGCCCTCGACCCGAAGACCCCGCCGCAGCGCCGCATCCGCCGCGGCGCGATCATCCGCGTGCAAGCCGAGGCCGGCGGCAAGTCCTGGCAAATCGTGCAGCTGCCGGAGGTCGAGTCGGCCTTCATCTCGCTCGATGCACAGGACGGCGCGGTGCGCGCGCTGGTGGGCGGCTTCGACTTCAGCCGCAACAAGTTCAATCACGTGACGCAGGCGTGGCGCCAGCCCGGCTCGTCGTTCAAGCCGTTCATCTATTCGGCGTCGCTGGAGAAGGGCTTCACGCCCGCCACCGTCATCGCCGACGAGCCGGTGGTGCTGGAGGCCGAGCAGACCGGAAGCCAGCGCTGGGAGCCGAAAAACTACGACGGCAAGTTCGAGGGGCCGATGCGCATGCGCACCGCGCTGGCGAAGTCGAAGAACATGGTGTCGATCCGCATCCTCGACGCGATCGGCGCCAAGTATGCCCAGGATTACGTCACCCGCTTCGGCTTCGACCCGGAGCGGCATCCGCCCTACCTGACGATGGCGCTTGGCGCCGGGTCGGTCACCGCGTGGCAGCTCGCGCGCGCCTATGCCGTATTCGCGAACGGCGGGTACCTCATCCAGCCGTACTTCATCCAAAAGATCGTCGATGACCGCGGCAATCAACTCGCGCTCGCCAACCCGCAGCGCGCTGGCGATGAGACGCTGCGCGTACTCGATCCGCGCAACGCGTTCATCATGGACAACATGATGCAGGACGTGATGCGCTACGGCACGGGAGCACGCGCCGCGCGCCTCGCGCGCGTCGATCTGGCGGGGAAAACCGGCACCACCAACGAGTTCGTGGACGCCTGGTTCGCCGGTTACCAGCCGACGCTGGTGGCGATCGCCTGGGTCGGCTTCGACCAGCCCAAGACGCTGGGCAGGAACCAGACCGGCGGCATCGTGGCGCTGCCGATCTGGCTCGGGTACATGGAAAAGGTGCTGAAGGACATCCCCGAGATGCCGCGCAGCACGCCACCCGGCGTGGTCAGCGTGCCGGTGATGACGATGCCCGGCGAAAACCCGGGCTCAGCGCCGGGCAGTGCGCCGAAGCTCGTGCCGGAGTACTTCTACCAGGAAGCGGTGCCGCCGCCCGAGGTGCTCCAGCCGCCGGCGCCGATCGAGCCGCCGAAGCCGTTCGAGCCCCCCGGCCCCAACCCGCCACCGACCTAAGGGCGCAGCAGCACCGCCTGGCCGCTTTGCGCCGAAACGGCCTTCGACAGCGCGGCGAACAGTTCCGTGCCGTCGCGGGTGTCGCGCCAGGCGCTGCCATCCCAGCGGAAGTGGAAGCCGCCAGCGCGCGCCGCGACCCAGATCTCGCGCGCCGCGCCGTGCCGGTTGATGACCATCTTGGAGCCGTCCGCGAACTCGATCTCGAGCACGCCACCGGCCTTCAACTCGAAGTCCGCGTCGACGCCGCTTGCCTCGAGGGCCTGCTCGATCCTGCTCAGCGCCGCGCCCGCCAGCGCCTCGAACTCGGTCTCGTTCATGAGTGCTAACATCAGGATTTTATGCGTTTCCTTCTTCTCGGCGTGGCGATCACGCTGCTCGTCGGCTGCGGGCAGAAGGGGCCGCTGTATCTGCGCGACAATCCGCCGCCGGGCGTCAAGCCGGCAAAGCCCGCGCCGGCCAAGCCGATACCCTATCCGCGCGGCGACGACACTGAACAAAACTAGGCACGACGTGGCGTTCGCTTACCGCAACGGCACGTTGTGCGCCGAGCAGGTGCCGCTCGAAGACATTGCGCGGCGCTTCGGCACGCCCTGCTACGTCTATTCCCGCGCGGCGATCGAGGGCGCGTACGGGGAATTCGCGCAAGCGCTGCACGGGCGCGACGCGATGCTGTGCTACTCGGTCAAGGCGAATTCGAATCTGGCGGTGCTCGCCCTGCTGGCGCGCCTGGGCGCCGGCTTCGACATCGTCTCGGGCGGCGAGCTGGCGCGCGTGCTGGCGGCCGGCGGCGACCCGCGCAAGATCCTGTTCTCGGGCGTCGGCAAGACCAAGGATGAGATCCGGTTGGCGCTGGAAAAGAACATCTATTGCATCAACCTCGAGTCCGCAGCCGAGCTGGAGCGCGTGGCCGCGGTGGCGCGGGAGCTGGGGCGACGCGCGCCGGTGGCGTTCCGCGTCAATCCAGACGTCGACGCTAGAACGCATCCCTACATCTCCACCGGCCTGCGCGAGAACAAGTTTGGCGTTGCTCACCGCGACGCCGAGCGGCTCTATGCAAAGGCGGCGGCGATGCCCGCGCTCGAGGTGATCGGCATCGGCTGCCACATCGGCTCGCAGCTGGTGGACCCTGCGCCGCTGGCTGCTGCAGTCGAGCGCCTGGCCGCACTCGCCGGGCGCATCGAGGCGGCGGGAATCCGCCTGCGGCATCTCGATCTCGGCGGCGGCATCGGCATCCGCTATCGCGACGAAACGCCGCGCCCTGTGCGCGAATTCGTCGCCGGCGCGCTGGCGGCGCTCGGCGATCGCCGCGGCAGCGTGATTTTCGATCCCGGCCGCTCGATGGTCGGCAACGCCGGCGTGCTGCTCACCCGGGTCGAATACGTGAAGCCGGGCGAGCCGCGCAATTTCCTGGTAGTCGATGCGGCGATGAATGACCTGGTGCGGCCGGCCCTGTACGATGCCTGGCACGAGGTGCGTACCGTGCGCGAGCCGGAATCGGGCGCCCCGGGCACTGTTTACGACATCGTCGGCCCGATCTGCGAAACCGGCGACTTCCTCGCCAAGGACCGGGCGCTGACCGCGCGCGAGGGGGACTTGCTGGCGGTGATGTCGAGCGGCGCCTATGCCATGTCGATGGCTTCGAACTACAACTCGCGGCCCCGTGCTGCAGAGGTAATGGTGCAGGGCCGCGCAGCCGAGCTGGTACGCGCACGCGAGTCGGCCGAGCAGTTGTTTGCCCTGGAGCGGATTCCGGGATGACAATCGTGCCGCCCCAGAGATGACTGATCCGGATCCCATGACTGCCGCCAGCCGCCGCTACCTGATCGCGGGCGCCGTCGTGGTCGCGCTGGTTGCCGGGGGGATCGCGGCCTACTTCAGCACCGACAGCGGGGCCAGGGAAGGTCGCAAAGGCGCCAAGGGGCCGCCTGCCGTGCCGGTCACCGTGGCGCTCGTAGCGCAGGAAACCGTGCCGATCGAGCTGCGGGCGATCGGCAACGTCGAGGCGTATTCGACGGTCGCGTTGAAAGCGCGGGTCGACGGGCAGATCGTCGAGGTCAACTTCCGCGAGGGCCAGCCGGTGAGGAAGGGCGATGTGCTGTTCCGCATCGACCCCAGGCCCTACGCAGCGGCGCTGCGCCAGGCCGAGGCGAACGCCCTGCGCGACGCCGCGGCGCGCGACCAGGCGCGCTCGCAGGAGAAACGCTATCAGGAGCTGCTGGACAAGAACTTCATCTCCAAGGAAGCCTACGCGCAGATCCGCACCAACGCGGCCACCGCCGAAGCGACCGCCAGCGCGAGCCAGGCGGCGCTCGAGAACGCACGGCTCAACCTCGAGTACTGCACGATACCCTCGCCGCTCGACGGCTACGTCGGCCGCGTGCTGCTGCAGGCGGGCAACCTGGCCAAGGCAAACGATGTCAATCCGCTGCTGGTGATCAACCAGGTGAGGCCGGTCTACGTCAACTTCGCCGTTCCCGAGCAGAATCTTCCGGAGGTGCGCAAGTACATGGCTGCCGGCCCGCTGAGGGTCGAGGTGCTGCCTACCGATGCCGGTCAGAAGCGCGTCGAAGGCAAGCTGATCTTCATCGACAACGCGGTCGACCCGACTACCGCGACCATCCGGCTGCGCGCGCAGTTCGACAATGTCGACGCCGCGCTCTGGCCCGGGCAGTTCGTCAACGTGAGCGTGCGGCTCCACGAGCAGGCCGACGCCCTCATCGTTCCCTCGCAGGCGGTGCAATCCGGCCCCGACGGGCAGTACGTTTACATCGTCGGCGCGGACCTGCTCGCCGAGCTGCGCCGGATCACGGTACAGCGCACCGACGGCGAGCGCGCGATCGTGGCCAAAGGCCTTGCCAAGGGCGAGCGCGTGGTGACCCGCGGTCAGCTGCGCCTCGGCCCCGGGGTGCGCGTGCAGATCAGCAAGACTCCGGCCGAGCCTGCATGAATTTCTGCGAGATCTGGATCCGCCGCCCGGTCATGACGGTGCTCGTCATGGCGGGCATCCTGATCTTCGGCATCGCCGCGTACCGGCTGCTTCCGGTGTCAACGCTGCCCAACGTCGATTTCCCCACCATCCAGGTCAGCGCCGAGCTGCCGGGTGCGAGCCCCGAGACCATGGCCTCGGCGGTCGCCACCCCGCTCGAGAAGCAGTTTTCCACCATCCCCGGCATCGACGAGATGAGCTCGGTGAGCAGCCAGGGCACCACCCGCATCACGCTGCAGTTCGCGCTGGGCCGCGACATCGACGCCGCCGCCCAGGACGTGAACTCGGCGATCGCCTCCGCGGTGCGCCAGCTGCCGGCGACCATGCCGGCGCCGCCTTCGTTCCGCAAGGTCAACCCGGCCGACTTCCCGATCTTCTTCCTTGCCCTCACCTCGGAAGCGCTGCCGCTGTCCACGGTCAACGAGTACGCCGAAACCTATCTCGCGCAGCGCATCTCCACGATCAGCGGCGTCGCCCAGGTGCAGGTCTTCGGCCAGCAGAAATATGCCGTGCGCGTGCAGGTGGACCCGAATGCCCTGGCGGCTCGCGGCGTCGGCATCAACGAGGTCGAGCAGGCGGTGTCGCAGGCGAACGTCAACCTGCCGACCGGAACCCTGTACGGCAAGGAGCGGATGTTCGCGGTGCAGGCGAGCGGGCAGCTCAACGATGCCGCCGCGTTCCGCCCGATCATCGTCGCCTACCGCAACGGCTCGCCGGTGCGCCTGCAGGAGCTCGGCAGCGTCATCGACAGCGTGCAGAACGACAAGGTCGCCGCCTGGTACAAGGACAAGCGCGGCATCGTGCTCGCCATCTTCCGCCAGCCTGGCACCAACACCATCCAGGTGGTGGACGAGGTGCGCAAGCTCCTGCCCACGTTCCGCGCCGAGGTGCCGCCGGCGATCGACATCCAGGTGCTCTACGATCGCTCGCAGAGCATCCGCGCCTCGGTCGACGAGGTGAAGTCCACGCTGCTCATCGCGCTCGTGCTGGTGGTGCTGGTGATTTTCCTGTTCCTGCGCAACATCGCGTCAACCATCATCCCGTCGATCGCGCTGCCGATGGCGATCATCGGCACGTTCTCCGCGATGTACCTGTTCAACTACAGCCTGGACAACATCTCGCTGATGGCATTGACCCTTTGTGTCGGCTTCGTGGTTGATGACGCCATCGTGATGCTCGAGAACATTACCCGCCATCTCGAGCAGGGCAAGAGCGTGATCCAGGCGACGCTCGACGGCTCGAAGGAGATCGTGTTCACCATCGTCTCGATGACGATCTCGCTCGCCGCGGTGTTCATCCCGGTGCTGTTCATGGGCGGGATTCTGGGGCGGCTGCTGAACGAGTTCGCCGTGACCATCATGGCCGCGGTGCTGATCTCGGGGTTCGTGTCCCTCACCCTGACGCCGATGATGTGCAGCCGGATCCTCCAGCCGCATCGCAAGGACGAGCGGCACGGACGCATGTACCTGGCGTTCGAGCGCGGCTTCGACGCCTTGAAGCGCGCCTACGAGGTGAGCCTGCGCTGGGCGCTGCGCCACCGGCGCACGGTCATGCTGGCGTTCCTCGTCATCTGCGTCGCCACCGGGGTCCTCTTCGCGCGCACCCCCAAGGGCTTCCTGCCCTCCGAGGACAGCGGGCAGCTGCTGTGCTTCGTCGAGGGCCCGCAGGACATCTCGTTCGACGCGATGGTGGCGTTGCAGCGCCAGGTGGCCGAGATCGTGCGGCAGGACCCGAACGTCGACGCGGTGATGTCGTTCGTCGGCGCTGGCGGGGCCTCGAACTCGCTCAACGTCGGGCGCATTACCATCAACCTCAAGCCTTTCAGCCAGCGCAAGCCCGCCGACCAGGTGGTGCGTGAGCTGCGGCCGAAGATCTCCAACATGCTCGGCGCCAAGGTGTTCGTACAGAATATCCCGGCGATCCGCATCGGCGGACAGATCACCAAGAGCCCCTACCAGTACGTGGTGCGCAGCGCGAGCGTGGACGAGCTCTACCACTGGGCTCCGCTCATCGAGCAGAAACTGGGCTCGCTGCCCGGCCTCGTAGACGTCTCGAGCGACCTGCAGATCACCCGCCCCGAGGTCATGGTCGAGATCGAGCGCGAGAAGGCGTCGGCGCTCGGCGTCTCGGCGCAGAGCATCGAGATGGCGCTCAACAACGCCTACGGTGCCCGCCAGGTCTCGACGATCTACACCTCGACCAACCAGTACTTCGTGATCCTCGAGCTCGCGCCGCGCTACCAGACCGATCCATCGGCGCTGCCGCTGCTCTACGTGCGCTCCTCTACCGGAGCGCTGGTACCGCTCAACGCGGTGGCGAAGCTCGGCTCCGGCGTCGGTCCGATGCAGGTCACCCACCTCGGGCAGCTGCCATCGGTCACCTTTTCCTTCGATCTGCGCCCGGGGGTCGCGCTGTCGCAGGCGATCGTCCAGCTCCAGGCGGGCGCGCGGGAGCTGCAGGTCCCGGCGACGCTCACCGGAAGCTTTTCAGGCACCGCGCAGGCCTATCAGGCTTCTCTCGAGGGAATGGGCATCCTGATCCTGCTCTCCATCGTGGTGATCTACCTGGTGCTCGGCATCCTGTACGAGAGCTTCATCCACCCGCTCACCATCCTGTCGGGGCTGCCCACCGCAGGCCTGGGCGCGCTGCTCACGCTGACGGCCTTCGGCATCGAGCTCAACATGTACGCCTTCGTCGGCATGATCATGCTGATCGGCATCGTCAAGAAAAACGCCATCATCATGATCGACTTCGCCATCGAGGCACGGCGCCAGGAAGGCCTTGCAGCGGAGGAGGCAATCTACCGCGCCGGGCTGGTGCGATTCCGGCCGATCATGATGACCACCGTGGCGGCTCTGATGGGCAGCCTGCCGATCGCCATCGGCTTCGGCGCCGGGGGCAGCGCGCGCATGCCGCTGGGCATCTCGGTGGTCGGCGGCCTGCTCCTGTCGCAGATCCTGACGCTCTACATCACCCCGGTGATCTACCTCTACTTCGAGCGGCTTCAGACCTGGGTCAACAAGAGAAGACAACCCGAGGTTCCAGAGAGTGCCAGCCAACCCCGAAGCGCGTAGCCTCGCGGTGTTCTGCGACTTCGAGAACGTCGCGCTCGGCGTGCGCGAGGCGAAGTACGCGCAGTTCGACATGGACAAGGTCCTCGAGCGGCTGCTGCTCAAGGGCTCGATCGTGGTCAAGAAGGCGTACTGCGACTGGGAGCGCTACAAGGAGTTCAAGCCGGCGATGCACGCCGCCTCGTTCGAGATGATCGAGATCCCGCACCTGCGCCAGTCGGGCAAGAACTCGGCGGACATCCGCATGGTGGTCGACGCACTCGACCTCTGCTACACCAAGGAGCACGTCGACACCTTCGTCATCGTCAGCGGCGACTCGGACTTCTCGCCGCTCGTCTCCAAGCTGCGCGAGAACGCGAAGACGGTGATCGGCGTCGGCGTCAAGAACTCGAGCTCGGACCTGCTCATCAACAACTGCGACGAGTTCATCTACTACGACGATCTGGTGCGCCAGGACGAGCAGAAGCGGCGCGCGGCGAAGAAGCGCAAGGAAGCCGCGCCTACCGGCGAGGAGAAGAGCTCGGACAAGAAGCAGGAAGCCTTCGACGTGGTGCTGGAAACCCTGAACGCCTTGATCGCCGAGCGCGGCGCCGAGGAGAAGATCTGGGGCTCGATGGTCAAGCAGGCCCTGAAGCGGCGCAAGCCGGGTTTCAACGAGTCTTACTACGGCTTTCGCGCTTTCTCCGACCTGCTGGAGGAAATGCAGCAGAAGGCGCTCATCAAGCTTGACCCCGACGAGAAGTCCGGCGGCTACCTCATACGGCCGGCGTAAGCCGACCTCTGCAGAGCTCGCCAGGGCAGCCGGCAAGGGCCTGCGGGATGTCCTCGCTGCGCGCTTGCGGGTGCTGTTCTGCGGGATCAATCCCGGGCTTTACTCTGCCGCCACCGGGCACCATTTCGCCCGTCCCGGCAATCGCTTCTGGCCTGCGCTTCACGCCGCCGGGTTCACGCCGCGACTGCTGCATCCTTCGGAGCAAAGGCTGTTGTTGAAAAGCGGCTACGGCATCACCAACCTCGTCAACCGCGCGACCGCGACCGCGGACCAGCTGGCGCCTGTCGAATTCGTCTCCGGGCGCCGGCGCCTGGCGGCCAAGGTCAGGCGCTACCGACCGGCGAGCGTCGTCTTTCTCGGTGTGGGCGCCTACCGTCATGCGTTCGGGCGGTCGAAGGTCGCGATCGGTCGTCAGCCTGAGACCTTCGAAGGGGCCGAGATCTGGGTACTCCCCAACCCGAGCGGTCTGAACGCGAACTATCAACTCGCGGCACTCGTCAAACTGTTCCGGGCCCTGCGGAAGTCGACTGCTCTCAGGAACCGCGGCGGCGGCGATAGATCCAGCCGACGAGCCCGCCCGCTACGCCCAGATCGAGCAGATTGACGAGGACCTGCGAGTCGCTCAGATCGCACCAAGCGGCGAGCAGCAGGCTCAGGAAGCCGCTTTGCGCGGCGACCGTTGCCAGATCCTGGACGTCGAGGAACGACATGCGCCAGCTTGCGCTTTGCATGAAACGTGCCAATCGTTTCCCTGCATTTTCACGGCTAAACGCGCGTGCTGCGCACGTGCATGGTGCGAGTCGAGCGCCGCCCGCACCAACAGCGGGAAGCCGAGTCAGGGCTCGAGCTGCTTGTAGACCAGCGTCGCGATGTGCAGCAACTCCTCCTTGCTGAGGTCCGCGGACGAGATCGCGTAGCCGCAGTCGCGCTCGATCCAGTAGAACACGCTGACGTTGTTTTCGCGCGCGTAGCGAAAGGCGGTCTCGCGGTTCCCTTTCGCTTCGGCGCGGATGTAAAGCGTGAGGCGACGGCCGGCAGCGGTCTGATACATGAACAGGGCCACCGGGCCGCTCTCGCCCGGCAGAAGCCGCCCGCCGACCAGCGCCATCCCGACCTCGTCGAGCTTCGGCGCGCGCACCCTGGCACCGACGCGCTTGGAGAGCCAGGCCACGAGGTGCTCCTCCTGATCGGCGCCCACCTCCACCGGATGGCGCACTTCGGGCGAATAGGTCGCGTGCGCGATGGCGGCGCGGCGCGCCATCACGGCGCCCTCGGCAAGCGGCTGCCCCGCAGGCCGGCGCCAGTCGCGCGCCTCCCAGCCTGCGAGCGCACCGAGCAGCGCGCCAAGCGTGATCCAGCCGGCGACGGCGGCGATCCTGCGGGCACGCGGGCGACGTGCCGCCGTGCTTTCGAGATATTGCGGAACCGGCTCGGCGAGCACCGGATCGTAAGCAGCGCGCAACGCGTCGCCGAGACGGCGGTAGGCGGCGACGCGCTCCGCGTCCTCGGGGCGCGCGGCGAGCCAGGATTCGACCTCGGCCCTGCGCTCGACGCCGAGGCGCCCGTCGGCGTAGGCCTGCAGGTCGGCTTCCGTGACGGTGGGTTCCGTGCTCACTTCACGACCTTGAGCTTGGCCGCGGCGCCCTGGCCGAGCATCATCATGCGCAGCTTCTCACGGGCGCGCGACAACCGCGACATCACCGTGCCGATCGGAATGCCGAGGGCGTGCGCCACTTCCTCGTAGCTCATTTCCTCGAGCGTCACGAGCAGCAGCACCGAGCGCTGCTCGGTCGGCAGCCGCGCGATGGCGCGATCGAGGTCGCGCACCAGCAGCGCGTCGCCCTGCGAGGCGCGCTGCGCCAGCTCGGGGAGCTCGTCCTCGAGCGTGGCCGTGACGCGCGTCGCGCGCACTTTGTTGACATGTACGTTGTGCATCACCGTGAACAGCCAGGCGCGCAGGTCGGTGCCGCGGCGGTAGAGGTGCAGCTTCGCCCACGCACGCTCGAGAGTGTCCTGCACCAGGTCGTCAGCGGAGGCCCGGTCGCCGACGAGAGCTCGGGCATAGCGGCGCAACCGCGGGATCAGCTCGACCAGGCGCTCGGCTTCGTTCATAGAAGGGAACAGGGGGGCTCCGCCGCTATTCCATCAAAAACGCCGCCGATTGCCAAACTTCGTCAGCGCGGCTCCTCCGGCAGGGCCGGCAGCGAGCGCAGATAGGCGATCAGCGCATCGAGGTCCTGCGGCTCGAGCTGGCTGGTGGTGTTCTGCACCACTTCAGCCATGGACTCGGCGAGGACGTCCCCATCGGCGGTCATGCCGGTTCGCAGGATGTCCTTGAGCTCGGCATCGCTCAGCTTCTTGAGTCGCGTCGGCGTGAGGTTCGGCGCCCTGGTTTTCTCCCCCAGCTTCGCGCCGGCGAGGAAGCGGTCCTTCTTCGGCGCGCCGAGCCAGTTGCGCGGCGTATGGCATTCCCCGCAATGACCGAGCGCCTGCACCAGATAGGCGCCGCGATTCAGGCTTGCATTGCGCGAGGGGTCCGGCACAAAGGGGCCCGGCGAGAAGAACAGCAGCTTCCAGCCCCACAGCGGAAAGCGCCAGCGGACGTAGAGCTTGAGCTCGTGCGGCTGGCTGGCGCGGCTGCTGGAAGGCAGGCTGCGCAGGTAAGCCCACAGGTCCTTGAGATCGGCCTCGGTGATTTTGGTGAACGAGGCATAGGGGAGCGCAGGGTAGTAATGAGCGCCATCCGGCCGCACGCCGAGGCGCATCGCCCGGATGAAATCCTGCTCGCTCCAGCGACCGATCCCGGCGCGCGGATGCGGCGTGATGTTCGGGCCGAAGAAAGTACCGAACGGGGTCGCGAGCGCGCGCCCGCCGGCATAGGGCTGCGCGTTCGGCCGCGTCTCGGTGTGGCAGCCGAGGCAGCCGGCGGCCTTCGAAACATAGAGGCCGCGCTTCGCGTCCTGTGCGAGCGCGCCTCCTGCGATGGCGAGCAGCGCCAGCGCGCTGTACAGAACCAATAAGCGATGCCTACTGCTTCTCGCGGAAGTTATCGTGGCAGTTGCCGCAGGCCTTGCCGATCGCCCCGATCTGCGCCTTCACCGCGCCTTCGTCGCCGCCTTTGCTCACGGCCGCGAGCCTGGACACTTCGCTCTGCAGCCGCTCCTGGGCCTCCTTGAACTTGGCCGGCTCGTTCCAGATTGCGGGCAGAGCGGCGGTCTTCACAGTCACATTCTTGGTGCTCGGGTCGAAGCCGTCCCAAGGCATCTTGTCGAGCACACCGAGGTAGCCGGCATTGCGCTGGACGATGTTGGCGTCATAGGGCAGCTTGCCCTGCGCCATGCCGGCGAGCGGGCCGAAGTACTTGCCCTGCAGCGTCATCGCGGCCTGGCGCTGCTTCACCAGAGTTTCGGGCTTCACCTGCGCCACTGCGGCAACGAGCCATGCGGCGCCGACGGATGCGACCACGGTTGCGGCTACAAGCTTGCGCTTCATCGTTCTCTCTCCTCGGAAGGTGACACGTCGCGATAAACAGCATTCCTGCGCGGGTTATTCCGGGTATCAGCGCAGTCCTGCGGCGTACTCGGAGACCGCCCGTATCTCGCGGTCGTTCATGTGCGCGGCCACGCCGCGCATGATGCCATTCGTATCGTTCGCGCGCGTAGCCTCGCGAAACGCCTTCAGCTGGGCACCGAGATACTCGGCGTACTGCCCGGCGAGCCGTGGATACTGCGCCGGAATGCCCGAGCCTGCCGGACCGTGGCAACCGGAGCATGCCGGTATGTTTTTCGCCGGATTACCGCCGCGCCATATCTTCTGCCCTAGGGCGACCAGGTCCTTGTCGGCGGCGGCCGAGGGCCTGAGCTGCTGGGCGGCATAGTAGGCGGCGAGGCTCTTCATGTCGGCTGCCGAGAGATTGGCGACCATGCCCGTCATCACCGGGCTTTCGCGCGCCGGCTTCTTGCCGTCCTTCGGCTTGAAATCGCCCAGTTGCTTGTTCAGATATTCTGGGAACTGGCCGGCGATCTTAGGGTTGGCTGGCGCGGTGCTGTTGCCGTCGGCGGCGTGGCACGCCGCGCACACTTGCGCCGCGATGCTCTGCCCTCGCGCCAGCTCGGGTTTCACGGGCGGCTGCTGCGCGAGCGCCGAAACAGCACAGCAAGCGGCGAAACCGGCGCCGAGCGCCAGAAGACGAATCATCGCTAGGGGTCCCCGATAGAACAGCCCGATTTTATTAGAATTTCCCGCCAGCCATGAAAACGTTCTCTCAAGCGGCGTTCCTCGCGGCCGCGGGCCGCGCTGCGGACCTGCCGCCGCAGGGGCCGCCGGAAGTGGCGTTTGCCGGCCGCTCGAATGTAGGCAAGTCGAGCGCTATCAATGCGCTGCTCGACCGGAAGCGCCTCGCCTACACCAGCAAGCGGCCGGGTCGCACGCAAACCATCAACTTCTACCAGCTCGGCGAAGCAGCCCGGCTGGTCGATCTCCCCGGCTACGGCTACGCGCGCGTGCCGCAGCCCCTGCGCGCACAGTGGGAAAGTCTCGTCGGCGCCTACCTGCGCGCGCGCAGTGCCCTCGTCGCCGTCGTGGTGGTGATGGACGCGCGCCACCCGCTGACGCCGCTCGATCTGCAGCTCATCGAGTGGCTTGGGGATGTCCCGCTGCTCGTGCTGCTATCCAAGGCCGACAAGCTGACGCGCGCGCAGCAGGCAGCAACCCTGACGAAAGTAGGTTCTCTGATACAGGCCGAAGTCCGGCTCTTCTCGAGCGCCACGCGACAGGGTGTCGACGAATGTCGCGGCCTGCTTGCAGGCTGGCTGCAAGCAGGCCGCGGGAATAAAAGACCCCCGGCAAAGGGGATATAAACCGGGGGCGAAACGCCTTAACCTTGAGAATTAAGGCACCCGCTCAGGGAGGAGAAGCGGGAGACGATGAACTCGTCTGAAGGTAAGATGCGCGTCGGCCTCGAAAAGTTCCCAGCGTGAAAGCGCGAGAAAAATCAGCCGCATGAAGATCTACGGCGAGTTCCCCGGGGTGCGCATGCGGCGCATGCGGCGCGACGAGTTTTCGCGCCGGCTGATGCGCGAACACGTGCTCACGGCCGACGATCTGATTTACCCGGTGTTCGTGCTCGACGGCAAATCCCGCGCTGAGAAAGTGGCCTCCATGCCGGGCGTCGAGCGCATGACCGTCGACAAGCTGCTGCCGCTGGCCGAGCAGTGCCTGAAGCTGCGCATCCCCGTGCTTGCGCTCTTTCCGGTGATCGAGCAGCGGCTGAAGTCCGCCGACGGCCGCGAAGCGCTGAATCCCAAAGGCCTGGTGCCGCGCGCAGTCGCCGCCCTGAAGAAGCGCTTCCCCGAGCTCGGCATCATGACCGACGTCGCGCTTGACCCTTATACCTCGCACGGCCAGGACGGGGTGATCGACGAGACCGGCTACATCCTCAACGATGTCACGCTCGAGGTCCTCGTCGAGCAGGCTCTGGCGCAGGCCGAAGCGGGAGTCGACATCGTCGCGCCCTCGGACATGATGGACGGCCGCATCGGCCGCATCCGCGCCGCGCTGGAGAAAGCGGGCCATCTCCATACAAAGATCATGGCGTACTCGGCGAAATACGCCTCCGGGTTCTATGGCCCGTTTCGCGACGCGGTCGGCTCGGCGAAAAACCTGGGCAAGGGCGACAAGAAAACCTACCAGATGGATCCGGCCAACTCCGACGAGGCGCTATGGGAGGTGGGGCTCGATCTCGCCGAGGGCGCCGACATGGTGATGGTGAAGCCGGGCCTGCCCTACCTCGACATCCTGCGGCGCGTGAAGGACGAATTCAAGGCGCCGACCTTCGTTTACCAGGTGTCGGGCGAGTATTCGATGCTGCGTGCTGCAATCGCCAACGGCTGGCTTCCCGAATCCTGCGTGATGGAGGCGCTGCTCGCCTTCAAGCGCGCCGGCGCCGACGGCATCCTCACTTACTTCGCGCTGGACGCCGCGAAGGCGCTGAAGTGATCACGGTGCGGTGACGACCGAAAGCGTTCTCAGGAAGCGCTCGGCGTCCTGGTAGCCGATGACCCGCAGGCCCTTGATCTCGCGTCCCTGCGCATCGAAGAAGATGATTCCCGGCGGCCCGAACAGCGCAAAGCGCCTGAGCAGCGCGCGGTGGGCTTCACTGTTGGCGGTGACGTCAGCTTGCAGAAGGACCACGCCCTCGAGAGTGGCACGCACGCGTGGATCCGAGAACGTGTACGCCTCCATCTCCTTGCACGACACGCACCAGTCGGCATAGAAGTCGAGCATCGCCGGCTTGCCGGCGGAGCGCAGCCGCTCCTCCAGCTCGCCCAGAGATGCAACCCGTATCCACGGCAGCGGCGCCGCGGTGGGGGGGCCGCTGCTCGTGAGGCCGGCAAGCGGCCGCAGCGGATCGCGGCTTCCCGCGAGCGCGCCGACCAGCAGCGCGACGCCCGCGACGAGCGCAACGACACCGACGCCTTTACCGAGCCGCCACCAGCCCGATGCCGCCGCCGGCAGCGGATCGATCGCGCGCAGGAACATCCCGCAGCCGATGAGCAGCGCCGCCCAGGCGATCATCTGGACTGCAGCCGGGATCACCGGCGCGACGATCCAGAGCGCCACCGCGAGGAGCAGCACCCCGAAGAACTTCTTCACTGCGCTCATCCACGCTCCGGCCTTGGGAAGTAGCGCCCCCTCGGAGATGCCGACGACGACCAGCGGTACCCCCATGCCGAGCGCCATTGCGAACAGCGCCGCGCCGCCGAGCGCCACGTCGCGCGTCTGCGAGATATAGAGCAGCGCGCCGGCCAGCGGCGCCGCAACACACGGGCTCACGATCACCGCGGAGAGCACCCCCATGGCCGCAACCGACGCCACGCGTCCGCCTTGCAGGCGCCGGTGGGCGTGGTGCAGCCGATGGTGCAGAAAGCCCGGCAAGCGCAAGTCGTAGAAGCCGAACATCGACAGCGCGAGAACCACGAAGACCAGCGCAAAGCTGCCGAGCACCCACGCGTTTTGCAGCGCCGCAGCGAGCAGCGAGCCCGAGAACGCTGCGGCGACGCCCGCCGCAGCGTAGGCGATCGCCATTCCCAGCACGTAGGACAGCGAAAGCACGAGCGCACGCAGCTTGTTCAGCTCCGCGCCTTCGCCGGCAATGATTCCGGACAGGATCGGAATCATGGGGAGGACGCAAGGCGTGAACGTGAGAAGCAGCCCGAAAAGAAGAAAGCCGCCGAGGACGATCGCGAAATTGCCTTCAAACAAACGCGCGATCTCGATATCGCTTGCATAGACGGAGAAGCGCGGCGCCGCCGCTTCGCCGCTTCCAGCGAGGCGCAGCGACGCCTTGGACTCCATCGGCACGTAGCACACGCCGGCATCGGCGCAACCCTGTGAGACGACCTTCAGGTCGAAGCGCCCGTCGCCCTCCAGCGGGATGCGGATGCGCACTTCCTTGCGATAGGTCTCGACTTCGCCGAAAAACTCGTCCTTGTGCTTGAGGCCGCGAGGAAACTGTGGCGCACCCAGGCGCACGCCGCGGTTTCCCTCGGCGCTGAAACGGAACCGGTCGCGGTACAGGTAATAGCCGTCGGCGATCGCGAAATGCACTTCAATCGTCGATGCGTCCAGCGCGCGGGCGTCAAAGCGGAACGCCTCTTCGGGCTCGAGCAGGTTGTCAGTATTGCCTCCCAGCTTCAGTTGCGCCGCTGCCGGCGTGCAAAGCAGCAATACGACAAGCGTCGAGAAAAGTCGGTTCACGTCTTGGTTTCCGCAGCCACCCACTGCAGATATGCAGGCAGGCCGCGTTCGATTGGGACCGCGATGATCTCCGGGAGTTCATACGGATGCCCGGCGCGCAGCGCCTGCTCGAGCGCCGGATAGCGCTCGGCCGTCGTCTTGATGAGCAGCGGATGCTCCTCGTCGTGCCGCACCGCGCCCTGCCAGCGATATACCGAGCGGCACGGCGCGAGGATGTTGACGCAGGCGGCGAGCCGCTTTTCGACCAGCAGGTCGGCGAGCCGCTCGGCGGCGGCCCGCTCGGGCAGGTTAGTCAACACCAAGAGCATGCTCGTACCTCACAGGTGAAAGAATAAAAGCCCGCGATCATCAGGCGCTTCATGGATCTATTTTAGCGAGGATGCATTGAGCACACGCCGGGTCACGCTGCAGCCGAGCGGTCACCAGTTCGAGGTCGAGGAAGGGCGGCGCCCGTCTATGCCTGCGGCGTCCCGGTCATGGTCGACGGGATAGTGCGCGCTACAGCGAGCGCAGGAAGTTGTACATATCCTGCTTCTGGCTCTCCCAGAGGTAGCTGTAGTTTCTCACCACCGCATTCGCTTCGGAGCCAAAGCTGCGGTGCGCCTGGATCGCTACCGCGAGATCGGAAGTCCGCCCATCATGCAGGAAGAAAGTGCGCTTCCCCAGTCCCCACAGCGGTGCGGTGCGGAATTCCCTCGGGCCGGCCTGTCCCTGCGAGATGCCGTCGGCCAGCCCCACGCCCATGTCGTGCAGCAGCAGGTCAGAGAACAAGTTGGCCTGCTGATGCCGGAGCGCCGCGACGCTGGAGCGGCCGGTATGGAGCGCGGGGGTGTGGCATAGCGCGCAACCGACGTACACGAACAGGCTCCTGCCGCTCGCAATGGAGGTGGCGCCTCCCGGCGTGTCGGGGGAAGGTGTCGGCGCAGCGAGGAAGCGCTGGTAGAAGGCGAACCTCTCGATCGCGCTGATCGCCTCCAGCGGCGTCGCGGCATCGACGTTGGTTACGTTATTGGGGACCCGCGTGAACTGGCACGCTGCAGTCTCGTCGCGCTCGGTCTGGAACAGCTCGTTGGTGATTCCCATCTCGACGTTGTACGCCTCGCCGGAGAACACCAGTAGGGACTTGTTCTGCGCCTTCCACCCGAAGCGCGCGATCGTGCCGTCGTTGCCGTTGCGGTTCGTCCGCCCGGAGATGCCGAGCGCGCCCTTCAGTATTGCGTTGCTCGCCTGGTTCGCGAGAATCACCCTGTCCGGGATCTGCTCGATCAGGCCAGCGCCAAACACCGGAGTCGGAATCCGGAAGATCACGTTGCCGAGCGCGAGCTGCGCGTCGAAGTCGGGCTGCTCCAGCGCGCATCCCGGCGCATCCGCGCGGCCGGCAACCGTGAACAGGGCGTGGACTCCGCCGTCGCGCGTTCCGTCCGGGTTCCTGACGAACCTCGCCTCGCGCACCGGCCCGTCCGCCTGGATGAATGCTGGAATGCGGTTGGTCGCGCCGTTCGCGTTGGCGAACGCGACCTGGGGATTGGTGAACGGACTCGTGCCGCCGCTTGCCGGCTGCGCATGGCAGCCGGCGCAACTGTCGAGGTTCATCGTCGGCCCGAGGCCCTCGTCGGTGCCATCGGCTTCTTCGAACTCCGTTTTGCCCCGCTCGAAGAACCCGAGCTCGGCCGCGGTGAGCCCCGCGATCGGATCACCGGCGTCCGGGGTGCCGAAGCGCACTCCGGGATCGCTGGCCACCGGATCGAGCGACGACGCGGTTTCTACTTGGAGCAGAAAGGAAACAGCAGCTGCGGCGGCCAGCACCAACGGTAGCGCAAACCTGGTTTTCACAGGATTCTCCCTTCCCCCAGACTGGCAGCACCGTGGGCGCTGATGGAAATCCCAGTGCCCTGGGTGGAGAAAACGTGTTACTGGCTACGCGTCGTTTTCTTTCCCGACGTTGCTTCGATTATCGGCGTCAGAAAAAAAATACGACAAGGAAGGATTTCTCCGGCGCGAACGATCGCGCTGTCGTGAGCGCGCGACAAGATCAGACAACGCGACAAAAACAGGACAACGCGAGAAATCAGGTGCGCAGCGTCACGCGACGCCTTCGCCCAAGTAGGCCTCGCGCACCTTGGAGTCATGCAGCAAGTCGCCGGCCGTGCCGGTGAGCGTAATCGCACCCGACTCCATGACGTAGCCGCGGCGAGCGAGCTCCAGCGCGAGCCGCGCGTTCTGCTCCACCAGCAGGATCGTCACGCCCTGGCGCGCGATCTCGCGCACGATCTCGAAGATCTTCGCCACCATGAGTGGCGCGAGGCCCATCGACGGCTCGTCCAGCAGGAGCAGCTTCGGCCGCGTCATCAGCGCGCGCGCAATGGCGAGCATCTGCTGCTCGCCGCCTGAAAGCGTGCCGGCGACCTGCTTGCGGCGCTCCCTCAGCCGCGGAAAGCTCGCATACTGGGGCTCCGGGTCGCCGCCGCCGAGCGCGTAGGCGCCGATAGCGAGGTTCTCTTCCACGGTGAGCTGGCGGAAGATGCCGCGGCCCTCTGGCACCATGACCAGCCCCTTGCGCGGCAGCGCGTGCACCGGCGAGGTCGCGATGTCTTCCCCGCGATAGCGCAGCATGCCGGCGCGCGACGGGATCAGCCGGCAGATCGCTTTCAGGGTCGAGGTCTTGCCGGCGCCGTTGGCGCCGATCAGGCACACCAGCTCCCCCTCGTCCACCGCCAAATCGATTCCCTTGACAGCCCGAATGCCGCCGTAATGGACCTCCAGCCCCCTCGCCTCAAGCAGCACTCTGCGTCCCCAGATAGGCTTCGATGACCTTGGGGTCGCGCTGCACCTGCGCAGGCGGGCCCTCAGCGATCTTTTCTCCGTAATCCAGCACCAGCACGCGGTCGCAGACCTTCATCACCAGGCGCACGTCATGCTCGATGAGCAGCACGGTGACGCCGTTACTTCGGACTGCCTGAATGAGCTTGCGCAAGGCAAGCGATTCCGCTGCGTTCATGCCGGCGGCCGGCTCGTCGAGCGCAAGCAGCTTCGGCTCGGTGGCGAGAGCGCGCGCGATCTCGAGGCGTCGCTGGTCGCCGTACGGCAGGCTGCCCGCGGGGTCGTTGGCGCGGCCGCGGATCCCGACATAGTCGAGCAGCTCGGCCGCGCGCGTTTCGATCTGTTCTTCTTCTTGTACCGTCTTTCTGTCTCTGAGCACTGCGCCGACGACGCCGGCATGGCTGCGCAGGTGACGGCCGATCATCACGTTCTCGAGCGCCGACAGGTTGGCGAACAGGCGGATGTTCTGGAACGTGCGCGCAATGCCTGCGGCGGCTACCTGGTGAGGCTTCAGGCCGGTCAGGTCGCGCCCGTCGAACAGGAACGCGCCGGCGTCTGGCGCGTAAAGCCCCGTCAGCACGTTGAAGAGCGTGGTCTTGCCGGCGCCGTTCGGACCGATCAACCCGAAAATTTCGCCGCCGCGGATGGAAAACGAGACCTCGGAAAGCGCCTGCAAGCCGCCGAAGCGCTTGGTGACGCGGTCGGCCTGCAGAAGCGTCACGCGGCCTGCCCCATGAGCTCGCGCTTCCTGACCGCCGAGGGCAGCAGACCCGCCGGGCGGAACAGCATCACCAGCACCAGCGCCAGGCCGAAAATCAGCATGCGGATCACCTCGGGATCGATCAGCTGGCGCCCGAACAGTGCGTCCTGCAGCGGCTCCACGGTCCAGCGCAGGATCTCGGGCACGAACGACAGCAGCAGTGCCCCGAGGATCACGCCCCAGACGTTGCCCATGCCGCCCAGCACGACCATCGAGACCACCATGATCGACTCGACCAGCACGAAGCTCTCCGGCGAGATGAAGGCCTGCATGGCGGAAAACATGCCGCCTGCCAGCCCGCCGAAGCTCGCGCCCATCGCGAACGCGAGCAGCTTCACATTGCGCGTGTTGATTCCCATGGCGCTGGCGGCGATCTCGTCCTCGCGGATCGCTTCCCAGGCGCGGCCGATGCGCGAGTTCTGCAGCCGGAGGTTGATCACGATCACGGCGATGACCACGGCAAGCAGCAGGTAGTAGTACTTGATCGGTCCACTGAACTGGAGTCCGAGGAGCGTCTGGTATTGCGCGAAATCGAAGCCGTCGATGCGGAACGGATCGATGCCGGCGACGCCTTGCGGGCCGTTGGTGATGTTGACCGGCCGCGACAGGTTGTTGAGGAAAATGCGCACGATCTCGCCGAAGCCGAGGGTGACGATGGCGAGGTAGTCGCCGCGCAGCTTGAGCGTCGGCGCCCCGAGCAGCAGGCCGAAAAACGCGGCGAGCGCTGCGCCGATCGGCAGGATCACCCAGAAGGGCAGATGAAGATCGAAATGCGGGCTGGCGAGCAGCGCGTAGGCGTACGCCCCCACCGCGTAGAAGGCGATGTAGCCCAGATCGAGCAGCCCGGCGAAGCCGACGACGATGTTCAGGCCGAGCGCGAGCAGGATGTAAAGGATGGCGAAATTGGCGATCCGCACCCACGCGGTGCCCGCATAGGCTAGCGCGAACGGCAGCGCGATCAGAGTCGCTGCAACGAGCGCGGTGCCGATCCAGACCTTTGCCGGAAACTTCATGCGCGGTCTCCGACGCGCTCGCCGAGCAGGCCCGAGGGGCGGAACACCAGCACCACGATGAGGACGAGAAACGCGAACACGTCCTGGTAGTTCGAGCCGAACAGGATGAAGTGCCCGCCATCGCACTGCTCGCCCATCAAGTCGGCGATCCAGCCGTAGGCGCACAGGTCCGACAGATCGCCGATGTAGCCGGCGCCGAGTGCTTCGACCAGGCCGAGCAGCACGCCGCCGAGCATGGCTCCCGGGATGTTGCCGATGCCGCCGAGCACCGCGGCGGAAAAAGCTTTCAGGCCGAGGATCGAGCCCATGGTGTACTGGGCGACGCCGTAATAGGTGCCGTACAGCACGCCGGCGACGGCGCCGAGCGCGGCGCCGATGACGAAGGTAGCAGCGATGACGCGGTTGACGTCGACCCCCATCAGCCCCGCGACGTGCGGGTTTTGCGCAGTAGCGCGCATCGCGGTGCCGAGCTGCGTGCGGTATACGAGCAGCGCGAGCCCGCCCATCAGGGCTATGCATACCGCGATGATGGCGATCTGCACGCTCGTGATCGATGCGCCGGCGAGCGTATAGGTCGTGTTCTGGATGATCTGCGGGAACGCCAGCACGTTGCGGCTCCACACCAGCATCGCCAGGTGCTGCAGGAGGATCGATACGCCGATCGCGGTGATGAGCGGCGCCAGGCGCGGCGCGCCGCGCAGCGGCCGGTACGCGAGCCGCTCCATCGAGTAGCCGACCAGCATGCATACCGGGATTGCGCACGCGGTGCCGACAAGCACCACGACGAGCGGCGGCAGCCCCCCCGGCGCGAGCGCGTTGATCACGGTGAAAGCCACCATGGCGCCAATCATGACCACTTCGCCATGGGCAAAGTTGATCAGCTGGATGATGCCGTACACCATGGTGTAGCCGAGCGCGACCACGGCGTAAACGCTTCCCGCAGTGAGCCCGTTTACCAGCTGCTGCAGGAAGGTATCCACGCCGGCTGGAAGCCTAGCAGAAACGCAAACGGCACCCTACAGGTGCCGTTTGCCCGACTTCCTTGCTGAAAGCCGCTACTTCATACCCTTGATGAACTCCTCGTAGGTCATGGTCTTGCCGCCCTTCACGATGGCGATCGGGCCGAGCTTGCCGCCCTGCATGGTGAAGATGGTCATCTCGGCGTCCTTGCGGTCGCCCTTCCCGTCGAAGGCGATCTTGCCGGTAGCGCCGGTGAAGTCGATCTTCTGCAGCTCGGGCAGGTAGCGCTTGGGATCGGCGGAGTTGGCCTTCTGCATGGCCGCGATCAGCAGCTTCGCGGCGTCATAGGTGAACGGCGCGTACAGGATCGGGTCCACGTTGAACCTCTTCTTGTAGGCCTCGAGGAATCTCTTGTCGGCTGCCTGCGGCGGAATGCCCGCCTGCGAGCACAGCAGCCCCTCGGCGGCCGGCCCGGCGAGCTTGGTCATCTCGTCGGTGCAGGCGCCGTCGCCAAAGGAGAAGACGGCCTTGATGCCGAGCTCGCGGCCCTGCTTGAGCAGCGGCCCGCCGGTCGCGTCCATGCCGCCGTAGAACACCGCGTCGGGGCGGCGCCCGCGCAGCTTGGTGAGCACCGCCTTCCAGTCGGTGGTCTTGTCGGTGCCTTTCTCGCGCGGCAGCACCTTGATGTTCGCCGCCTTGAGCGTCTTCTCCACCTCGTTGGCGATACCCTCGCCGTAGGCGGTGGCGTCGTCGATCACCGCCACCAGCTTCGGCTTCTTGGTCGTCGCCAGATAGCTGGCGATCGCCGGGCCCTGCTGGTCGTCGCGCCCGACGACGCGGAACTGCGACTTGAAGCCCTGCTCGGTGAGCTTCGGATTGGTGGCCGAGCCGGAAATCACCGGGATGCCTGCCTGCGCGTAGATCGGCGAAGCTGGAATCGAAGTCCCCGAGTTCAGGTGGCCGACGACCCCTGCCACCTTGGCATCCACCAGTTTCTGGGCCACCGTGGTGCCGGTCTTCGGATCGGCCTGGTCGTCCTCGGCGAGGAACGTGAACTTCACTTCCTTGCCGTCGATCCTGGTCCTGGCCGCGTTCGCCTCCTCGACCGCGAGGCGCGCGCCGTTCTCGTTGTCCTTGCCGAGATGGGCGATGCCGCCGGTGAGCGGCCCGACGTGGCCGATCTTCACTTCCAGCACGCTAGGTGCGGCAGCCGCGGGCTTTGCCTCGGCCTTGGCGGCGGGTTTCTGCTCGCCGCAGCCGGCGAGCGCCACGGCGGCAGCAATAAGGGTAATGCCGAGCTTCATGTCATTCATGGGTTCTCCTCTCCCTGGGGTATTCGCGTCTTTGGGGGCCGATATCATACCGCGCCAAATTGCGGAGAAGAAGGATCGCCCCCGGATGAACGAGCGCCTGTGCAAGGTCTGCGCCGCACTTGACGAAACCGAAAGAAACCGCGACCGCGGGCCGTTCACCGGCCGCGATCCCTAGCGGAAAGGGACGCGGCCGGGTGCCTGCGTGGCGGGCGGTCAGAAGTTGTGGCGCACGCCTATTGCGATGGACGAAATATCTAGGCCAGGGACGGCGACGACCTGGTTGACGGTAGAGAAGTTGCCGGCACCGTAGGTGCCGTTGCTGTCATTGTCGACCTTGGTATAAAAGCCGTAGATCTTGGTTTCCTTCGTGATGTTGTAGTTGTAGCCGAGCGTCCACTGCTTGGCGCCGTCGTTGCTCGCGCTGCTGCCGATCCCGTGATTGACCGTGCCGAAGTTGACATGGAACTCGTGCTTGCCTACGGGCATCATGCCGGAAACGCGAACGTAATTGCGCGATGCGTCGCCGCCGGTGAGGACCTTGGTTTTCGCACTCTCGATCAACGCGCCGACGACGAACGTCTTGAAGTCATACAAGCCGCCGATGGTATAGGCCTTGTCATCGTCAGCGGTACCACCACCGAGATTAACCGTGTTCTTCGTGTTGGCGTACGACGCCGCGGCGTGCAAAGGCCCCTGGTCGTACGAGCCGACAACACCCAGGTAGTGCGGCTGCGAGTCGCTGACAACCCGTTGTACGCCGAGCAGCGAATACGCCACGTCCACGGTGAACGCGCGGCCGATCTTCGGGCTGGTGTACCAGACCGTGTTGTTCATGAAGCCCTGTTTGCCGGTCACCGTGGGGGCAAGCAGGGCATCCGAAGACGTGCCCGTGTCGTGGTTGTGCATGCTGATGTAGTCGTAAGTGGCGTAGTACACCGGGCCGATGGTGCGGCCCAGGCGAACGGTGCCGAAGCCGCCTGCCAGGCCGGCGTAGCTGTCGCGGCTCGTTAACTGGCCGAAGCCTTCGTCCAGCCTGACCCGGCTCTCCATCTGGAACAGCCCCGTCAGGCCGCCACCCAGGTCCTTGTTGCCGCGAATGCCTATACGAGAGCTGTTGTCGACCAGGTCCCAATTACTATGGTTCGGTTGTCCCGCCGGTAGTGCCGCCGTGTTGCTGCTGTTCTCGGTCGTGATGCGCTCATAGCTCACGTTGGCGCGACCGTAAATCTGGATCCAGGACGGCACCTGCGCCAGCGCCGCCGCTGGCAGCGCGCAGGCTGAAGCAACCGCAGCCGCTAGCAGCTTTCTTTGCAGCTCCATGATTTTTCCCTTTCGTTGGTAGTTATTCGTTTGGGATCGGCCGCGAACGGCCGAATCGCCGTGGGCGAACTCTACTTGCTACGGGGATTTACGAGCAAGCTCGCCGTTGCGCCGGCGCAACGGCCAGTCAGCCTACTGGGAAAGGATCCACTTCACCAGGGCCCTGAGGTCGGCATCAGGAACGCTGGAGTTGGGCGGCATCGGAACCTGCCCCCACACCCCCTGGCCGCCTTTTTTCACTTTGTCCGTCAGCTTGGCTTCGGCTGCCTTGTCGCCACGGTATTTGGCGGCAACCTCCTTGTAGGAGGGACCGACCAGCTTCTTGTCCAAGGTGTGACAGGCAAGGCAGCCATACTTCCTGGCAAGCTCCTCGTTCGCCCGCCCCGGCAGCGCGGCAACCAGCGTCGCGACGCCAAGCAGGAATGCGGCACGTTTCATGGCTTCTCCCTGAGTGTCTTTCGCAAGTCTACAAGATCGCTGATGGGCAGCAGGCAATTAACGCCCCGGCACAGCCAGCCGTTGACCGGCTCCGGCCGGGCCGGCTTGTCCAGGGCAGGGGGCAGGCCTGACATGCTGTCCGCAATCGCCAATACGGTGGTGTCCGGCAGGAACTCGCGCGCCAGCTCGGCCTGCCAGCCTGCCAGCGGTTCCGGCTTGCCGCGCAGCACCAGGACGCCGGGGGGCTGCAGGTGCTCATCCAGCGCAATCGTCATCGCGCCGTAGCCCGCCGGGGAGTCGCGCATCATCGGGTAGAACAGCTCGAGCGTGCGCTCCGCGGCGGCAGCGTAGCGCTGCTCGCCGGTCAGCCCCGCCAGCCGGCCGAGCCCCCAGGCAGCGACCGCATTGCCGGAGGGCGTGGCGTTGTCGTAGCCCGGCTTCGGACGGTGAATCAGCGCTTCGTGGTCGCGCGCGGTGAAGAAAAAGCCGCCGCCTTCGGCGTCCTCGAACTGCGCGAGCAGGACTTCGGCAAGCTGCTCGGCAAATTCCAGGTCCTGCAGCGAGAACTCGCCTTGCAGCAGCTCGATCAATGCCGCCATGAGGTACGCGTAATCGTCGAGGTAGGCGGCAAGATGCGCGTGCCCGTCCTTGCTGGTGGCGAGCAGCCTGCCGTCGCGCCACATGCGGCTGCGGATGAACTCGAGCGCGCGTCGCGCCGAGGCGATCCACGGCTCGCGGCCGAGCACGCGTCCGGCGTGCGCCATGCCGCGGATCGCCAGCGCGTTCCACGACACCAGCACCTTCTCGTCGCGCCCCGGGCGCACGCGCTTCGCGCGCGCCGCGAACAGCTTCTGCTTTGCCCTTTCGAGAATTCCTTCCTTGCCCGGCTCGACGGGGCGCGCGACATGCAGATGCCAGTGCCGGTTCTCGAAGTTCGGCGGCTGGTCCAGGCCGAAATGAGGCGACAGCACCGCGTACTCCTCGCCAGTCAGCGCCGCTTGCGCTTCGTCGCGGCTCCAGACGTAGAACTTGCCCTCCTCGTGCTCGCTGTCGGCGTCGAGCGAGGAGTAGTAACCGCCCTCGGGCGACTGCATCTCGCGCATGATCCAGCCGGCAGTCTCCTCGGCGCAGCGCGCGTACAGCCGCTCGCCCGTGACCAGCCAGGCGTCGGCGAGCAGCGAGAGGAGCGGCCCGTTGTCGTAGAGCATCTTCTCGAAGTGCGGAATCATCCACTGCGCGTCGACGCTGTAGCGGCTGAAGCCGCCCCCGAGCTGGTCGTAGATGCCGCCTTCGCACATGCGCTTGAGCGTGGTGTGCGCGATGTCGGTCTCGCCCTTGCGCAGGCACAACTCGAGATCGGTAGGGTGCGGAAATTTCGGCGCGGCGCCGAAGCCGCCGAAGCGGGGGTCGAAACTGGCGCGCAGGCTGTCGAGCACCGCGCGCAGCAAATCGCGCGACAGCTCGGGGCGGCGCGAAGGGCGCCGCGGCAGCGTGCGCGCGAGCGCCTTCTGCACTTCGCTGTTCTGGCGAGCGATGTCCGGCTGCTTGTCACGCCAGAGCGCGGCGATGCGCTCGCACAGCTCGGGAAACCCCGGCAGCCCGAAGCGCGCTGCCCTGGGAAAGTAAGTGCCGCCGAAAAACGGCGTGCCGTCGGGCGACAGGAACATGGTGAGCGGCCAGCCGCCCGGGCGCTGGGCGAGCATCTGGTGCGCGCTCTGGTAGATCTGATCGAGGTCCGGTCGCTCTTCGCGGTCCACCTTGACGTTGACGAACAGCCGGTTCATCACCGCCGCCACTGCCGGGTCCTCGAAGCTCTCGTGCGCCATGACGTGGCACCAGTGGCAGGCCGAGTAGCCGACCGAGAGCAGGATCGGCTTGTCTTCGCGCCGCGCGCGCTCGAGCGCCTCGGGGCCCCATGGATACCAGTCCACCGGGTTCGCGGCGTGCTGCTGGAGGTATGGGGAAGTCTGGCTCGCGAGACGGTTCGCCATGTTGCGGGGCAAAACCCGTGCCGCTGGGTCAGCGCACCGGGCGGGTGAAGGGAAAGACCTTGGTCAGGCCCAGCAGGTCGGTGATGAGGAGCACGAGGAACACGATCACGAGCGCGCCGATGATGCCTTCGCCGCCGGCGGGCAGGCGGTCGAGCTGGCCCGCGAGCTGCGCCACTTCTGCGTCGGTCAGCGCGGCGACCCGCGCCTGGACGTCGGCCGGGCGCACGCCGTGCGCCTCGAGCTGCGCACGCACGTCCGCGCGACCGAGCAGGGTCGCGACGCGGTCGCGTTGCGCGGCCGCGAGCGCGGCATCCGTCCCCACGATGGCGGCGTGCGAAGGCGGCGGCAGCCCGAGCCCGGTCATCGAAACCACGAGCAAGCTGGCAATAAACCGGCGAGTCCTGTTCATCCTGGTGTCTCCCGACTGTGGTTGAAGGCGAATGCCAGCTTAACATCCGGGACAATGAACGACCACCTTCCGTCAGGCGTGTTGCGCTTCTGGTTCGGCGCAGGCGAGGAATACGGCAGACGGCACAAGCGCTGGTTCGAGAAGGACCCGTCCTTCGACGCCGAGGTGAGCAAGCGCTTTCTTCCGCTCTACGAAGAACTCGCTGCCGGCGCCGGGCGCGAATGGCTGGAGAGCCGCGCCGATTGCCTCGCGCGCATCATCGCGCTCGACCAGTTCCCGCGCCAGCTTTTCCGCGGCTCGGCGCGCGCGTTTGCCGCCGACGCGCTGGCGCTGGAGGCGGCGCGCCACGCGATTACCCGGGGATACGATCGCAACATGCTGCCGGTCGAGCGCATGTTCGCCTACCTGCCCTTCGAGCACAGCGAGTCGCTCGAGGACCAGCTGAAGGCGTGCGAGCTCACCGCCCCGCTCGCGGCGTTTCCGGAAACCGAGGACGCCGCTCGCTACGCTCTGCGACACCGCGACATCATCCAGCGTTTCGGGCGCTTTCCTCACCGCAACGCGGCGCTCGGGCGCGCCAGCACGCCCGAAGAGATCGAATTCCTGAAACTGCCCGGATCGCGCTTCTAATCAGACGTTCGCGTCGGTAACAGCGCCTTCCGAGGCGGTGGAAACAAGCTTGCGGTATTTGGCGAGCAGCCCCTTGCTATGGCTGGGTTGCGGCGGCTTCCACTTCTTGCGGCGCGCAGCCAGCTCCTTCGCGGAGACGTCGAGATGGATCAGGCGCTTCTTGGCGTCGATGGTGATCGAATCGCCCTCGCGCACCAGGGCGATGGTGCCGCCGACATAGGCTTCGGGCGCGACGTGCCCGACCACCATTCCCCAGGTGCCGCCGGAGAAGCGGCCATCGGTGATCAGGCCGACCGACTCGCCCAGCCCCTGGCCGATGAGCGCCGAGGTCGGTGCGAGCATTTCCTGCATCCCCGGACCCCCCTTCGGGCCTTCGTAGCGGATCACCACCACGTCGCCCGGCTTGATGCGCTTGGCAAGGATCGCCTTCATGCACGCGTTCTCGGAATCGAACACCCGCGCCGGCCCGGTGATCGCGGTCTTCTTCAGGCCGGTGATCTTGGCGACACAGCCCTCGGGCGCGAGGTTGCCTTTCAGGATCGCGAGATGGCCCTGGCGATAGAGCGGCTTGTCGAGGGCACGGATCACGTCCTGGTCTGCGCGCGGCGTGCTGGGTATGTCCTTCAACTCCTGTGCGAGCGTTCTGCCGGTGATGGTGACGCACTCGCCGTGCACCAGGCCTGCTTCGAGCAGCATCTTCAGCACCTGGGGGACGCCGCCCGCCGCATGAAAGTCGGTGGCGACATACGGGCCGGAGGGCTTGAGCGCGCAGAGCACCGGGACCTTCTTGCGCACGCGCTCGAAATCATCGATCGTCCATCTCACGCCCGCGGCGCTCGCGATGGCGAGATAGTGCAGCACCGCATTGGTCGAGCCGCCCGTCGCCATGACGATGGCGATTGCGTTCTCGATGGACCTGCGCGTGATGATGTCGCGAGGGCACAGATTGTTCTTCACCGCCTCGGCCAGCACGTTGGCGGAGAGCGCGGCCGAGTCCGCCTTCTCCGGATCGGGCGAGGCCATTTGCGAGGATCCGAGCAGGCTCATGCCCAGAGCCTCGAACGACGAGCTCATGGTATTCGCGGTGTACTGGCCGCCGCAGGCGCCAACGCTGGGACAGGCGTTCTTTTCGATGCCCTCCAAGTCCTCCCGCGACATCTTGCCGGCAGTGAACGCGCCTACCGCCTCGAACGGGCTGACGATGGTCAGCTTCTGGCCTTTCCAGAAGCCCGGCTTGATCGTTCCGGCGTAGACAAACATGCCCGGCACATTGATGCGCGCCATCGCCATCATGCTGCCCGGCATGTTCTTGTCGCAGCCGCCGACACACAGGACCCCGTCCATAAGCTGCCCGTTCACCGCGGTCTCGATCGAGTCGGCGATCACTTCTCGCGACACCAGAGAATATTTCATCCCCTCGGTGCCCATGCCGACCCCGTCGGTGACGGTGGGAAAGCCAAACACCTGCGGCTTGACTCCGGCCTGCTCGAGGGCGGCCACGGCGCGATCGACGAGCGGCTGGATGCCGGCGTTGCAGGGATTCATGGTCGAGTAGCCGCTGGCTACGCCGACGATCGGCTTGTCGAAGTCGCCGTCGGCGAAGCCGACGGCGCGCAGCATCGCCCGGTTCGGCGAGCGCGCAATGCCCTGGGTGATGAGCCTCGAGCGGCGGTTGGGGGGCGTGGACGTCATGATTTCCTCCTGTGCGCGGGGATTCTGCGCTCCCGCCGGTCCAATATCCAATACAATCGCGGTGGTTCTGTAATACCTTATTGGTATGAATCTTCCGGATCTGCGCCAGCTGCGGTATTTCATCGCGGTTGCCGAGCGCCTGCATTTCGGCCGCGCCGCAGAGGCGCTGCACATTTCGCAGCCACCCTTGTCACGCGCGATCCAGTCGCTCGAGGAGCGGCTGGGCGTCGGCCTGCTCGCGCGCACCCGCCGGCGGGTCGAGCTGACCGCGGAGGGCGCGCGCTTCCTCGATGAGGCGCGCCGCCTCGCGGCGCAGCTCGAGACCGCGGTAGCGGAGCTCCGCGGCATGGCTGCCGGCGAGCGTGGGCGGCTGCGGATCGGCTTCGTCTCGCTTGCCGACTACGGCGTGCTGCCCGGCCTGCTGAAGGCCTACAAGGCAGCGCGGCCAGGCGTTGCGCTCGCGCTGCGCGAGATGCTTTCGCCCGAGCAGGCGGCTGCGCTGGCAGCCGGCGACCTGGATTTCGGCCTGCTCCTGCCGCCCGTTTCCGGCGCCGCAGGGCTGGAGCACCTAGTCGTGCAGCGCGAGCGTTTCGTGGCCGCGCTTCCTTCGCGCCACCGTCTCGCCGGCGGGCGCGGTAGGCTTGGGGTGAGCGCACTTGCCGGCGAAGCCTTTGTCATGGTGCCGCGCGAGATCGCGCCCCGCCTGTACGATATCGTGACCGGTCTTGCGGCGCGCGCGGGCTTTTCGCTCAACATAGCCCAGGAGGCAATTCAGATGCAGACCGTAGTAAGCCTGGTGTCGAGCGGGCTGGGTATAGCGATCGTGCCGGGCTCGCTCGCCAATCTCGGCCGGCGCGGGGTGGTCTACCGCGAGATCGCCGAGCCGCATCCGCGGCTCGACCTGTGGCTTGCCTGGCGCCGCGGCGCGCTCGGCGCCGCAGGACGCGAATTCGCGGCGCAGGCGCGACGCCTCGCGCGCTGAGGCCGCCCATGCTGATCCACCCCAATATCGACCCGGTGGCGATTTCCATCGGCCCGCTCGCCGTGCGCTGGTACGGCCTCATGTACCTCGTCGGCTTCGCCGCCGGCTGGTGGCTGGGCCTGCGGCGAATCGCAAGAGGGCTGGCTCCGGTGACGCGGCAGCAGTTCGACGATTTGCTGTTCATGGCGGTTCTCGGCGTGATCCTCGGCGGGCGGCTTGGCTACGTGCTGTTCTACAAGCCGGGCTACTACCTGGCGCACCCGCTCGAGATCTTCGCGGTGTGGCAGGGCGGGATGTCCTTCCACGGCGGCCTGCTGGGCGTGATCCTCGCCATGGCGTTCGCGGCGCGCCGCCACAAGCTGGCTTTCCTGCGGCTGATGGATTTCGTCGCGCCGCTCTGTCCGCTCGGCATCGCGGCAGGCAGGCTGGGGAACTTCATCAATGGCGAGCTTTACGGACGCGTCACGGACCTGCCGTGGGGAATGCTGTTTCGCGGCGCGGGCGACGCGCCGCGTCACCCGTCGCAGCTCTACGAGTTCGCGCTGGAGGGGCTCGCGCTCTTCGTGCTGCTTTGGTGGTTCTCGGCCAGGCCGCGCCCGCGCGGCCAGGTGTCGGCGCTGTTTCTCATCGGCTACGGCGTGTTTCGCTTCAGCGCCGAGTTCGGCCGGGAGCCCGACAGCTTTCTCGGCTATCTCGCGTTCGGCATGACGATGGGCCAGTGGCTGTCGCTGCCGATGATCGCCCTTGGGGTGTGGCTATTCGCGCGCAGCGCGGCCGAGACGAGCTGATCTCCTACAGAGCCTGTTCCAGCACGCGCGCAACGTGCCAGGCTTCACGACCGGCACCGTCCGCGATCTGGTGCCTGCAGCTCGTGCCGTCGGCGACCACCAGGGCATCTTTCGAATTTCTCACTGCGGGCAGAAGGCTCAGCTCGGCCATCTTCATCGAGACCGCGTAGTGCTCGGCCTCGTAGCCGAAGCTGCCTGCCATGCCGCAACAGCTCGATTCGACCGCCTCGATCCTCAGCTCCGGGATCAGCTTCAGCACCCGCATCACCGCGGGCATGGCGTCGAACGCTTTCTGATGGCAATGGCCGTGCAGCAGCGCCTTTTTCGCCAGCGGCGTGAAGCTGGCAGAGAAACGGCCCGCGTCGAGCTCGCGGGCGATGAATTCCTCGAACAGAAACGAATGGCGTGCGAGGACTTCGCTGCCCGGAAGCATGGCGCAGAACTCGTCGCGGAAGCTGAGCAGGCACGCGGGCTCGAGCCCGATGACCGCCGCGCCGCGGTCGACCCAGGGTTTGAGCGCCTGCAGCGTGCGACGCGCCTCTGCCTTGGCTTGCTCGACCAGCCCGGCCGAGAGGAACGTCCGCCCGCAGCACAGGGGACGGCCGGGCGTCAGGGGCTGCGCCGCGTGCACGCGATACCCGGCGGCCTGCAGCACTCGAATCGCGGCGCGCACATTGTGCGGCTCGAACCAGCGGTTGAACGTGTCGACGAAGATGGCGACCTCGCGGCCTCCCCCTCTGTCTGGCCGGGTGCGATCGGCGAAGTAATCCCTGCGCCACTTCGGCAGCGCGCGCTTTGCCGCGAAGCCGAGCGCCGATTTCAGAAGCGCGGACGCAGAATTGGCAAGCGGCGCCATGCGCCCCGCCCAGGGCGCATAGCGCGGCAAGTAAGCGACCATCCGCTCGCGCGTCGTCAGGCCGTGGCGGCGGCGATAGCCGGCCAGAAACTCGATCTTCATGCGCGCCATATCGACGCCGGTCGGGCACTCGCGCTTGCAGCCCTTGCACGAGACGCACAGATCGAGCGCGCTTTTGACCGCTTCCTCCCCCTCATCGCCCAGTTGACCCGAAAGCGCCAGGCGAAGCGTGTTGGCACGGCCGCGCGTCAGATGCATCTCGTCTCCCGTGACGCGAAATGACGGGCACATGGTGCCGGCGTCGAACTTGCGGCAATGCCCGTTGTTGTTGCACATCTCCACCGCTTTGTCGTACCCGCCCCACTCGCTCCAGTCGAGGGCCGTGGGCGGTACGTCCGTCCGGTAGCCCGGCTTGAAGCGAAACAGCGACTTGTCGTCCATGCGAGAGGGGCTGACGATCTTTCCCGGGTTCATCAGGCCGCGCGGGTCGAGCCAGGTCTTGATCTCGCCCAGGCACGCTGTGAGGCGCGGGCCGAAGAACGGCGCGATCCACTCCGAGCGCACCAGGCCATCGCCATGCTCGCCCGAGTACGCGCCCTTGAACTCCTTCACCATGGCGCACGCCTCCTCGGCGATGGCGCGCATTTTCTCGGCGCCGTCGCGCCGCATGTCGAGCACCGGCCGCACGTGCAGGGTGCCGACCGAGGCGTGCGCATACCAGGTGCCGCGCGTGCCGTGCTTCTCGAACACGCGCGTCAGGCGCTCGGTGTACTCCGCGAGGTGCTCGAGCGGCACGGCGCAGTCCTCGATGAAAGACACCGGCTTGCCGTCGCCCTTCATCGACATCATGATGTTCAGCCCGGCCTTGCGGACCTCCCACAGCGCCTTTTGCTGCAGTGCGTCCGCGATCTCCACCACGCTGCCGGGTAAACCGAGATCGCCCATCAGCCGGGTCAGCTGCTTCAATCTGGAAAGCTGCACGGCGGCGTCCTCGCCGGAAAACTCGACCAGCAGGATCGCCTCCGGGTCGCCCTTGATGAGCGCATCCACGGTCTTCCTGAAGGCCGGGATGTCGCGCGCCAGGCCGATCATCGTGCGGTCCACGAGCTCTACTGCCGAGGGACCTAGCGGCACGATGTGCCGCGTCATGTCCATGGCGGTGTAGAACTTCTGGAAGTGGCAGACCCCGAGAGTGCGCGCCGGCGGGATCGACGAGAGCTTGAGATGCAGGCGCTCGGAATACGCGAGGGTGCCTTCCGAGCCGACCAGCAGGTGCGCGGCATTCGCGTGCGGCGGACCGAGATGATCCAGGTTGTATCCCGCGACCTTGCGCAGCAGCTTCGGGAACCGCGCTTCGATCTCGTCCTTTTCGCGGGCGTAAAGGGCTTTTAGCCGTTTCACAAAATCCTGGTAGGCAGGCGAACCGGCGATCTCGCTCATTGGCCCGAAGCGCCAGCGCTCGCCCGCCGGCGTCACGGCGTCGATGGCGAGCACGTTATGCACCATGTTGCCGTAGGCGATCGAGCGCGAGCCGCAGGAGTTGTTGCCCGCCATGCCGCCGATCGTCGCCTGGGCGCTCGTCGAAACGTCGACCGGGAACCACAGCTGTTGCGGCCGCAGAACGGCATTCAACGCGTCGAGGACCACCCCGGGCTGGACGACGGCGGCTGCCGCGTCGGTGTTCACCTCCAGGATCTGGTTCAGGTATTTCGTGTGGTCGATGACCAGTGCCTCACCGACGGCCTGGCCGCATTGCGACGTCCCCGCGCCGCGCGGCAGCACCGGCACGCCGGCTTCGAGGGCAATGGCCAGCGCGGTCCGCGCCGCCTCCTCGGTACGCGGCACGACCACTCCCAGGGGCTCGACCTGATAGATCGATGCGTCGGTCGAGTAGCGCCCGCGGCTCGCTGCGTCGAACATCACTTCGCCCTCGATCTCCTTGCGCAGGCGGGCCGCGAGCGACGAATCGGCGGCGCCCGGCTTGACGAGGCGCAGGGGGATGGAGGGGGCGTTCATGGGGCCAAAGGTAGAATACCGCATGCCCCGAACCGCCGGCCGTCACTTCCTCCAGATCCCTGGTCCGACCAACGTTCCGGATCGCGTTTTACGCGCAATCGACTTCCCGACGATGGACCATCGCGGTCCTGAGTTCGCCGATCTCGGCAAGGGCGTGCTCTCGGGGATGAAGCGCATTTTCAAGAGCACCAAGGGCGAAGTAGTGATCTACCCCGCCTCCGGCACCGGCGCGTGGGAAGCCGCCCTGGTGAACAGCCTGTCTCCCGGCGATCGCGTGTTGATGGCCGAAACGGGCCACTTCGCCACCCTGTGGCAGAAGATGGCGGCGAAGCTCGGCCTGGAGGTCGAATTCCTGCCGACCGACTGGCGCCACGGCGCCGATCCTGATGCGATCGAGAAGCGCCTGCGCGCCGACCCCGGGAAGCGCGTCAAGGCGGTATGCGTGGTGCACAACGAAACCTCGACCGGGGTTACATCCCGCATCGGCGACGTGCGCCGCGCCATCGATGCCGCCGGCCATCCGGCCCTCTACATGGTCGACACCATTTCGTCGCTCGCTTCGATCGACTACCGGCATGACGAGTGGGACGTCGATGTCACGGTAGCCGGCTCGCAGAAGGGGCTGATGCTGCCGCCGGGGCTGTCGTTCAACTGCATCTCGCCCAAGGCGCTGGCCGCCTCCAGATCCGCACGCCTGCCGCGCAGCTACTGGGCCTGGGACGAAATGATCGCCAACGGCAAGACCGGCTATTTCCCCTATACGCCGGCGACCAACCTGCTCTACGGCCTGCGCGAATCGCTCACCATGCTGCTCGATGAAGAGGGCCTCGATGCGGTCTTCGCGCGCCACCAGCGCCATGCGGAGGCGACGCGCCGCGCGGTGCGCGCCTGGGGCCTGGAAGTGCTTGCGCTCGATCCGCGCGAGTACTCCGCTTCGCTCACGGCAGTGCTGGTACCCGCCGGCCACGACGCGGACCACGTGCGCAAGATCATTCTCGAGGCCTTCGACATGTCGCTCGGCACCGGCCTGGGCAAGCTCGCGAGCAAGGTGTTCCGCATCGGGCATCTCGGCGACTTCAACGACCTCGCCCTGATGGGCACGCTGGCCGGCGTGGAAATGGGCCTGACGCTTGCCAGGGTTCCGGTAAAGCGGGAAGGGGTTCGCGCGGCGATGGAATATCTTTCGGACTGCGCCAAGGCACCGGCGCGCCGAGCCGCTTAAGCAAGCGGTGGGAAATCAAAGGGAGAAATGATATGAGCAGACAAATTGGCTTCCTTGCGAGCGCGCTTGCCGCGCTCGCGCTGACCACGGCTCCGGCGTTCGCATGGGAGCCGAGCAAACCGGTAGAGATCGTGGTTGCCGCCGGCGCCGGCGGGGCATCAGACCAGATGGCGAGGATGATGCAGGCCGCCATCCAGAAGAACAACCTGATGAAGCAGCCGATGGTCGTCTCGCTCAAGGGCGGCGCCTCGGGCGCGGAGGCGCTGATGTACATGAAGAGCAGCGCCGGCGACCCTCACAGGACGCTGATCGCCTATTCGCTCATCTACATGCTGCCCCTGTCGGCCAAGATCCCGTTCAACTGGCGCGAGCTGACGCCGGTTTCCGTCATCGCGCTCGACCAATTCGTCCTGTGGACGAACGCGCAGCTCCCCTACAAGACGGTGAAGGAGTTCGCCGACGCCGCCAAGACGGCGAACCCGCCCTTCAAGATGGGCGGCACCGGCTCTAAGCGCGAGGATCACGTCCTCACCGTCTTCCTGGAGAAGAAGACCGGCGCCAAGTTCGCCTACCTGCCGTACAAGTCGGGCGGCGAGGCGGCAACCCAGCTCGTCGGCAACCATACTCAATCGAACGTCAACAATCCGTCGGAGAATCTCGAAGTCTGGCGCGCCGGCCAGGTGCGCCCGCTCTGCGTGTTCGACAAGGAGCGCATGCAGTACAGGACCAAAGTCACCGACAGCATGTCATGGAATGACATCCCGACCTGCAAGGATCAGGGCGTCGACGTGCAGTACCTGATGCTGCGCGCCATGTTCCTGCCCGGCAAGGTGACGCCCGAGCAGACCGCTTTCTATGTCGATCTGTTCAGCAAGCTGACGCGGACCTCGGAATACAAGGAGTACATGGAGAAGCAGGCGCTGAAGCCGGTCTTCCTCGCCGGCAAGGACATGCTTAAGTTCCTAGAGGAGGACGACGCGCTCAACAGGAACCTGATGACCGAAGCCGGCTTCGTCGCCAACTGAGTGTCGAAACCCGAAGTCGAAATCGTCGTCGAGGACCCTGACCCGCCGGCGCGCGACTCGCCGGCGGTGACCAGCACCCGTACTGTCGAGGTCGTCGCCGCGCTGTTGCTGCTGGCGCTCGCCGCGTTGCTGGGGTTCGACAACTGGCGCACCGGAATGTCCTGGGATTCGACCGGCCCGCAGGCGGGCTACTTTCCTTTCTATCTCTCGGTGATCCTGGCCGCTGCCTGCCTCTTTGGCATCGGCAAGGAATTCCTGGCACGCAAGCAAGCGAGCGAGACCTTCGTCACGCGCGCACAGCTTCGCCGCGTGACGCAGGTCTTCGTCCCGACGCTGCTGTTCTGCGTGGTGACGCAGTGGCTCGGGCTCTACGTGGCGAGCTTTCTTCTGGTCGCAGGCTTCATGGCATTCGTCGGGCGCATCGCGGCGTGGAAGGCCGTGCTCACCGCCTTGCTGTTCTCGCTCATCATGTTCGTGACTTTCGAGATCGCGTTCGACGTCATCATGCCGAAGGGCCCACTCGAGGCCCTGTTCGGCCACTAGGCGCAGCGCGATGGAGGCTTTCGGCCTTCTGATCTACGGCTTCAGCGTCCTGCTGACCTGGAAGACGCTCGCGCTGATGATGGTCGGCCTGGTGCTCGGCATTTTCGTCGGCGTGCTGCCGGGGCTCGGCGGGCCGAACGGCGTCGCCATCCTGCTGCCGCTCACCTTCACGATGGACCCGACCTCGGCCATCGTGATGCTCTCCTGCATCTACTGGGGCGCGCTTTTCGGCGGCGCGATCACCTCGATCCTGTTCAACATCCCCGGCGAAGCCTGGTCAGTGGCCACCACGTTCGACGGCTATCCGATGGCACAGCAGGGCAAGGCGGCGGAAGCGCTGACCGCGGCCTTCACGTCGTCGTTCATCGGCTCGCTGGTCGCGGTGCTGCTGATCACCTTCCTCGCGCCGGGGATCGCCTCCTTCGCGTTGCGCTTCGGGCCGCCGGAGTTCTTCGCAGTTTATTTGCTCACCTTCTGCTCGTTTGTCGGACTCGGGCGCGAGGAGAAGCACAAGACCATCATCTCCATGACGCTCGGCCTGCTGCTCGCCGGGGTCGGCATGGACACTGTCTCGGGCCAGCTGCGCATGACCTTCGGGTCGAACGAGCTCCTGCGCGGCATCAACTTCCTGGTCGCGGTCATCGGCCTGTTCGGGATCAGCGAGATCCTGCTGACGATGGAGGAGCGGCTGGCGCTGCGCGGCCATGCCGCCAGCATCAGCCCGCGCGTGGTGCTGAAAGTCTGGAAGGAGCTGCCGCGCTACTGGGCGACTCTGCTGCGCTCCTCAGCGATAGGATGCTGGCTCGGCATCACGCCGGGCGGGGCGATCGCGGCCTCCTTCATGGGCTACAACCTCGCCAAGCGCTTCGCCAGGGATAAGGATTCGTTCGGAAAGGGCCGCATCGAGGGCGTATTTGCCCCGGAGACCGCGGCGCATGCTTCCGGCACCTCGGCGCTGCTGCCGATGCTCGCGCTCGGCATCCCCGGCTCGGGCACGGCGGCAATCCTGCTTGGCGGCCTGATGGTGTGGGGGCTAAACCCCGGCCCGCTGCTGTTCGTCGAGCACAAGGGCTTTGTCTGGGGCCTGATCGCGTCGATGTATCTGGGGAACGTCGTCGGCCTCATCCTGGTACTCACCACCGTGCCGCTCTTCGCCGCCGTGCTGCGAGTACCGTTCTCGGCGATCGCGCCCATGATCGTCGTGTCCTGCGCGATTGGTGCCTACGCAATCCAGAATGCCATGTTCGACATCTGGCTGATGCTCGTCTTCGGGGTGGTCGGCTATGCATTCAAGAAGATCGGCATTCCGCTCGCTCCGTTCACGCTGGCGCTGGTGCTCGGGAACCGCGCCGAGGACGCCTTCCGGCTGTCCATGATCGGGGCAGGGGGCGACTTGCGCGTGTTCTGGTCGAACGCTCTTGTGGGCTCGATCACCACGCTGGCGCTGGTGCTGCTGTTCTGGCCGCTGATTTCCGGCGCGATGGCCCAGATGCGGAACGCCATTCGGCGGGACGCCAGGTTAGGTACCAAATGAGCGGCGAAGTCCTGCTCGCGCGCGATGGCGACATCGCCACGGTGACGCTTTCCAACCCGGGACGCATGAACGCGCTCGATCTCGCGATGTGGGAGCGGCTAGGGTTACTGGCAAAAGAACTCGAAAATGATGCATCGCTGCGCTGTGTCGTCGTGCGCGGCGCGGGCGAAAAGGCTTTCGCGGCCGGTGCCGACATTGCCGCCTTCGCCACCGAGCGCGCGAATTCGAGGCAGGCCAAGGAATACGGGCGGCGCATTGCAGCGGCGATGCATGCCTTCGCCGCCTGCCGTCACCCGGTCGTCGCACTCATCCAGGGCGCCTGCGTCGGCGGCGGATTGCTGGTCGCGTCGCAATGCGACCTGAGGATCTGCAACGAGTCGGCGCGCTTCGGCGTTCCGGTCAAGAACCTCGGGCTGGTGGAGGCCTACGACGAGCTGCAGGGAATGATGAACGTCGTCGGCCGCGCAGCCGCGCTCGAGATTCTCCTCGAGGGGCGCATCTGGGGGGCGCGCGAAGCCTGCGAGAAGGGCCTGGTGAACCGCGTCGTCGCCGATGACAAGGTGGTTGAAGAAGCCTATGCGACCGCGCGACGTATCGCCGACGGCGCGCCGCTTGCTGCGCGCTGGCACAAGAAGTTCGTGCGCCGGCTCGCCGATGCGCGGCCGCTTTCGGAAGCGGAATACGACGAGAGCTACGCCTGCTTCGACACCGAGGACTTCCGGGAGGGCGTGGCTGCCTTCCTTGCCAAGCGCAAGCCGCAATTCAAGGGCCGCTAGCCGCTTAGATGACGCCCGCGGCGCGCAGCCGCGCAATCTCGGCATCGCTCTTGCCGAGGAGGCCGCGCAGCACTTCATCGGTGTGCTCGCCGAGCAAGGGCGGCGCGAGCCGATACTCGATCCGCGTCTCCGAGAAGCGCATGGGGCTCGCGACGCCCGGCAGCTTGCCTGCGGCCGAATGGTCCAGCTCGATCCGGATGCCGCGGGCCCTGACCTGCGGCTCCTCGAATACCTGCGCCACATTGTTGATCGGGCCGTTCGGAACGCCGGCCGCTTCCAGCAGCTCCACCCACTCCCGGGTGCTGCGCCGGATAAAAACCTGCTCCAGCAACCGGGTAAGCTCAGCGCGATTTTCGACGCGCTTGCCGTTGCTGGCGAAGCGCGGATCCTCCGCCAGCGCCGGGCATCCGGCGGCCGCGCAGAATTTGCGATACAGGTTGTCGTTTCCGCAGGCCAGGATCACCTGCCCGTCGCTCGAGCGGAACGGCTGGTAGGGGACGATATTCGGGTGCAGGTTGCCGATGCGCTGCGGCGGCACGCCCGTGGCGAAGTAGTTGGTATTCTGGTAGGCAAGGAGCGCGATCTGCGAGTCGAGCAGCGCGAGATCGAGATGCTGCCCGAGGCCCGATTGCGCGCGATGCGCCAGCGCCGCGCAGATGGCGATCGAGGCGTACATCCCGGTGATGATGTCGGCGATCGGGACGCCGGCGCGCTGCGGACCGCCGCCTGGCGCGCCGTCGGGCTCTCCGGTGACGCTCATCATCCCGCCCATGCCCTGGATCATGAAGTCGTAGCCCGGCCGCTCGCGCCAGGGGCCGCTCTGGCCGAAGCCGGTGAGCGAGCAGTAGATGAGCCCCGGGTTGGTCTTCCGCAGGGCGTCGTAGCCCAGGCCGTAGCGGGCGAGATCGCCGTACTTGTAGTTCTCGATCAGGATATCGAAGCTGGCCGCGAGCGCACGGATCAGCGCCTGCCCCTCGGGGACCGCGATGTTCACCGTGATCGACTTCTTGCCGCGATTCGCCGAGGTGAAATAGGCGGAGTCGCGAGTCTCGCGACCGTCGCGGTCCTTGACCCAAGGCGGCCCGAAAGCGCGCGCGTCGTCGCCGCTCTTCGGCCGCTCCACCTTGATGACCTCGGCCCCGAGATCGGCCAGATTCTGGCCGGCCCAGGGGCCCGCCAGCACGCGCGACAGGTCCAGGACGCGGATGTGCGACAGCGGGCCTGCCATGCAAGCAGCCTTCGGGAGATGGAGAGGGCTGCAGTTTAACCCGGGTAGTTCACCGGCGTTCCTGCAGCAGGTGTTCGGCGAGCTCGGCAAAACCCGCTCCCGCGGCGGCGCGCGTAACGTACTTCGGTTTATCCGCGAGCAGATCCTCGAAACGCCGCACGTTGGCCACGCCGACCGAATGGCTGAAAAAGGCGAACATCGGCGCGTCGTTCGGCGAGTCGCCCGCGAATACGATTTCTCGCCTGGACGCGGCGAGATCCATTCCAAAGCGTTCGGTGAAAAGCACCCGGCTCATCGCCAGCTTGTCGTACTCGCCGAACCAGCCGTTGACGTGAATCGAGCTGATCTTCGCGTTGAGGCCCGCCGCGCGCATCAGCGACGCGATGCGCTCCGCCGCCTCGAGCGGCAGCGGCGGAATGTCCTCGCAGTAGTCGATGGCGAGGTCGGTCTCGCGGTAGTTCTGGTCCGCAGCGAGCGCGCAGCCCGGAACGGCGGCGAGGATGCGGTGCGCGATGGCGTCCAGGCGGGCGCGTTTTTTGCGCCGCGTCTCGGCATCGTCCTGGAAGCGCCTTTGCAGCCGCCCGCCGGCGTAGAAAAAGTAGAAGGCGCCGTTCTCCCCGACTACGGCGTCGACCGGCCACATGCGCGCGATGTGGTCACACCAGCCCGCCGGCCGGCCGGTCACCGGCACCGTGATCTTGCCGGCGCGCCGCAATCGCTCGAGGGCGTCGTACGCCTGGGCAGTGAGCTTGCCTTCGGTGGTCAGGGTGTCGTCGATATCGAAGAGCAGCGCTTTCACGCCTCGCGCGTCGAGCTCGGCAAGCGGCTTCATCGGCTGAACGCGGCCTCGACGCGCTCGCGCGCGCGTTGATCGAGGTGCAGGCCGGCCTTCGTGCGCCGCCAAAGCACGTCCTGCGCGCCGCGCGCCCATTCGCGCTCGATGAAATAGCGCAGCTCGCGCTCGGTCAGGCCGGCGCCAAAATGCTCTCCGAGCTGCCCGTCGCCCAGCACCTGGAGGGCGCGCGTGCCATGACGCCGGAAAACGCCTTGCAGAACTTCCGGCGGCAGATCGCGATGCCGGGCAAGGAGCTCCTTTCGCGCCTCTTCGCGGTCCTTGAAGTCGCTCCCCGGAAGCGCAGTCTGCCCGGTCCAGGCGCCAGGCAGGCGCGGAAAATACGGCGCAAGCTTCTCCAGCGCGTGCTCGGCGAGCCTGCGGTAAGTGGTGATCTTGCCGCCGAACACCGACAGCACCGGCGCCTCGTCGGCCGCCGCATCCAGGCGCAGGGTGTAGTCGCGCGTGACGGCGGAAGGATCGCTTGATCCATCGTCGTAGAGCGGCCGCACGCCGGCGTAACGCCAAAGCACCGCGCGCGGCCCGACCGGCTTCTCGAGATAACGGCTCACCGCGCGGCACAGATAGTCGACCTCGTCCTGCGTCGCTTCAGCCTGGTCCGGCGTGGCGACGGGGATATCGGTGGTTCCCACCAGTGTGAAGCGCCCTTCCCAGGGGATCATGAACACCACCCGCCGGTCGTCGTTTTGCAGGATAAAGGCGTGCTCGCCATCGTAAAGCCGCGGCAGCACGATATGGCTGCCCTTGACGAGCCGGACTGCGTCGCGGCTGGGTTGGCCGAGGCGCTGGTTCAGCACGTCCTTGACCCATGGGCCGGCCGCGTTGACGATCGCGCGCGCCCGGACTTCGACCCCTCCGGAGAGCGCCGCGTGCCATAGCGCGCCATCGCGCCGCGCCAAGAGGCATTCGGTGCCTACCAGGATGCGCGCGCCGCGCTCGGCAGCGTCCACGGCGTTCGCAACCACCAGGCGCGCGTCGTCGACGCGGCAGTCGGAGTAGACGAAGCCGTGCCTGAGCTGGCTGTTCAGACCGGAGCAGTACGGCGGCGTGTCGAGCCGTACCGCGTGCGATCCCGGCAGGAGCGAGCGCCGGGCCAGGTGATCGTACAAAAACAGCCCCAGCCGGATCGCCCAGCGCGGCCGCAGCCCCGGCAGATGCGGCATGACGAAGCGCGCCGGCCAGGCCAGGTGCCCGGCAATGCGCAGCAGGATCTCGCGCTCGGCGAGCGCCTCGGCGACCAGGCGGAACTCGAACTGCTCGAGATAGCGCAGCCCGCCATGGATCAGCTTCGAGGACGCCGACGAGGTCGCCGCCGCCAGATCGCCGCGTTCGACCAGCAGCACCGAGAGCCCGCGGCCGGCAGCATCGCGGGCGATGCCGGCGCCATTGATGCCGCCGCCGATGACCAGCAGGTCATAGTTCATTTCCACGCGAGCGGTATGCGTACCGTGACCGCGACGCCGTCGCCGGCGGGCAGGTTCGCCGCATCGGTGCTGCCGCCGTGGTATTCGGCGATCAGGCGCGCCACGTAAAGGCCAATGCCAAGGTGAGGAGCAGCCGTCTGCGGGCCCTCGCGCACCGAGATCATCGACTCGAAAAGCCGCGCGCGGAACTCCGCCGGCAATGGACGGCCCTTGTTCACTACGCTCAGCACCGCCGCCCCGCCCGCTTCCGTCAGTTCGATGCGCACCGGCTCGGCGCCGCGGCAGAAGTCCACAGCGTTCTCAACCAGCTTGTCGAGAAGCTGTGCGGCCAGGTCGGGCGAGCCCTCGACCTGCAGGGATTGCCGGGGCAGCTCTACGGCGAAGGCGATGCGCGGGTAGGCGACGCGATAGCCCTCGACGCAGCCGCGCACCACGCCGACCAGATCGTAGCGCTCGCGCTCGGCGCTGCTGAGGCTTTGCTCGAGGCGCGACGCCTCCATCATGCGCTCCAGGATGCGGTTGAGCCTGGACAGCCCCTCTTCGGCGCGCTCGATGTAGCGCCGCGCTTCGCTGCCCTCGGGAGCGAGCTTCAGGTTCTCGAGCGAGGAGCGCACCACCGCGATCGGCGTACGCAGCTCGTGCGAGAGCCGGCCCGCCATGCTTTCCAGGTAGGCGTGATGCTGCGCCAGCCGCGCGAGCACCGCCGAGAAACTGCGCGACAGGTCGCCGATTTCATCGGACGCGCCGGAGCCCGCGGCGAGACGCGTGATGCGGCCGCGCGCGTCGATCGCCGATTCGGCCTCGTCGCGCAGCCGCCGGATGCGCAGCGACAGCCGCGACGCGAAAGCAATCAGCAGGACCGCTGCGCCGGCGAAGACCGCGAGGGTCAGAAGCAGCAGCCGCTCGAGCGCCGCCGTCTTCAGCGAAACGATGGGATTGGTAGTTTCCTCCACCACCACCGCGCCGACCACCTCGTCGCCGCTCCAGATCGGGTGCGCCGCGGACATGACCACGGCGCGGCCGTCCTGCGTGCGGCGCACCAGGGTCGCGGGCGTGCCCTGCATCGCGGCGGCGATGTCGCGGCCGGTAGCGAGCACGTTCTCGGGCAGCGATTCGGTGAAGTCCTCGGTCGGACGCTCGATAAACCAGCCGACGAAGGGCTGCCACCATGGCGCCTCGGCCGCCGCCTCGGCGGACCGTTTCAACCTGCCGGCGAGCGCGACCACCTGGTAGCTGCGATCGACCACCCAGACGCGCGACGAAGCCCGCTGCAAGCCCAGAAGGATGGCGTCGACCTCGTCGTCGTGTCCGGTGGCGCTGGCAAGCAGCTGGGGACGCTCGTGCAACACCGTGGCGACGGTGCGCGCCGTCGCGAGCAGCGATTGCTCCTGGCCTTCGAGGAGAAAGCGCTCGACTTCGTTGACGTAAAGCGTGCCGGCCCAGGGGAGCGCAAGCAGCACCAGTGCCGTCAGCGCCAGCTTTGCGCGCAGGCTGAACCGCACTCTCTTCAGGCCTTCCACCGGTAACCCATGCCATAGACGGTGTCGATCGCGTCGAAGCGCGGATCGGCGGCGAGGAATTTCCTGCGGATGCGCTTGACGTGCGAGGTGATGGTGCCTTCGTCGACCACCAGGTTCGCTTCGCGCATCAGCTGCTCGCGGCTTTTCACGTGCTCCGGAAACTTGCAGAGCGCGTGCACCATCCAGAATTCCGTGAGCGTGAGCGCTACGGCGGTGCCGCGCCATGTGACGCTGAAGCGCTTCAGGTCGAGCTGCAGCGCGCCGCGCTCCAACCGCTCTTCCGCGGCCTGCGGCTGCGCGGCAAGCTCCGCGCGCCGGAACAGCGCCGCGATGCGCGCCAGCAGATGCGGCAGGCTCACGTCCTTGGTCAGATAGTCGTCGGCGCCCAGGCGCAGGCCCGCGACGATGTCGAAGTCGCTGTCGCGCGCGGTGAGGAAGATGATCGGCAGCGCGGCCGACCTGGCGCGCAGCTCGCGGCACAGCGTGAAGCCGCCGTCGATCTCGGCGCCGAGCCCGATGTCGATCAGCGCGAGGTCGGGCAGCCGCGCGCTCATCGCGGCGAGGGCTTCGGCGCGGGCGGCGTACGCCGCCACCTCGAAGCCATGCTTGCGCAGCGCTTCAGCGTAATTGGCCCGAATGGTGGGGTCGTCCTCGACGATGGCAATGCGGCGCGACATC
>Ga0209155_1000002_pt1 | contig 94974 bp, 94 predicted proteins | sample GraSoiAngelo_122_FD_185879 | JGI IMG/M metagenome (GOLD analysis project Ga0209155, IMG submission 185879) | Grasslands soil microbial communities from the Angelo Coastal Reserve, California, USA - 14_0927_02_20cm (SPAdes) (version 2) | ecosystem: Environmental > Terrestrial > Soil > Grasslands ... | reverse complement strand
CTCGTGCGACAGCGCCTTGGCGATGAGCAGGCGGCGCTTCATGCCGCCCGAAAGCGTCATGACCTTGCTGTCTTTCCTCGCCCACAAGGACAGATCGCGGAGCACCTTCTCGATGTGCGCGGGGTCGGCCGCCCTGCCGAAGAGGCCGCGGCTGAAGGACACGGTATTCCACACCGACTCGAAGGCGTCGGTGGTCAGCTCCTGCGGCACCAGGCCGATGAGGGAGCGGGCGGCGCGGTAGTCCCCGATGATGTCGTGACCGTCGACCTGGATCGTCCCTTCGCTCGGATTGACGATCCCGCAGATGATGCCGATCAGCGTCGTCTTCCCCGCGCCGTTCGGGCCGAGCAGCGCGAAGATCTCTCCGCGGCGGATGTCCAGGTTGATGTTCTTGAGAGCCCGCAGGCCGGATGCGTAGGTCTTGGAGAGGTTCGTGACGGAGATAACGGTCTGCATGGAAACGGCGATGGCTGATGGGTTGGAGTTTCGTATCGAAGACGGTTCCCTGTCCAAGGGAGCCGGCCCTGGCCGGCTCCCTCAGCGCCGGCGCCTGGATTGCTTGCCGAACCCGCCTCGGTTCTTGCCGTGTGGATCGCCGCCGGGCCTGGGATTGCCGGGGTTGCTCGGGGCGTTCCGCCGGGCGCCGTGCTCCGGAGCGTCCTGTCGATTGCCCGAAGCGAGCTTGATCTCAAGCTCATTGAGCTCGTCCCATTGAGCGTCGCTACGCTGCCCCTCCGGTATCGCGAGCAGCTCCTGCAGGCGCTGGCGGGGGGAAATCGGTTGGGACCCGTTCATGGCCGCATTATCCCATCGTTGCGGAAAACGCCGCGGGGGATAAGCCGGTTGGGGATCGAGTACCACCCCTCAGGCGTCTAGCCCGCCTCAGGCGCAACTGTCTTTTTGCTGCTGGTACTCGGCCACGGAAATCAGCCGACGACGCGGGTGTCCCACAGGGCAATCCAGGCTGCCCCAAGAAGGGGCGGCCGAAATCTTGCCGTCGCCGGGCGAGCCTGGTCAAGCGCTGGAACGCTCTTGCACCACCGCCGCCATCAGACCTCGCTTTGACCCAGGAACCGTCCGCCGTTAAGCTCGCCTTTCCAATGTCCTCGAGCGCTGTCATCCTCTTCGCCCACGGCGCGCGCGAGCCTGAATGGGCGCAGCCGTTCGAGAGCATCCGCGACCGGCTGCGCGCGGTCGCCATGCCGATCGAGCTCGCGTTCCTTGAATTCATGCCGCCCTCGCTTGACGAGGCGGCTGCACGCCTCGCCGGCAAGGGAATCGAGACCGTGGTCATCGTGCCGCTTTTCCTCGCGCAAGGCGCGCACCTGAAACGCGAGCTGCCCGCAATGGTGGAAAAGATCCGCAAACGCCACGCGAAGACCGAGTTCCGCGTGACGCCTGCGCTCGGCGAATCACCCGAGATCGTCGCGGCGATTACGGAGTGGGTGCTGCGCGCCGCGCGCTGACGAAAAAAGAAGTGAAGCTGGCCGATAAGCCGGGTTCTGTCGTGGACAGTCATTCCTCTAGGCCCCGGGTCACCCCGAGGCTCGAGCCATCTACCCGCGGACTCGGCGAGCCACGTCGTCGTCCGCCTATTTGATGTTGCTCCAGGTGGAGGTTGCCTCGTTTCACCCGCAACGCGCAGTCTTATCGACCACGTGTCACGACTCGTCTCTGTGGCCCTCTTCGTCGCCTCGCGGCGCCTGGGCGTTACCCAGCACCCTACTCTGTGGAGCCCGGACTTTCCTCTGGCAGCTGAAACATTTGCCAGCGACTGTCTGGCCAGCTTCGGCGGCGATTCTACCGCATTGCGACACGGACGGCTTGACTTCGGGAGTGCCGCGGGGTAAGAACGATCGGCGAGTCGTGTTTCGGAGAGGAGACGAGCATGAGACGCAGAATGTACTTCCTGCTGCCCGATCTGGGCAGCGCCATCCAGACGGCCAACGATCTGCTGCTCGCGCGGGTCGAAGATGGGCACATGCATTTCCTCGCCAAGCGAGGGATGTCTCTAGGCCAGTTGCATGAAGCGAATTATCTGCAGAAGTCCGACGCGGTGCATGGGGCCGAGTTGGGATTTGTAATCGGCGGCTTGGGCGGGTTTCTGATCGGCATCTATATCTATCTCACGCCGCCCGAAGGGGTCACGCTGCAGCTTGTCACGGTGTTGATCGCCACCGTGATCGGCGCGATGTTCGGCGCCTGGGCTGCAAGCCTCGTCGCGATGTCCGTGCCGAACACGCGGCTGAAGCCTTTCCAAAGGGACATCGACGCCGGCAAGATCTTGTTGATGGTGGACGTGCCGACGTCGCGAGTCGAAGAGCTGCGGGAACTGGTCAGCCGCCGCCATCCGGAAGCGATGGCGCACGGCATCGAGCCCACCATTCCGGCGTTTCCGTAAAACCGGGGACAGACCCCGGTTTATCAGGCGCGGGCTCAAAACCGGGGTCTGTCCCCGGTTTTACTTCGCGGCCGGAATTGCGAGGGGTCGTCGTAATATTCCTCGCAGGCGTTGGCCGGCTCCCAGCCCGGAATCCCGAGAATCGGCAGCGGCGAAAGGTTGCGGGTCGAGGCAAGGGCTTGCGTCCCGGAGAAATAGTCCGCCGCGCGCGCGTCCAATTCCCGGAGTCGCTGGGCGAGCGGCGCCTTCAGCAGGCTGGGCGCAGCATCGATGATCAGGGCCTTTGCCGTCACGCCCTTGTAAGGCTCGAGGGCCTTTTCGTAGATCGCGTGGCCGAACACATAGAAGCGCATGGATCGCAGCACCTCTGCGCGGCGCCTCCAGAAGAGCTCCTTCCACCTGAATTCGCGCAACAGCGCCGACAGCTCCGGGTCCGCCGCAGCGACGACGATCCCGCCTTCGTCGAAAAGGGTCAGCACGTCGCGGGCCGTACCCCTCAGGCGCTCGCCGGGACGCGCCCGGATCTCGTCGTAATGGTGGCCGTTCAGTACCGCCTTGGTTTTCGGAAACGCGAGCCACACGAGAGCATTGAACAGATCGTGCCAGCTGCCTGGGCGCGTCTCCACTTCTCCGCTCTCGAAGATACGGACTTCGTATTGGGGGGAAGCCGCAGGCGGCACGAACCGTATCGGCGCGCCGCCGCCGCTCACCACCGACGGGGTCCTCAGGGCGTTGAGCTCGTCGTGTCTGGGAAACCGATCTCGCGGCAGGCGTCCGAGCAGAGGCCTGAGCGCCGTGAAGATCGGCGCGTCGAGCGCCGGCATCCCGCGCCCGGCCATTCTTGTCAGGCGAGCCGCCACCCGACCGATTCGCCCGCCCGCAGCGGCACGAGCGTCGCCGCGCCGAACGGGATCTCGCCGGGCACGGTCCAGGTCTCGTTGCGCAGGGTGATCGTGCCGCGGTTGCGCGCCAGGCGGTAGAAATCCGCTGCGTGAAAGCTGGCGAAGGCTTCGAGCTTGTCCAAGGCCCCGGCCCGCTCGAAGACCTCCGCGTAGAGTTCGATCGCCGCATGCGCCGTATAGATGCCCGCGTGTCCGCACGGAGTCTCCTTGTCGGCGCGGGAATGCGGCGCGCTGTCGGTGCCGAGGAAGAATTTTGGATTGCCGCTCGTCGCCGCGCGCACTAGCGCCTCGCGGTGCTCCTCTCTCTTCAGCACTGGGAGACAGTAATAGTGCGGCCGAAGGCCGCCCGCGAACAACGCGCTGCGGTTGTAGAGCAGGTGGTGCGCGGTGATCGTGGCGGCAATGCGGGGCCCTGCCGCCGACACGAAATCCACCCCCTCGCGGGTAGTCACGTGCTCGACCACGATGCGAAGCCGCGGGAAACGGCTGGCAACGTCGGCGAGGACCGTCTCGAGGAACACGCGTTCGCGATCGAAGACATCCACGCCCAGAGTCGTGACTTCCCCGTGAACGAGCAGGGGCAGGTCGTGCTCCTGCATCGCATCGAGCGCGGGATAGGCGCGCTCGATGCTCGTGACTCCGGCCCCCGAGTTCGTGGTTGCACCGGCCGGGTAGTATTTCACGCCGCATATGAAGCCCGATCGCTTCGCGCGCGCGATCTCCTCGGGGCGCATACCGTCGGTCAAATAGAGGGTCATGAGGGGCTCGAAACCGGAGCCCTTCGGAAGCGCCTTCAGCACGCGGCTGCGGTAGGCAGTGGCGAGCGCGCTGTCCGTGATCGGGGGCCGCAGATTCGGCATCACGACGGCGCGCGCAAACGCGCGCGCCGTGTGGGGGAGCACGCTCGCGAGCGCGGCGCCGTCGCGAAGGTGCAGGTGAGCGTCGTCCGGCCGGGTGAGGGTCAGGGATTGCACGGAATCAGGATCGCCGGGCGGTCGCAGCACGCGCGAGTTGCAAGGCGCGCGCGTACACCGCGTTCTTCTTCGCTCCGGTGAGCTTGCAGGCGAGCTTCACAGCGTGCGCAAGCGGCAGCTCGGCGAGGAGCGTGGTGAGCACGCGTTCCCAATCGAGCTTCGTGCCTTCGCTTCGAGCCGCAATGCCCTCCGCGATCAGCACGAACTCGCCGCGCTGGCGGTGGGTGTCCTCGCGCAGCCAAGCCGCCGCTTCGCCCAAAACGCACCGATGGATCTGTTCGAAGACCTTCGTGAGTTCGCGCGCGATCACGAGGACGCGCTCGGGACCCAGCTCGGTCGACATGTCCTCGGCGCACTCGACCACGCGGTGCGGCGCTTCGTAGAACACCAGCGTGTACGGCAAGGTGCCAAGCCGCTCGAGCGCCTTGCGCCTAAGGCCCGGCTTTGCCGGAAGAAAACCTGCGAACAGAAACGGGCCGTCCGCGATGCCCGCGGCCGAGAGAGCGGTGACCGCGGCGTTAGGCCCAGGAATCGGGACCACCCTGAATCCCGCGGCGCGCGCTTTTTTGACGACCGTCGCGCCTGGATCGGATATCGCCGGCGTGCCCGCGTCCGTGACCAGGGCAACGGTCTTGCCTCGGGCGAGGTGTTCGACTATAGAATCGGCGGCGCGCTGTTCGTTATGCCCGTGCACCGCCATCAGATTTCCCTGCAAGCGATAGTGCGCGAGCAGGCGCGCCGTCACGCGCGTGTCCTCCGCCGCTATGGCGTCGGCATGAGCGAGCGAATGAAGGGCGCGCGGGCTGATATCCTCGAGGTTCCCAATAGGCGTGGCCACCACATATAATTGACCTGCCCCACTCGGGCTCCCACTATGCTTCCCCGTCCTCGCGCCCAATTCTGCTTCGCTCTGTTGGCGTTGTTGAGTCCGGCATTGTGCGCGGCCGTCGACGATCCGGCAAGCAGACCCCCGGACGCTCGGCCCTTCATAGGCCTATTGCTTCCGCTCAATGCTCCCGAGTTTTCGCGAGCGGCCGAGGCCGTGCGCCTGGGCTGCCAGGCCGCACTCGTATTCGCGGAGAACCGCCAGTCCCTGCAGGTGGCGCGCACCGATGCCCAACCCGAGAGCATCCTCGCCGAATACCAGGCCGCCGTGCAGCGCGGCGCCGCCGTGATAGTCGGCCCCCTGACGCGCTCGGGAGTCACGGCGCTCGCTCAGGCGGGCCGCGTCAGCGTGGTCACGCTCGCTCTGAACGTCGCCGATGGCGACGCGCCGCTCCCACCCCGCCTCTATACCTTCGGACTTTCCGCTGAGACCGAAGCGCGTGCGGTCGCGCGCACGGCTTTCGCGCGCGGGCTGCGCGAGGGCGCAGTCGTCCAGGCGTCGAACTTGCTCGCCAAGCGCCTGAGCCGGGCGTTCGCGGATGAATGGTTTTCGCTCGGCGGAAGGATCAGCGACGTGCGGGAATTCGGAGCGCGAGCCGACTTGGTCGACTTGCGTCGGGGTCTGGCGGACTCGCAAGCACAATTCATTTTTCTCGCCGCGGAAGCAGACCAGGCACGCACCGTGCGACCCTATCTGAACAACCAGCTCCAGGTTTTTGCGACCTCCCAGGTCAACGACGGCAAGAACGATCCACTCGTCAACGCGGATCTGAACGGGATTCGCTTCGTGGACATGCCCTGGCTTGTGCAACCGGACCACGCGGCAGTGATGGTCTATCCGCGTCTGGAAGGCCTTTCGACCGAGCTTCAACGTTTTTACGCGCTCGGGATCGACTCGTGCCGCATCGCGGGTGAGCTGATCGGGGGGCAACAAACCATCAACCTGGACGGAGTGACCGGCAGGATCTCCTACCGCGGAGGCAATACGCTTCAGCGCGAACCGATCCAGGCGGTGTTCCGCGACGGCGTGGGTGTGTCGCTCGAAAACGCGAGATGAAAGCGGGATGAAGGCGAGATGAAGACCGGTGATCGTGCCGAGCAAATCGCGGCGGGCTATTTGCAGCGCAAGGGCTTGGCTTTGATCGAAACCCATTACCGCTGTCGCTGGGGCGAGATCGATCTCATCCTGCGGGATCTGGATACTGTCGTTTTTACCGAAGTCAGGCTGCGGCGCTCCAAGGACTTCGGGGGCGCCGCTTACAGCGTCGACGCGCGCAAACAAGCGCGCATTATCGCCACTGCGCGCCATTACCTTGCGGGCAAGAAGGAAGGGGCTTGCCGGTTCGACGTTGTGCTCCTCGATCGCCTCGAGTCGCCGCGGGTCGAATGGATACGCGACGCATTCTCCGCCTAAGCCTTTGCCGGGCTCCGCTCGCGCGCGCCCACGGCGATGCCCACGGCCGGCCCGGCGCGTCCACAAGGAAGGTTACGGTAGAATAAGGGTCGTATGAAAGCCGTCACCGCCCGCGCGGCCGAGGACAGCGTAGACCTTCTGGCACGTATCCGTCGCCAGTTCGACGACAGCGCTCGACTGAAACTGAAAGCGCACGACGCGCTCGCCGAGCCGATTGCCCGCGCCACGGAAATCATGGTGAAATGCCTGCTCGCCAACGGCAAGATCCTCGCTTGCGGGAACGGCGGCTCGGCCGCCGATGCTCAGCATTTTTCCGCTGAGCTGCTCAACCGCTTCGAGCGCGAGCGTCCCGGGCTCGCCGCGATTGCGCTGACGACCGACACCTCCACCTTGACCGCGATCGCTAACGACTACGAATACGAACAGGTATTCTCCAAGCAGTTGAGTGCGTTGGGTCAGGCGGGTGACGTGCTCCTCGGCATTTCCACGAGCGGCAATTCAAAAAACGTAGCTCGCGCGGTCTCGGCGGCTCACGAACGTGAGATGCGCGTGGTCGCTCTCACCGGCCGCGGAGGAGGCGAGATCGGAAATCTGCTCGCTTCGGAAGACGTGCATATCTGCGTGCCCCACTCGCAAACCGCCCGCATTCAGGAAGTGCACCTCCTCACTCTGCACTGCCTTTGCGACGGCATCGATTGCATGTTGTTGGGGGCCGAATGAAAAACTGTCCGACAGCAAGGCGATACACGGCGGTAGCGCTGATTTTCGCTTCCGCCGCAGCGCTCCAGGCTTGCGTCGATGCACTCATTGTCGGCGGGTTTGCGACGGGGGTGGTGGTCGCCGCCGATCGTCGCCAAGCTGAAGTGATGTTCAATGATCAGCGGATCGAATTCGCCGCGGGCAGCCGCGTCGGCGAGGCGCTCAAGGGCCAGGGACATGTCAACGTCACCAGCTACAATTACACGGCGCTGCTCACCGGCGAAGTGCCCACCGCGCAGGCAAAAGCGGAAGTGGAAAAAATCGTGAGCGAAATACCGCAGGTGAAGACCGTGGTCAACGAACTGCAGATCGCGGGAGCGAGCTCGGCCGCATCGCGCAGCAATGATGCCTACATCACTAGCAAGGTCAAAGGCAACTTCATCGGGAACGGGAAATTTCGGCCTACGGATATCAAAGTCGTTACCGAGGCAGGGGTCGTGTTTTTGCTCGGATTGGTCACGCGCGAAGAAGCGGACGCCGCGACCGAGGTCGCGCGCGGCACCGGGGGGGTACAAAAAGTCGTCCGCGTTTTCGAGTACGTCGCCCCGCCCGCCAAGAAATAGGAAAACGCCGAAGCCGCGTCTAGGGTCGGGGTTCGGACAGCATCCGCTCGATCTCTCCCACGAGCTTGCGGTCGCCGGGGGTTACTCCGCTGCCGAAGGACAGCACTTTCTCGCCCGAACGGTCGATCAGGTATTTGTGGAAGTTCCACCCGGGGCGCTGGCCAGTTTTCGCGGCAAGCGTTGCGTACAAGGGGTTGGCGTTGCCCGCCGACACGCCGGATTTCGCGAACATCGGAAAGCTCACACCGTAGTTCATCTCGCAAAATTTGGCGATGTCGCGGTTGCCGCCCGGTTCCTGGCCGCCGAAATCGTTGGCGGGAAAGCCCAATACAACAAGGCCCTTCTCGCGGTAGCGGCGGTACAGCGCCTCCAGTCCTTCGTACTGGGGTGTGTACCCGCATTGACTCGCGGTATTCACCACCAGCAGCACCTTGCCCTCGAATTGGCACAGCGGCGTTGCCTGGTCGGTCAGGCTCGGCAGGGTATGGTCGAGCAGCGGCGGGCACGCGGCGAGGGCGGGCGCGGAGATCGAAGCGGTGAGCAACAGTCCGAGAAGAATACGCATCGGCGGGAACCTGTAGATGAGGTCGGCCTAAGTTACAGCCAGCAGGTCGTTCTGTCAAAATAAGCGAGATGGAGGTCCCTTTCGAGCAGAAGATCTGCCCGCCGCAACAGCTCGCGGTGCGGCTCGGCTCCAGTGCGCGGCCCCTGGTATTCACCAATGGGGTGTTCGACATCCTGCATCGCGGGCACGTCACCTATCTCGCCGAGGCGAGTTCCCTTGGGGCGACGCTTCTCGTCGCAGTCAACAGCGACGCGTCGGCGAAGCGTCTCGGCAAAGGCGAGGAGCGTCCGTTCAACCCGCTCGCCGACCGCATGGCGGTAGTAGCGGCCCTTGAATCCGTGCACCTCGTGACGTGGTTCGAAGAAGACACGCCGCTCGCGCTGATACTTGCCTGTCGCCCGGAGGTGCTCGCCAAGGGCGGCGACTGGAAACCCGAAGCGATGGTCGGAGCCGCCGAAGTGCGGGGCTGGGGCGGAAGCGTGCATTCGATCCCCTTCAGGCACCAGCGCTCCACGACCGCTCTGGTCAAGAAGATTCTTGGCTAACTCCCTCTGCGCTTTTCCTCCGGCGGGCAGTCCTTCAGCTCGCTGCCCGCAAAGCTCTGGCGCAAGTCGTTCAGTCTCGAGACCAGCGCATCGGGGACTTCGCGAACGGTAAAGTAGATTTTCTGCACGGACGTTTCCCTGGGATCGACCCGGGCCGTTCGAACACCCTTTTTGCGCAACTCCGCGAGACGCGACCGCGCCGCCTCCTCGGTTTTGAACACGCCCAGAGAAATCGCAAATCGGAACTTGGAATCTTCCTGCACGATATAGAAGTCTTCAACGCCGAGCTTCTTGAGTTCGGCGGCCTTCTGGTTTGCCGCCGGCCGGCTGCGCTGCGGCGGCATGAATACCCAGTAGCTCGCGATCTCTTCCACGCGGCGCTGCGAGAGTCTCGACCCGAGGGCAAGAGGTTCAAGAGCCTGTTGCACGCGCGCAGCGTCACCCGGGCTGAAAGCACCGAGCTCGAGGCATGCGGCGAGAGTCGCCTTGGGCGGCGGTTTGGGGCGCTCTGCCGCCTGCTTCGTTCGCTCGGTGGCAAGCGCCGCAAGCTGATCCGCACGGAGCAATCGGATCGCCTGCGGGTTGAGCTGCTGCTCCATCAGCTGCGGCTCGTCCGATGCACGGCCGGCGCCAAAATAGATCCAGGCGAAAAAACCGAGATTGGCGAACAACAGCAGGAAGGTTACGGTTTTCACGATTTCCCGTGGATCATTTCACCGTATCGTGTGCAATTCTGACCACGCCTTCCAGCACCAGATTATCCACGAGCCGCACGGGGATGCTGAGGTGCCGGGCGATCCGGCGAGCGGCCCCCCCCGACAGCACGCAGGCTGCGCCATGTTCCATCGTCGCGAAAGCGCGCTCTATCGCGCCGGCTTGCGCGAGCAGGCAACCGGTTTCGATGGCATCCGCCGTATTCCGGGGTGCGACGGAAAAGCGCCCTCTTGCGAGCGGAAGCTCCGCCGTGCCGCGGGCTAGCGAGCGTTTCATGAGATCGATGCCGGGAAGAATCACGCCGCCGACGAACCTCCCGTCTCCCCTCAGGACATCCGCCGTGGTTGCAGTGCCTGCGGTGACCACGAGGCACGGCCCGTGGAGGATCGACCAGGCTCCGATCAGCGCGGCCCAGCGGTCAGGCCCGAGTTGGTCCGGACGCCCATAAGCGTTCGTAACGCCGCACTCGTGCCGCTTCGCCTCTACCCAGGCAGGGACCATGGATCGTCGGGCGAATAGGCTCTCCAGCCTTTTGCGCACCGACCGCCCCGCGACGTTCGCGACGACGACCTTGTCGGCGGGCAGGAGTCTCCTCCAGCTCCTCTCGAGGCGGCCAAGCTCCGAGACAGGTACCGCGCCGGCTTTGCGCCAGCCCCCGTTCTCGTGCAGCCCCCATTTCAGCCGCGAATTGCCGCAGTCGACGGCGAGGATCATCCCGGCCTGAGCGAGAGCTCACCACTGTGGAAACGCTCTATCCCCCCGACCGAGGCGAGCATGAGCGCGCCGTCCTCCGCGACCCCGACCACCTTGCCTTCGGCCACGTGCCGACCGGCTTGCGACAAGGCGACTCGCCTCCCCTTCCAAGCGTGGCGTTGCAGCCACTCCTCCCGAAATGGCCCGAAGCCTTCCCGGGAAAACCGTGCGAGAACCCGGGCGATGGACTCGAGCGTGGCGACGAGCACGGTGGTCCGCGACGGCACCGCCTCGTTGTGGCTCGCGATGTCGGTCGCCGGGTCGCCGATCCGCTCGCGCGCCTGGGCGCCGAGGCACACGTTGATGCCCACTCCTACGATCACGGCGCTCGGACCCTGGATGTCGCCCGAGCTCTCGATCAATATCCCGCCGAGCTTGCGCCCCTCACAATACAGGTCATTCGGCCATTTGACTGCCACGCCGTGCGTACCCAGGCGCTCGAGCGCCTTCGCGGCACCTACCGCCACCGCGAGGCTCAAGCCCCCGAGCGCTCCGGCGCCTCGGGGAAAACGCCATAGCATGGAGAAAGCCAGGCTTCCTCCGACCACGGAGACCCAGGAATGTCCGCGGCGACCGCGCCCGGCGCTCTGGTGTTCACAAGCGAGCACCGTCCCGTGCGGCGCACCCGCGGCGGCGCGCTGGGCGAGAACGGTATTGGTGGACGGGCATTCATCGAGCACTTCGACGCGAAGCTCCGGCGAGACCTTCTTCAATCGCGCCGCGAGTCCGTCCAGCTCGAACAGGTCGAGGCCCTCGGCCAGCCGATAACCGCGGCCGCGCACCTTGACCACGCGCAGACCCAACGCTTCGATCCGCCTGATGAGGGTCAGTATGCCGCCGCGGGAAAGCCCCAGCGCCGTCCGGAGCCGCTCGCCGGAGTGAAACCTGCCGTCGGCCAGCATACGAAGCAGCGAGAAAGAAGCTGTGCCCATGCGCAAAATCGCGAGGAAAAACCGGACAAATACTAGCACCGGGGGAGCGTACGCGCGGGAGGCTTCTGCGATTCGTGAAAAAGTCACTAAGGATCGATTTTCAATTGTTCCGCAGGGAGTCAGGTGATATGATGTCGTCATAGCGAATCTCATGACGTCCAGCGAAGAGTTTCTTGTGGGCGTCTCAGGTTGCCCGCCGGCCCAGCAAACGGCGGCTAAACGGGGGAAACCCTCCCTTCCCCCGTTTTTTTTTTCGCCCCTGCGCCCCGGAAGTCGCTGCTTTAGCGGCTGTCTATAATGGTTAGCCTGATCCCGAGCTTCACCTCCGAGACATGCATCGACCCTGGCCTTACCCGCGAGTAGTGGGCCATCGCGGCGCCGGCACGCTCACCCCCGAGAACACCTTGGCGGGTATTCGCAAGGCGGCCACGATGGGATTCGGCGGCGTGGAGTTCGACGTCATGCTCTCGGCGGACAAAGTCCCGTTGCTGATCCATGACGAAACCCTGGACCGCACCACGAGCGGACGGGGCAGCGTCGCCGCGACGCCCTACGCAAGGCTCGCGAGCCTGGACGCCGGCGCCTGGTTCAGCCCGGAATACCGCGGTGAGCGCGTGCCGTCGTTCGAGGAGGCCGGGAAGCTGTGCGCCCAGCTCGGCCTCTGGGCCAACGTCGAGATCAAGCCGGCGCGGGGGTTCGAGCGTGAAACCGCTGCGGCGGTCGCGAAGCTCGCTTTGGAGTTATGGCGCGCTCCCCCCGCACCCCTGTTGTCCTCCTTCGAGCCGGTCTCGCTCGACGCGGCGCGCGCCGCTGCACCGGGTCTCGAACGCGGATATCTTACGGACCGCCTCGCGCCGGGTTGGGATGAAACCGCGCGAGCACTCGGCTGTGTGTCCGTGCATTGCAACTCCAGGTATCTGACCGAGGCGCAAGCCGATGAAGTCCGCAGCGCCGGCTACTGGCTGCTTTGCTACACGGTCAATGAACCGGCGATCGCGCGGCGTCTGTTTTCCTGGGGCATCGACGCGATCTTCACCGACCGGCTCGATTTGATACCGCCGGACTTCGCTTGAGTTGCCGTTCCAGGAGCGCAGGCGCCCTCAATCGATCTGCATCGCCACGAGGAACCTCGACACGAGGTTGTACCCCGCGATCGTCGCGGTGAGCTCGACCGTTTCCCGGTCGTCGAAGTGCCGCCGCACTTCGGCGAAGATCGGATCGGGTACGCGGATCCCGCGGGTCATGCAGTCGGTATAGGCGAGCACCGCGCGCTCGCGATCGTCGAAGCGCTTCGAAACCTGCCAGCCGGGAAGCGCATCGATCTGCTCCTGGCTCATGCCGTCCTTCAGGGCGAAGGGCACGTGCGCTCGGTATTCGTATTCGGCGTCGTTGAGGAGCGCTACGCGCAGAATGGCCAGCTCGCGGTAACGCCCGGCCAGTTTCGCTTTTTGCCGGATCGCGGTGAAAAGCTTGAGCCAGCCCTCGGCCACCGGCGGGCTGTTCAGCAGCGCGCGATAGAGGTGCAGCAGCCTGCCTCCGCGCTCGGATTTGATGGTCGCGATCAGTCCGGCCAGCTCGGGGTGGTCTTCCTCTTCGATCAACGGTACGCGCGTCAAAATGCCTCCCTCACGACACTAGAACGGCAATTTCGCATCCGGTTTGGCAGAAAGAAGAACACGCCGGAATTCGGATTTGATGCGATCAAGGCCCGCCTCGTCCTCCGCCTCGAAGCGCAGGACGACGACCGGCGTCGTATTCGACGCGCGCGCGAGCCCGAATCCATCGGGGTATTCGACCCGTAGCCCGTCCAGCCTGATCACCTCGGTCGCGCCCGGGAATGAAGCGCTCTTCCCCAGAGTTTCGATCAAGCGATGCGGTTCGCCCTCGGCGAGTTTTAGGTGCAATTCAGGCGTACTCATCGAATCGGGAAGTGCGTTGAGCGTCGCAGTGGCGTCGGGCGTCTTGCTCAGGATCTCCAGCAGGCGCGCCCCGGCGTATTGCGCGTCGTCGAACCCGTACCAGCGCTCGACGAAGAACGTGTGGCCGCTCATCTCGCCGGCGAGCGCGGCGCCGCGCTCACGCATCCTCGCCTTGATGAGGGAGTGACCGGTCTTCCAGAGGCTCGGCACGCCGCCGTGTCGGCGGATCCAGGGCGCGAGGTTGCGCGTGCTCTTTACATCGTAGATGATCTCGGCGCCCGGCTGGCGCGAGAGCACATCCTTCGCGAACAGCATCAGCTGCCGGTCCGGAAAAATGATCTTCCCCTCGGCGGTCACCACGCCCAGCCGGTCGCCGTCGCCGTCGAAAGCGAGCCCGAGCTCACAGCGCTTCCTTTGCACCAGGGAAATCAGGTCCTTGAGGTTCTCCGGGTGGGACGGATCGGGATGATGATTGGGAAAGCGGCCATCGACCTCGCAGTAGAGCTCCAGCACTTCGCAGCCGAGGCGGCGGTAGAGCTCGCCCGCCGTGGCTCCGGCCGCGCCGTTACCGCAGTCGACCGCGATTTTCATGGGACGCGCGGGCCGTACGTCGGAGGCAATGCGATTCAGGTAGGCTTCGCGGATGTCGACACGACGGTGCCGCCCCGCGCCGCGAGCGAGCCGGCCGGACTCGATTCTCTTGCGCAACCGCTGGACCTCCTCGCCGGCGAGAGTGGTTCCCGCAAGGACCATCTTCAATCCGTTGTACTCCGGCGGGTTGTGGCTACCCGTGACTGCGACCGCGCTGCCGCACCCCAGCTCGTGCGCCGCGAAATAGGCGATCGGAGTTGCGAACATCCCGATCTCCGCGACGTCCACCCCGCTTGCGCGAATGCCCTCCATCAAGGCCCCGGCGAGCTCGGGCCCGGAGATGCGCCCGTCGCGACCCACTGCGATCTCCGGCCGCCCGCCCGGGCTGCTGCGGTCGAGCAGCTCGCTTCCGAGCGCCTGCCCGATCAGGCGCACGCCTTCGGTGGTGAGCGATTTGCCGACGACGCCGCGGATGTCGTAGGCCTTGAAGATTTCCTGAGGGGGTAAATTCATCGGGAACGGCGCCTCACATTATCCATCCGCAGCCAGTACGTCTTCGAAGAACGCAGTCACCCGCCGCGGCATCCAGCTCAGATTTCCGGGAAACGGACCGCTGACAAACGCCGCGTGCCCCCCTTCGCCGGGAAATTCGCAACTCACGTGCATGGAAACCTCATTCGGGCGCGGCAACGCCGCAGCCGGGAGGAAGGGATCGTTACGGGCGTTCAAGAGCAAAGTCGGCACCTCGATTCGGCCGAGCACCGGCTTCGCGCTGGCGCGCGTCCAGTAATCGTCGGTATCTCGGAATCCGTGCAAGGGCGCCGTCACGACGTCATCGAACTCGCGCAGCGTGCGCGCGCGCCGCATCGCCTTGCCATCGAACAGTCCGGGGAAACGCTCGATCTTATGCTCGCCCTTTTTCTTCATCGTCGAGAGAAACGCTCGCGTATAGACTAGGTTGAATCCCCGGCCGAGCGCGTCGCCCGCCGCCATGAGATCGACCGGGGCCGACACCGCGGCCGCCGCGGCGAGAACCTCCTTCGCCCGCGCGCCCCCACCGAGCCACTTGAGAAGCGCATTGCCGCCCAGCGACACGCCTACCGCGAAGAGCGGTGCGCCGGAAGCCTCGCTCGAAAAACGCCGAAGAATCCAGCCTATCTCCTCCGCGTCACCGGAATGATAGGCCCGGGGTAGTCTGTTCGGCTCGCCGGAACAGCCGCGAAAGTGCGGCAATGCGCACCGCCAAACGTTTCGGGCGAGCTCCCGCGCAAGCGCCCCGGCGTAATGGCTGCCCGAGCCGCCTTCGAGGCCGTGAAACAGCACAACGAGCGGAGCATCGGCCGGACCTGCCAGACGATCGACATCGATGAAATCTCCGTCCGGCGTGTCCCAGCGCTCTCTCTTCCAATCAACTCTCGAACCGTAGAATAGCGCCCCGTACAGAGTCTGCAGGTGTCCGCCCGGCAGCCACCAGGGAGCTCGGTAGGGCCCTGGACTCAATGCAGGATTTTCGGCGACTCGGCGGGAGCGCGGGGCCCCTGCGGCGCGGGTGAGCCGTGATGCAGGATCATTCGCCAGCCGTTGCCGGTGCGCAGGTAGACGTTGGTGGCGGCGACCGGCGGGCGCGAGCGCGGCTCGCCCTGCACCAGGATATTCTCGTGCACGCTGTGGACCGCGAGCATCATCCCCGAGAGCACCACCTGGTCGGAAACATGCACCTTGAGCCGCTGGCCTGAGCCGAAAATCTGCGCCCAGCTCTCGCGTACCTGATCGTAGCCCGCGAGCCTCGCTCCTCCCGGATGCACGCACACGATCTCCTCGTCTTCGGCCCACACTTCCATCATCGCCTCGAGCTCACCCGCCTCGAGCGCCTCGTAGAACGCGGCCTCTGCATCCTGCGGCGTCGGAAAGGTGCTTTTCTTCACGAGGGGCGGCTCCGGAGCCGCGTAGCGTAGCCGAAAAGGCGAGTCGCCGCCAGCGTACAAGACCCGCACCGAACGCGTTTTCGCGATTCACCCGGGAGAATCTCTGAAACCGATCACCGCTTCGCACCAGCTTGCGACGCGCAAGAGGCGATCGTCGCCGCCTGCGGGACCGGCGAGCTGCATTCCGTAGGGCAGGCCGCCGTCGGACAGACCGGTAGGCAGCGTAAGGGCCGGGAATCCCAGGAGCGTCCAGAGCGTGCAGAAGCTCGGATCTCCCGTGACATCGAGCCGCTCCGGGGCTGCGCCGGGCGCAGGCAACGATGCGAGCGCGTCGCAGTCCTCGAACAGGTCGAGCGCGAGCTCGGCGAGCGCCGCACGCTTCACGAGCGCGCCACGATACTCGTCGTGCGACATCGCAAGCCCCTCGTCGATGGCGGCGTTCAACACTGCGCTCATGACGCGCCGATAGTTCGCCTGCCGAGTAGCGTGTTCGCGGGCTCCTTCGTAGAGCATGATCGTGCGGTGCACCCGATGCGCTTCGTCGAAGTCGTCGGGCAGCGCGACGGTTTTCAATTCCGTTCCGGCGTCCGCGAGACGCTTCAAGCTCGCTTGCAGATGCCGTGCTGCGCCCGGTTCCGCCGCGTTCCACGGAAAGCGCGGCAAGACTGCGATTTTCGGCGGACGCGAGAGCCCCTCGATCTCGGGGGCAAACCTACCGGACTCCGCGACGCTGGCGGCGAAGTAGGCGGCGTCGGCGACCGCGCGCGCAAACACCCCCACCTGGTCCAGGGATTCGGCAAAAGGAAGCGCGCCTTGAATAGGCAGACTGTCCAGGCTCGGCTTGAACCCGACCACTCCGCAAAACGCCGCAGGCCGGATCACCGAACCGTTGGTCTGCGTGCCCACGGCGACCGGAACATGGCCGGCCGCAACGGCCGCGGCCGACCCCGAGGAGGAACCGCCCGGTGTGTGCCTCGTGTTCCAGGGATTGCGCGTCTCGGCCGGATGCATGTAGGCGAATTCGGTGGTGGCGGTCTTGCCGAGCGCGTAGCCGCCAGCGGCGAGGATCCTTTCGACGAGCTCGGCGTTTTTTCCGGGCTGATTGCCGACGAACGCGGGCGAGCCCATTTCCGTGGGCAAGTCATCGGTGTCGTAGACGTCCTTCACCCCGACCGGAACACCGTGCAGCGCCCCGGTGTGCCCGCCCTGCATGCGCTCGGCGTCGCGGCCGGCGGCGAGGGTGAGCGCCCGCCCATCGTCGAGCGCAACCCAGGCTCTCAGCCTGCCTTCGCCTGCGCGGATGCGTGCGAGGCAGGACTCGCAGTAGGCGCGAGCGGTCAGCGACCCGTCGGAGAGCGCCTGAACGGTCGCCTTCAAGTCCTCGGGCGAGGCCGGCTTCGCGGCTGGGCTCCTGAGCGGCATGCAGCGATGGCGCGTCCTAGCGGCGCCGCTTCGGCCAGGCTTCCGGATTCAGCAGATTGGGCGGACGTCTTCCCGACAGCGCAGCACTCAGGTTCTTGCTCGCGAGTAGGGCCATCGCCGTGCGCGTCGCGCGCGTGGCGCTGCCGATATGCGGAACAAGAGCGACGTTGTCCACCTCGAGAAACCCGGGGTTGAAATTCGGCTCGCCTTCGAACACGTCCAGGCCCGCCGCTGCGATGCGACGTTCCTTGAGCGCCTGGACGAGCGCCGCATCGTCGATGATCCCGCCGCGAGCGGCGTTGACGATCACCGCGGCCGGCTTCATCCGCGCGAGCTGCGCGGCGCCGATGAGATGGTGGACTTGCGGCGAATACGGCATGTTGAGGCTGATGAAATCGGATTCCTTGAGGAGCCTCTCCATGTTCACGTACTTCGCGCCCAGCTGCTTTTCGACCGCCTTCGGCACGCGCCCGCGGTTATGGTAAAGGACGCGCATCGAGAACCCCTTCGCCCGCCGAGCGATCGCCTGGCCGATGCGGCCCATGCCGATGATGCCGAGCGTCGCGTGGTGCACGTCGACGCCGAGAAATTGGTCGTTCTTCCAACCCTTCCAGCTCCCGGCCCGAAGCCAGCGCTCGGCTTCGGTTACGCGCCGCGCAGCGGCCATGAGCAGCGCCCAGGTCATGTCCGCGGTCGTGTCGTCGAGTACACCCGGCGTATTGGTCGCGAGGATGCCTCGCTCGGTGCAGGCCGCGAGGTCGATGTTGTTGTAGCCGACCGCGATGTTGCACACGGCTTTCAGTCGCGGCGCCGCGGCGAGCGTCGCCGCGTCCACGCGGTCTGAGCCGGTGGGAAGGACGCCGTCCTTGTCGGCAAGCCGGCGACAGAATTCCTCGGCGCTCCAGGGCGCATCTTCCTTCTGGTTGTCCTCGACTTCGAAGCGCTCGCGCAACTTGTCGATGACGTCGTCGAAGGTCGCGCGCGTCACGAGAATCTTGGGTTTCACGACTTCTCCGGAACGCTATTCCTGCGGCAGGCCGGCTACGCCGGCAGCAATACGAAATATAAGGTGAATCTCGGGCAAAAGGAAAGGGCGGCTCGAAGCCGCCCCTCTCTAGAGAGCGAACCCGGATTCAGCGGCCATAAACCAATTGCGGCAACCACAGGCCGATGCCCGGGAACACGTACAAGAGGACCAGAGCGATGAGCTGGATCCCCATGAACGGCATCATCCCTGCGAAGATAGCATTGAGGGTCACGTGCGGCGGCGACACGCCCTTCAGGTAGAACGCCGCCATCGCCACCGGCGGCGACAGGAACGCGGTCTGCAGGTTCAGCGCGACCAGCAGCCCGAAGAACAGCGGGTCGATGCCGAAGTGCGGGAGCAGCGGCAGGAAGATCGGCATGAAGATGATGATGATCTCGGTCCACTCGAGCGGCCAGCCGAGGATGAAGATGATGAACTGCGCGAGGATCATGAACTGCACCGGCGTCATGTTGAGCGACAGCACCCACTTCTCGATGACTTCCTGCCCGCCGAGCAGCGCAAACGCCGCCGAGAAAATCCCAGAGCCGACAAATAGCCAGCACACCATGGCGCTCGTCTTGGCGGTGAGGAAGGACGACTCCTTCACGATGACGCCCAGCTCCTTCACCGTGCTCCAGACCGCCTTGCCGGTATCCCTGCCGCTGGATTTCTCCTCGCGCCAATACTCGATGAAGCGGTAGACCCCCGCCAGGATGAATCCGCCGAATCCGCCGATTGCCGCCGCCTCGGAGGGTGTCGCCAGCCCGAATACGATCGAGCCCAGCACCGCCAGGATCATGAGCGCCAGCGGAAAGAACGAGGTGAGCAGCATCTTGAATACTTCCAGCCGCTCCCAGTTCCAGAGCCAGTAGATAAGCACGATGATGACGATACCGACGGCGAAGGTGATCCAGAGCCAAACGGGCACGGGTAGTCGTACGGATTCTGCCGCGGTCGGCGGCTCCTTCGCACCCTCCGCGGTCCTCGTCTCGGCGGGTGGAGTCTCCTTCGCCCCTTCGACCGGGGGCTCCGTGACTCCCGGTTCCTTTTCATCGGCTGCGGGTGCGCCGATGAGGCCCGTAGACTGCTCTCTTTCCTGTTCGGGCGCCGCGATGAGGCCCCCGGCCTCGATCAGCCCGGCCGTGCTGGCCTCGACTTCCGGCGCCGTCGCCGTGCGATAGGTGACGCCCAGCAACGCGGCGATGAAGAGTGCCGGCACCAGCGTGACGAAGAGTTGCGCGAGCACGGTGCGTTTTGCGACACCGGCGTTGCCGCCGATCGCTGCGCGCCCGAGCCCGGCCAACGCGTTTCTGCCGCGCGGCGCCAGCGTCTGCGCCCAGCGCGGAAGCTCCACGCGCCGCTCGCTCTCGGGGAGCGGAGGCATGAGCCTGGGTTTCCACTTTGCGAGCACGATGATGTAGCCGATATAGAGCCCCGCGAGCATGAACCCGGGCAGGAAGGCGCCGGCGTAGAGTTGCACGACCGACACGCCCGCAACTGAGCCATAGACGATCAGCAGCACCGAGGGCGGAATCAGGATGCCGAGGCACCCTCCCGCGGTCACCGCTCCCGCGGCCACCTTGACGTTGTAGCCCGCCTTGAGCATCGCCGGAAACGCGAGCAGTCCCATCAACGTCACCACCGCACCGACGATGCCGGTCGCGGTCGCGAAGATCGCGCAGGTGACGACGGTCGCTACCGCAAGCGACCCGGGCACGCGCGCGGTGGCGAGATGCAGGCTCCTGAACAAGCGGTCGATCAGCTGCGCCCGCTCGACGACATAGCCCATGAACAGGAACAGCGGCACCGCAATCAGCACGTCGTTCGACATCACGCCGTAGGTGCGCTGCACGAAGAGGTCGAGCACCTGCCGGCCCGCGGTCGCCGGATCCACGCTGCGGTAGGCGAGCCAGGCGAAGAACACGCCCATCCCCATGAGCGTGAAGGCTGTGGGAAAGCCGAGCATGATGCCCACGCAGATCAGCGCGAGCATCATGAGCCCCAGGTGGCCGTTCGTGAGATGCCCCCAGGGCATGAGCACGACCACCGGGATGACGATCGCCGCCATGAGCGAGAAACCGAACCACAGTTCCTTGCGCAGCTTCATTTGTGCTGCTCCTGCTGCACGACGAACTGGTCGAGCTTCGCGATATCCTCGTCCTTGACGTGCACCATTTCCTTGAGTTTCTCGACGTCGACTTCCTCGACGTCCTCTTCGCGCATGGGCCACTCGCCCTCTTTGATGCAGATGACGCAGCGGATGATCTCGACGATGCCCTGCACCAGCACGAAAGCGCCGGCGAGCGGGATGACCGTCTTGAAGGGATAGACCGGCGGGCCTTCGGAGGTGATGTTCGAATGCTCGTTGATCGACCAGGACTCGGCGGCGTAGGTGTAGCCGGCCCACACGAGCGCGATGACGCCCGGGATGAAGAACACGATGTACAGCGTCAGGTCGAGCACCGCCTGCGCCCGCGGCGTAAAGAAGCCGTAGATGACGTCCCCGCGCACGTGGCCGTTCTTCGCGAGCGTATAGGCGCCCGCCATCATGAACAGCGTTCCGTACATCATGATCATCGCGTCGAAGGCCCAGGCGCGCGGGTGGTCCAGAACGTAGCGCGAGAACACTTCCCAGCTGACGTGCAGGGTGAGCGCCACGATGAACCAGGAAAACGCCTGCCCCACCCAGGTGCTTATCTTGTCGACGAAAAGCAGCAGTTTCTGCATGGTTGAAATCCTGCGGCGATAGGGCGGAGGATGAAGCCTATTCCGCCGATCCTGTCACAACTCTGAGGAGAATCCAAAAAAAACACCATCCGGTCGGCCGGATGGTGTTCCCACGGGTGCGCTCGCCGTCAGGCCTTCTTGGCGGCGGGCTTCTTGCCGAAGTAGTAGTTATAAGCCATGCGCGCGCCCACCTGGGTGTCGAGATACCAGCGCACGGTCCTCTCCGCATATTTTTTCTGGGATTCGGTGATCTCCTTCCACATCGGATTCTCGGCCGCCTTCTTCTTGTCGACCTGGTCAAAGATTTCGAGCTGTTTCTGCAGCACCGAGTCCGGAGTCTTGTAGAATCTCACCTTGTCCTTGGTCTGCAGCTCGATGTAGTCCTGCGAGTAGCGGTTGATCGCCTTCCAGGACATGTCCGCGGATGCCGCTTCCACCGCGTTTGCGATGATCGCCTGCATCTTGGCCGGAAGGGCATCGTACTTGGTCTTGTTGAACGTGATCTCGAACTGCTCGCCGTTCTGGTGGTAGCTCTGCAGCATGCAGATCTTGGACACGTCGGGGAAGCCGAGGATGCGGTCGGAGGTCGCGTTGTTGAACTCCGCGGCGTCGAGCAGCCCGCGGTCGATTGCCGGGACGATCTCGCCGCCGGGCAGCGCGTTCACAGCGGCGCCCATTCCGGTGAACAGGTCGATCGAGATGCCGACAGTGCGGTACTTCATGCCCTTGAAATCGTCCGGCTTGGTGATCGGCTTCTTGAACCATCCGAGCGGCTGCGTCGGCATCGGACCGTACGGGAAGGACACCACGTTGGCGCCGATCGAGGCGTAGAGCTTGTTGAGCAACTCCTTGCCGCCGCCGTACTTGTGCCAGGAAAGCAGCGTGTTGGCGTCCATCGCGTACGCGGGGCTCGATCCCCAGAGCGCGAGCGCGTTCTGCTTGCCGTAATGGTAGACGAGCACGCCGTGCCCGCCGTCGAGCGTACCCTTCGACACTGCGTCGAGCAGGCCGAAGGCCGGCACCACCGATCCGGCCGGCAGCACTTCGATCCTGAGATCGCCGCCGGTCATGTCGTTCACCTTCTTGGCGTAGTCGAGAGCGTATTCGTGGAAGATGTCTTTTGCAGGCCAGGTGCTCTGCCAGCGCATCGAGATCGGGCCAACCTGACCCTTGGCGATCATGGGAAAGCCGAGCGTCGCAGCGCCGGCCGTGGCCACCGCAGCGCTCGTCAAGAACTTGCGGCGCGAAGCCGTCTCGGTTTTCTTGGATTGTTCCTTGCTCATTAGCTCCTCCTTCGGATGGTGACATTCATGGATAGTCGTCCCGGCGTCGTTCTTCTTGTTCCCCGGAACCTTCTGCGGTAAACGATTCATGGGGCCTAGTTGTTCTTCCCGCGGGCCCTTGGGGCGTGCCTACGCCAAAGCCCGCGAATCGTATTCCTAGTGCGTCCTGAAATCAAGCTGCCTCGGGCGCCTTCCGCATTGTGAAACCGGGGGTCTTGCTCGCCTCGGGATTCCCATGGCGCGGTTCAAGGGCCTCAGTGCCCCACGTAAAACTTGCTCGGCAGGTAAAGGATGATCTGGGGAAAAATGATGCACAGAGCGTTGCCGACCGCCTGCAAGCCGATGAACGGCACGGCCGCCTTGAAGATCATCGCCATGCTGATCTGCGGCGGCGCCACGCTTTTCAGGTAGAAGAGTGAATAGCCGAAGGGCGGCGAGAGGAACGCCATCTGCATGTTGACGATGAAGATCACCCCGTACCACAGCGGGATGTCGTCCGGTTGCACGCCGGGAATGCCGAACACGCCCGTGAAAGTGAGCTTGGTGAGAATGGGCACGAAGATCGGCACGGTGAGGAGCAGGATGCCGACCCAGTCGAGGAACATGCCGAGGACGAACAGGATCAGCATCATCAGGCCCAGGATGCCGTAGGGCGCGAGGCCCGTGCCGATGATCGAGTCGGCGACGAAGGTCTGGCCGCCCTTCACGATGAAGAAGCCGACGAACATGGTCGCGCCGAAGAAGATCCACATCACCATCGAGGTCGCCTTCAAGGTCGCAATCGCCGCCTCGTGGACGTTGATCCAGTTCAACCGCCGATTCAGCGCGCACACGACCAGCGCACCGAAGGTGCCGATTCCGGCCGCTTCGACCGGCGTCGCGATGCCAAAGAAGATCACCCCCAGAACAAGCAGGATCAGGGCGATCGGGGCGATGGTATTGCGCAGCAGGCGCAGCTTCTCGCGGAAATTCACCCGTTCCTCGGGCGCAAGCGCCGGTCCGAGCGCCGGGTTGATGTAGCAGCGGATCGTGATGTAGACGATGTACATCCCGGAGAGCAGCAGGCCGGGGAAGACCGACCCGATCAGCAGTTCGCCCAGGGATTGCTGCGCCACGACGGCATAAACGATCGCCATCACCGAGGGCGGGATCAGGATGCCGAGCGTGCCGCCGGCGAGGAGCGACCCGCAGGCGAGCTTGGCGTCGTAGTTGCGTCTGAGCATCGCCGGGAGCGCGATCATGCCCATGGTCACCTCGGTCGCGCCGACCACGCCCACCATGGCGGCGAGCACGGTGCACGCGAGCACGGTCGCCGAAGCGAGCCCGCCCTTCAAGGCACCCAGCCACTTGTAGATGACGTCGAACAGCTCCTCGATGATGCCCGCCTTCTCCAGCATCGCCGCCATGAAGATGAACAGCGGCACCGCCGAGAGCTGGTAGTCGGTCATGAACGGGAAGATGCGCGCCGGCATCATGTTGAGGATCGCCGGCGTGCCGAAGACGAACAGGAAGATGGTAGCGAGGCTGCCGGTGCAGAACGCCATCGGCAGGCCGAGCATGAGCAGCAGGGCGAGCGAGCCGAAGAGCAGCAGGGTCAGCCACGCGATCGGAATCTCGATTCCCACTCTTCTACGCCCCCTTCCCGCGGACCAGCATGATGTCCTTGATCAATTTCGACACGCCCTGCAGCACGATCAGCGCCGCCCCGACGGGGATCGTCAGCTTTACCGGCCAGTACTGCACCGTCCATTCGGTGAACGACGTTTCGGAGTTCTGAACCGCGTCCCAGGCGAATTTCCAGCCCGTGTAGAGCATGGTGAGGGTGAAGACGAAGAAGAAGACGGAGGAGAGGATGTCGGCGATCGCCTTCCCGCGTTCCGACAGATGCGAGTACACGACGTCCACGCGTACGTGCTGGTCCTCGCGGTAGGCGTAGGCGCCCGAGATCATGTACTGCATGCCGTACATCAGGAACATGCTCTCGTGCACCCAGTTCGTGGGCGAATTGAAGACGAAGCGCGCGACCACCTCGTAGTAGTAGGCGAACACCGAGATCACCGCCCAGTAGGCGACGTACTCGCCCGCCTTGACGTTCACCCATTCGATCGCGTCGGTGAAGCGCGAGTGCAGCCGCATGGTCGGGTCTTCCGCCGTGCCGATCGCGGGGACGTCCGGTGGCGGCGCGTGCGGCGCGGCGGCTCCGGCTTCGCCCTTGGCGTGCAGCCGGCGCACGATGCCGGGCATCAGGAAGGCGTCGACGAGGAGCAGCAGCGCGAGCGCAATGCCGAAGCCGCGGGACAGGTCGAACCAGTGGTCGGACACCGCTTTCGCCTCGCGGTATTCGGCCTCGTCCCTCTTCACCGCTTCCCGCGCCTGCTCCAGCGCGGCGGAATTGGAGGGCTCGACCTGCTCCACAGCCGTGTGCGCCTGCTCGAGCGCGGCGAAGGTGCGCGATACGTCGTCGCGCACCTCGCGCAGCTGGCTGTTGCAATAGACGACCGCGAGAAAAAGAGGCACGAAGGCGAAGCCCCACCAGCTCTTCAGGTAGAAGCGGTGGATGCCGGCAAAGCCTGCCGTCAGCCAGAACAGGTAGGCGTTGAAGAGAATCGGCTCGCGCGGCGCGCCGCGGCGGCGCTGCTGCGCGACCAGGTACATCGCGACCAGCGGAAACAGCGCCAGCCCGCCCCAATACATCCAGTGGGGCAAAATGAAGTTCAGCGTCGGCATGCGGCGGATCCCCCCCAAGAGCGCGCGAAGGGCGGAGGCGCCCATGCGGGCGCTTGCCCCTCGTGCGGGAAAAAAGGCCCGGCGAACCCGCCGAGCCCGCGGGCTTCACGCGATGAGCTTCAATCCCCTGGTCATGTCGGGCGTGACGTAGCCGAACGTCGGCGACTCCATGACCTCGAGCTGCAGCTTGAAGATCCGCGCGGCATCGGCGTCCTTGTTCGCCCACTTGTACCAGATCGGCACGGCGACACGCTGGAACTTCGGCAGGTCCTCGGCGGGCAGCCGGGTGACCGTGGTACCGGCTTTGGCGAACTTGCCCCAGGCTTCCATGTCCGCCTTCTGGATCGCCGCATGGTGGATGTTCGAGTACACCTGGATCTCGTCGTCCAGCCACTCCTGCGTCTTCTTCGAGAGCTTCTTCCACACTTCCATGCGCACGACGAAATCCATCAGGTCGACCGGCTGGTAAATCGACTCGAGGCCCGCGGGCCCGGTCCAGATGTACTTGGTGACCTGCTGGAAGCCGAGGTCCCAGTTGACCGCCGGGCCGGTGTAGTCGGCCGCGTCGACCGTGCCTTTCTCCAGCGCCGAGAACACTTCCCCGCCGGGAAGCAAGGTCGTGCGCGCGCCGATGGCGGCGAAGCCTTCTGCAATCATGCCGCCCGGAACGCGCAGCTTCAGCCCCTTGAAGTCCTCGATGGTGCGGATCGGCTTCTTCGAGTGGATGATGTTCGGGCCGTGGTGGATGCGGTTGACGTAGTACAGGCCCTGCTTCGCGAACAGGTCGCGCGCCGCCTGCAATCCGCCCTTCGAGTAGAAGAACACGTCCCATTCGTGCGGATAGCGCAGCCCCATCAGATACGAGCTGAGGAACGCCGTCGCCGGGATCTTGCCCGCCCAGTAGAGCGTGAACGAGTTCATCGCCTCGAGCACGCCGTTCTTCACGCCGTCGAGTAGCTCGAAGTCGCCGACGATCTCCTTCGCGGCGTAGGGCTTGAACTCGAGCTCGCCCCCGGTCTTTTCCTTGATGGTGTTGCACCAGGCTTTGAACGTCGCCAGGCCGACGCCCGCGGGCCAGGATGTCTGCACCTTCCAGGTGGTGGTCGCTGCCGCCGCGGTGCGGATGAACGGCGCCCCGACCATGGTCGCGGCGCCCGCCGTGGCGGCCGCCGTGGTCAGAAATTTCCGCCGCGATGCGGCGCCCGGTTTCTTGGTTTCTTCGCTCCTCATCAGGGTCTCCTTTGGTGAAAACGGTTGAACGTTGGTTCAGCGTTATCCGGTATTGTTGTTCCGGCACGACCCAATTCGTCGCCACCCGGCCGTGGAAATCCTCCCTGAGGACTGTGACGCCAAGCGGGTGAAATCCTATGCCCTTGCCGGGATCATGGCAAGGCGGGTGTGGCGGCCTTCCGCAGGGTGAAACGCCGCAGACCGGGAAACCGCGGTCGGGTCGGCGCCTGCTGCGGCGGCGCGGGTGCCGCTCTTGTGGGGCGCGTTGGGATGCCAGCCCATTACGAGGAGCAGGACGAAAAAGCCGATCACGTAGGCGAGGGTCACGTGCCAGCCGTGGTAGAGCCAGCGGCCGACCGACTTCGCCTCCGGGAACATGTTCGACAAGGCGACCCCCGCGGACGACCCGAACCAGATCATGGAGCCGCCGAAGCCCACCGCGTAGGCGAGATACCCCCAGTCGTACCCGCCCTGCTTCAGGGCGAGGGCGGTGAGCGGGATATTGTCGAAGACCGCGGACACGAAGCCGAGTCCCATGGCGGTGTGCCAGGAGGCGGCGGGCAACTTCTCCACCGGCATCATCGTCGCCGCGGTGACGAGCGACAGCAGGAAGATGCTGCCCTTGAAGCTCTCGGGCAACACTTCCCAGTCGGGACGGCGCAGGGGAACGGTGAGCAGCAGCGCGATCACGACCGATGCGCCGATGAAGGGGAAATGATCCGAGCTTTCCGGGAATTTCACGTTCATGGCTACGTTGGTCACGATCGCCGCGATGAGGATGAAGAACACGATTCCGAGCCGCGGCCAGTCGACGTGGATGTGTTGGTGCTCATGCTTGAGGATCGGCGAATAGCGCTGCTGCTGCAGCGCCGCCGGGATGCCGCAGATCACCACGGCAACGGAGGCAGCCACGTAGGCCTCGAGCACGTCGAGCGGGTCGACGCCGTCGATCCACATCATGGTGGTGGTGGTGTCGCCGACCACGCTGCCCGAGCCGCCCGCGTTCGACGCGGCCACGATCGCCGCGAGGTAGCCTATATGCACCTTGCCGCGGAACAGCGTGTGCGCCATGGCGCCGCCGATCAGCGCCGCCGCGATATTGTCGAGGAACGAGGACAGCACGAAGACGATCACCAGCAGCACGAAGCAACCCTTCCAATCGTGCGGCAGGAAGCGCGGCAGCACCGCGGGCAGATGCGTTTTCTCGAAGTGCCGCGACAGCAGGGCGAAACCGAGAAGCAGGCAGAGCAGATTCGTGAGGATCACCCATTCACTGTGCATGTGGGCGCCGAGCCCGGCCAGCCCGGCGCCTTCCTTGAAGCCGGGGAAGCCGAGCTTGTACAGGGTAATGGCCGCAAGGCCCGCGAGCGCGACGTAGAGCGTGTGGCGGTGAAACAGCGCCACCCCGAGCAGCGTGACGCCGAAGAGGATGAAATCGACCGAGACGCCCAGCACGGCCGGGCCGGCGGCGGCGCAAGCCGGGGCCGACGCGGTCAGCGCGATGACGCCCACAACGATTCTGTGTGCAGACTGCAGCGTTCCTCCCCGAGCGAGGCGGCGATTGTAGCATCCGCCCGGGGCATTTTTACTCCGGGTCGTATCGTGTTACATTGCTTCCGAGCCCCCGTTTTCCGCACGACCCAGAAACCCGACAGGAGTCCGCATGAGACTGTCGCTTCGGTTCATCCTTCCCCTCGCCCTCACGCTCGCGGCCATCGCGTACGCGGTCATACCGCTCGTCGACAAGTTTACGCTCCAGTGGTTCGTGCGCGACCTCGACATCCGCACCTCGCTCATCGCGAACACGATCCAGGATCCGTTGCGGGACCTCGTTCGCGAGGGCTCGCGAACGAAGGTATTGCGTTTTTTCGACCGGATCATGCAGGACGAACGATTGTTCGCGGTCGCCTTCTGCGACCCGTCCCGCAGGATGATCTACAAGACCGCGGTGTTCCCCGCTTCGATCACCTGCGCGAGCGACGGCGGCGACGCGCTCGTCAGCGAGAGCCGCCTGGTGAACCTCCAGCGCGGCCCGATCCACGTGGCGATCCACCGTGTCGAATCCGAAGGCACGGCCTACGGCTATCTGATGCTGGTGCACGACATGAGCTTCGTGCAGCGGCGCAGCGACGACACCAAGAAATACATCTTCTATCTCTTTGCCGCGATCGGGGCGATCGTTTCGCTGGTGACCGTGGTGATAGCGGAAATCAGCTGGCGCGGCTGGGTCGCGGGCCTGAAGGCCGTGATCCGGGGCGAAGCGTTCGGTCGCGGCGAGACGACGAAGGTGCCCCCGCGCGAATTGCGGCCGGTGGCGCGCGATCTCCGGGCGCTGATCCGCGATCTCGAGTCGGAGCGCAGGGCGCGGGACGAGAGCCAGATCAACTGGTCGGCCGATACGCTCCGGGGAATACTGCGCAACGACCTCAAAGGCGAGGAAGTGCTCATCGTTTCCAACCGAGAACCCTACATCCACATGCGGCGCAACGATCGCATCGAGGTGCAGCGGCCCGCGAGCGGCCTAGTGACCGCGCTCGAGCCCGTAATGCGGGCGTGCTCGGGAACCTGGATCGCGCACGGCAGCGGCAACGCGGACCGCGAAACGGCGGATTCAACGGACCACGTCATGGTCCCGCCCGAGCGTCCCGCTTACCGGATCAGGCGCGTCTGGCTCTCCAAGGAGGAGGAGGCCGGGTACTACTACGGGTTCTCGAACAGCGGCCTGTGGCCCTTGTGCCATATCGCGCACACGCGCCCGATCTTTCGCACCGCGGACTGGAACACCTACCTCACCGTGAACCGCCGCTTCGCCGACACGGTGGTGCGCGAAGCCAAGACCGCCGATCCCATCGTCCTGGTCCAGGACTATCACTTCGCGCTGCTGCCCCGCATGATCCGGGAACGGCTGCCGGAAGCGACCGTCATCACGTTCTGGCACATCCCCTGGCCCAACGCCGAGGCCTTCGGAATCTGCCCGTGGGGCGAGGCGATCATCGACGGGCTTCTCGGCAGCAGCATCCTGGGATTTCACACCCAGTTCCACTGCAACAATTTCATCGACGCCGTGGACCGCTACGTCGAGGCGCGAATCGACCGCGAGACCTTCACCATCTCCTACGGCGGAGACCAGACCGCGGTGCGTCGATATCCGATCTCGATAGAATGGCCGCTCAACTCCAAGACCATGCAAAAGCCGCTGCTGGAATGCCGCGCCGACGTGCGCAAGCGAAACGGCCTCACCGCGGACGCGGTGATCGGCGTCGGCGTGGACCGCCTCGACTATACCAAGGGGATACTCGAACGATTCCTCGCGGTCGAGCGCTTTCTCGAGCTCGAGCCCGAATGGATCGGCAAGTTCGTGTTCGTCCAGATCGCGGCGCCTTCGCGCTCCAGCATCGACGAGTACCAGAACTTCGACGCGCGCGTGCGCGCGCTCGCCCGCCGGATCAACGACAAATTCTCGAACAAGCTGCACGAACCGATCCTTCTCAAGATCGAGCACTACGATCCCGATGACGTCTACGAGTACTACCGGGCGTCGGATCTGTGTTTCGTGAGCAGCCTGCACGACGGCATGAACCTCGTCGCCAAGGAGTTCGTGGCGTCGCGCGACGACGAGCGCGGGGTGCTCATCCTCAGCCAGTTCACGGGGGCGTCGCGGGAGCTGCCGGAAGCCCTGATCGTCAATCCCTACAACGTCGACCAGTGCGCGGGAGCCCTGAAGACGGCGCTCACGATGCCGCCCGCGGAGCAGCGCGACCGGATGCGCAGCATGCGCGGCCTCATCCAGGAATTCAACGTGTACCGCTGGGCCGGGCGCATGCTGCTCGACGCGGGCCAGATGCGCATGCGCTCGCGCCTGTTCGCCCGCGCGGACCGCGGACGCAAGCGCGTTCCCCTGCGCAGCGTCTGATCACGGGTGCCGATGCCGAAATCCAGCAGCCGGAGTCGCGACGTGGCCCCCGCGCGACCGCGAAGACAGCCGCTCCAGGACGGGGCGGTCGCGGACATCGGGTTCCCGCTCGGAACCGTGCCGCGCCTGCCCGCGGACGCGGGATTCTTCCTGGACATCGACGGGACGCTTCTGGACATCGCCGAAAGCCCGCACCTCGTGCGGATCGACGACGATCTCGGGCATCTGCTCGCGACGATACGCGACGCTTCGGGCGGGGCGGTCGCGCTCATCAGCGGGCGCTCGGTCGCGGAAATCGACCGGCTTTTCGGCAGGAATTTCTGCGCAGCCGGGCAGCACGGGGCGGAGCGCCGCGACGCCGCGGGAAGGATGCACCAGCACCGCGTCCCGCTCGCGGGACTTCGCAGGGCGCTCGAGCGCCTGAGGGCGATGGCCGCCGAACACCCCGCGCTCGTGCTCGAGGACAAGGGCATGAATCTCGCGCTCCATTACCGCTCGGCGCCGGAGCTGGGCGCGACGGTGCGCGAAACCCTCCGCCGGCTGGTCGAGGAGCTCGGCGACGACTTCGAGCTGCAATCGGGAAAAATGGTGTTGGAAATCAAACCGAGCGGAAAGGACAAGGGTACGGCGATCGAGGAGTTCCTCGCGGAGGCTCCGTTCCGGGACCGCCTCCCGGTGTTCATCGGCGACGATCTCACGGATGAATTCGGTTTCGAGCTCATCAACCGGGTCGGAGGCTGCTCGGTCAAAGTGGGCGAAGGCAGCTCGGCCGCGCATTGGCGGTTGCGGAACGCGGACGCAGTGCGGGCGTGGCTCAAGCGCTTCGTCGAGCGAGAGCGGCACAAGCCGTGACCAGCCTCGACCTCGCACTGATCGGGAACTCGAGCGTCGCGGCGCTGATCGATGCGAGCGGGACGATCGTCTGGTCCTGCCTGCCGCGCTTCGACAGCGACGCGGTGTTCTGCTCCCTCTTGCGCGACGCGCGCGGCGCGGATGACCACGGGTTTTTCGAGATCGAGCTCGCCGATTTCGCCCGCGCCGAGCAGGCCTACATCGCGCACACGCCGATCCTCAAGACCCGGCTTTTCGACCGGCACGGCAGCGGCGTCGAGATCACCGATCTCGCCCCGCGGTTCGAGCAGTTCGGCAGGCTCTTCTGCCCCGTGATGCTCATGCGCCAGGTGCGCCCGATCTCGGGCAGCCCGCGCATCCGCATGCGCATCCGGCCCGCGTGCGAGTACGGAGCGCGCCGCCCCGCGACCACCTGGGGCAGCAATCACGTGCGCTACGTCATGCCCGAGATGGTCCTCCGGGCGACCTCCGACTACTCGATCACCGCGATCCTGGAGGAGACGCCGGTCGTGCTGCGGGAGCCGGTGTCGGTCGTGCTCGGGCCGGACGAGACCCTGCAGGGCTCCGCCGGGGAAGTGTTTCGCAGGTTCCTCGACGACACCGCCGCCTTCTGGCGGGCCTGGGTGCGCAATCTCGGCATCCCGTACGAATGGCAGGAGAACATCATCCGCGCCGCCATCACCTTGAAGCTCAACGCCTACGAGGATACCGGCGCGATCGTGGCGGCGGTGAGCACCTCGATCCCGGAGTCGCGCGCGAGCGGCCGCAACTGGGACTACCGCTACTGCTGGCTGCGCGACGCGTACTTCGTCGTGAATGCGCTCAACCGGATGAACGCAACGCTACCGATGGAGCGCTACCTCGACTACATCATCAATATCGCCACGAGCACCAACGGCCGCGACCTGCAGCCGGTGTACGCCATCAGCGGCAAGGCGGGGATCGAGGAGCGTGAAATCGGATCGCTGCCCGGCTACCGCGGCATGGGGCCGGTGAGGGTCGGCAACCAGGCGTATTCCCAGGTCCAGCACGACGTCTACGGCGCGGCGATCCTGGCCGCGGCGCACGTGTTCTTCGACGCGCGGCTCGCGCTGCGCAGCGACGAGTCGCTTCTCCGCCAACTCGAGCAGCTCGGCGAACGCGCCGCTGCGCTCTTCGACCAGCCCGATGCGGGCCTGTGGGAGCTGCGCGGGTCGAAGCGCGTCCACACTTTTTCCAGTGTTATGTGCTGGGCCGGGTGCGACCGCCTCGCAAAGATCGCAGCGCGTATCGGGCTCGCGGACCGCGCGCGCAGCTGGCGCGCGCGCGCCGACACCATGCATTCGGCGATATGCGACCGGGCCTGGAACGGGAAGCGCAAGACCTTCGCCGCCACTTTCGGCGGCGAGGACCTGGACGCGAGCCTGCTCCTCCTGCACGAACTCAATTTCCTGCGCGCCGACGACCCGCGCTTCGCCGCGACGGTCCAGGCGGTCGAGCGCGAGCTGCGGCGCGGCGAGTACCTGTTCCGCTACAGCGTGCCGGACGACTTCGGCGTCCCCGAGAACGCCTTCGTGGTCTGCACCTTCTGGTACATCGACGCGCTGTCGGCGCTGGGCCGGAAGGACGAGGCCCGCGCCCTGTTCCAGAGCATACTCGCCCGCTGCAACCGCCACGGGCTGCTCTCAGAGCATATCGACCCGCGCACCGGCGAATTGTGGGGGAATTTCCCGCAGACCTACAGCATGGTCGGCATGATCAATTCCGCCATGCGTCTCAGCATCCCCTGGGACGAGGCCTATTGAATTCCCGCGCCTTCCGCCCGAAATGATCCGCATCGGCGTGGACATCGGCGGCACCAAGATGGAGATCGCCGCGATCGACGAATCGGGCGCGGAGCTGCTGCGGCGCCGCGAGTCCGCACCCCGCGCGGGTTACGCGCAGGCGATCGAGGCGATCGCGCAATTCGTTCTCGCGGTCGAAAGCGAGCTCGGCGCGCGCTGCACCGTGGGAATCGGCACGCCGGGCGCAGTGTCGCGCACGACGGGGGTGCTCAGGAACGCGTACGCGAGCGCGCTGAACGGGATGCCGGTGAGGCCCGATCTCGAGCGGCTGCTCGGCCGCGAGGTGCGCTTCGCCAACGACGCCAACTGCTTCGCGCTCTCGGAGGCGATCGACGGCGCGGCAAAAGGCGCGGGGATCGTTTTCGGCGTGATTCTAGGCACCGGCGTCGGCGGCGGGGTCGTCGTCGACGCCCGCGCCATCGAGGGCGCGAACGCGATCTGCGGCGAGTGGGGCCACAATTCCCTGCCGTGGCCGGCGCCCGAGGAAATGCCGGGCCCCCGCTGCGCGTGCGGCCGCGACGGGTGCATCGAAGCCTTCCTGTCGGGTCCGGGACTCGCCCGCGATCACCTGCTCGCGACGGGAGAGGCGCGCGCCCCCGCCGACATCGCCGCGCGCGCCGAATCGGGCGACCGCGGCTGCGCGGCTACGCTCGAGCGCTACGAGGGGCGGCTCGCGCGCGCGCTCGCGAGCGTCATGAATCTGCTCGATCCCGAGGTCATCGTGCTCGGCGGCGGGCTGTCGAACACCGCTCGGCTGTACCGCAACGTGCCCGCGCGCTGGGGACCCTACGTTTATTCGGAGTCCGTCGTGACGTCGCTCGTAAAGGCGGCGCACGGCGACGCGAGCGGGGTCCGCGGCGCGGCGCGGCTTTGGTGACGCCCCTCCGGTCAGGAGCGCACCAGGACGATATGCACGCGGTACGGACCGTGTGCGCCGAGCACGATCGTCTGGTCGATATCGGCGGTGCGCGAGGGTCCGGAGACGAAGTTGATCGCGCGCGGCAGTTGCCCGAGTTCAGCGCGCGCAAGGTCCCAGGCTTCCTCCATGTGCGCGACGATGCGGCGTGCCGATACCACCGCGACGTGCGTTTCCGGCAGTAGGCTCACGGCAGCGGGCGTATCCGGACCGGAGGCGAACATGAGCGTTCCCGTCTCGGCGATGGCGGCGAACGCGCCGGTCACGCCGACGGCGTCCTGGGAGTTCGCTGCCCGCGGCTCGAGCGCGAGCCCGGCGCCCTTCCAGTCGAGATCGTCCAGCTGCGGCCAGACGCAGCCGGCAAGCGGCAAGTCGCTCGACTTCAAGTAGCGCGCGACTGCGGCAGGGACTTCCGCTTTTGCGGTAACCTCCTCGGTCGTGCACTGCGTCGCTTCGGCGCGGGCGCGGAAGCGCGCGACGAGATCCGCTTCGACCTTCGGCAGAGTACCGCGCGGGTGCGCGCGCAGATAGGTTTCGACCGCTTCCAGCTCGGCCCGGGAGGGTTTGCTCCCGCCTCGGCCTTGCGCCTTGCGGATGCGCTCAAGAATCCTCTCGCGGCTGCTCATTCAAGCGCCTTCACCAAGTCTTCGACGACTTTCTTGGCGTCGCCGAACACCATCATGGTCTTGTCCATGTAGAAGAGCGGGTTGTCGAGGCCCGCGTATCCCGCGGCCATCGAGCGCTTGTTGACCAGCACCGTGCGCGCCTTGTGCGCTTCGATGATCGGCATTCCGTAGATCGGACTGCCCTTCTCGTGGGCGAGCGGATTGACCACGTCGTTGGCGCCGAGGACGAGCACGACGTCGGTCGTTCCGAGCTCGCCGTTGATGTCCTCCATCTCGAACACCTGATCGTACGGCACTTCGGCCTCGGCAAGCAGCACGTTCATGTGGCCGGGCATGCGGCCCGCCACCGGATGGATCGCGTAGCGGACGTTCACGCCCTTCGCGATGAGCTTCTGCGCCATCTCCTTCACCGCGTGCTGGGCGCGCGCGACCGCCAGGCCGTAACCCGGCACGATAACCACGGACTCGGCGTTGGCGAGAAGAAAGCTCGCGTCTTCCGCCGATCCGGAGCGCACCGTCTTGTCGGCGCTGCCCGCCGCCGCCGCGCCTTCGGCCGCGCCGAACCCCCCCATGATCACCGAGATGAAGGAGCGGTTCATCGCCTTGCACATGATGTAGGAGAGGATCGCGCCCGAGGAGCCGACGAGCGACCCGGCGATGATCAGCATGCTGTTGTTGAGCGAGAACCCGATTCCCGCGGCGGCCCAGCCCGAGTAGCTGTTCAACATCGAGATCACCACCGGCATGTCGGCGCCGCCGATGGGGATGATGATGAGCACACCGAGCGCGAAGGCGATCGCGAGCATGACGAGAAACGGCGTCCAGGCCTTGCCCTCCGCGAGGAAGAACGCGACGCCGAAGCCGATCATCACGATCGCCAGAATCAGGTTGAGCGGATGCTGGCCCTTGTAGACCACGGGCGCGCTGGAGAAAAGACGGAACATTTTCCCGAGGCCTGCGAGCTTGCCGAAAGCGATCACGCTGCCCGAGAACGTGATCGCGCCGACGAAGCTGCCGATGAAGAGCTCGAAGCGGTTGCCGCCCGGCAAGGGATCGTGCTCGCCGAAGGCCGCGGGGTTGTTGACCACGGCGACGGCTATGAGCACCGCCGCCATGCCGACCAGCGAATGCATGGCCGCGACCAGCTGCGGCATCTGCGTCATCTGCACGCGCCTTGCGACAAAGGCGCCGATCATTCCGCCGATTACGGCGGCGATGAGGATGAAGGCGACTTTCTTGGTGATGGCGAGCGTGACCAGCACCGCGATCGCCATGCCGATCATGCCGAAGAGATTGCCGCGCCGCGCCGCCACGGGCGAGGAGAGGCCTTTCAGCGCCAGGATGAAAAGCACGCTGGCGACGAGATACCAGAGCGCGAGCTGGTTGGCGCTCATGCCTTTTCCTTCTCCGCCTTCGGCGCCTTCTTCTTGAACATCTCGAGCATGCGCTGCGTGACCAGAAACCCGCCGAACACGTTCACCGCGGCAAGCCCGACCGCGACCGCGCCGAGGATCGCGCCGAAATCGGTCTCGTACGGACCCGCCGCGAGGATCGCGCCGACGATGATCACGCTCGAGATGGCGTTCGTCACGCTCATGAGCGGCGTGTGCAGCGCGGGCGTCACGTTCCAGATGACGTGATAGCCGACGAAGACCGCCAAGACGAACACGACGAGGTTGACGATGGTGGGGTCGATGGCTCCGGTCATGATTTCTTCACCACTTCTCCGTTGATGCACACCAGGCTTCCCGCGATGATCTCGTCTTCACGGTTCAACTTCAGTTCCCCGGTCTTGGGATCGACGAGCAGGTTCAGGAAATTGAGGAGATTCCGCGCGTAGAGCGCGCTCGCGTCCGCAGCGACCAGCGCCGGCAGGTTCGCGAGGCCGACGAGCTTCACGCCGTGCTTCACCACGATCTTGTCCTTTTCGGTCAGCGGGCAGTTGCCGCCCTGCTCGATCGCCATGTCGACGACGACCGAGCCCGGCTTCATGGCTTTGACCGTTTCCTCTCTCAAGAGGACGGGAGCAGGCCGGCCGGGAATGAGTGCGGTGGTGATGACGATGTCCGCGGCCTTGGCGCGCTCGTGCACGAGCTCCGCCTGGCGGCGCATCCAGTCGACCGGCATGGGCCGCGCGTAGCCGCCGACGCCTTGCGCGATCTCGCGCTCCTCGTCGGTGAGGTAGGGAACGTCGAGGAATTTCGCGCCGAGCGACTCGATCTGCTCCTTCACCGCCGGACGCACGTCGGACGCCTCGATCACCGCGCCCAGGCGCTTCGCCGTGGCGATCGCCTGCAGCCCCGCGACGCCCGCGCCGAGGACGAGCACGCGCGCCGCCTTCACCGTGCCGGCGGCGGTCATCAACATCGGCATGAAGCGGCCGTATTCGGCGGCGGCGAGGATCACCGCCTTGTAGCCGCCGATGTTCGCCTGCGAGGAGAGCACGTCCATGCCTTGAGCGCGCGTGGTGCGCGGCAGCCATTCCATGGCGAAGCAGGTGAGCCCCGCGGCTGCATAGGATTCCATGGTCGCGCGGTCGTAGGGATTGAGAAGCCCGATGAGGATCGCGCCGCGCTTGAAAAGGCCCACCTCCCCGTCCTGCGGACCGCGCACCTTGAGCACGATGTCTGCGATGGAAAGGTCTTTCGCCTCCGCGACGATTTTCGCGCCGGCCGCCTCGAAATCCCTGTCGGGAACGCTCGCGGCCACGCCCGCGCCGGACTGCACCAGGATCGCGTGGCGCCCGCCGGCGGCGAGCTTCTTGACGGTCTCGGGAGTGGCAGCGACGCGCGTCTCGCCCGCGCGGGTTTCCGCGGGTATGCCGATGTTCATGGATTTTTTCTCTCGCGGCCGAAACGAAGCCCGATGATACACGGCCTCGTATAATCGGCTCAACTCAACAGGGAGGAGTCATGACCCTCAAGGTGCGGCGCGTGGTGACGGGGCACGACGGCAATGGGCGCGCCGTCGTGAAGATAGACGAAGTGTCGAAGAACATCGTTTCGAACCGGCCCGGGGCCTCGGCCTGCGTGGTGTGGACGACCGACACGATCCCGGCCGACAACTCGGGCGATTCCGACGCTTCCACGAAGAAAGTCGGCACCACGCTTCCCGGCGGAACGGTTTTCCGCGTGATCGAGTTCTCGCCCGGCGTCGCGCCGCGCGTGCACCGCACCGACTCGATCGACTACGCCGTGGTGATCTCGGGCGAGATCGACATGGAGCTGGAGAAAGGCAGCGAGGTGCACCTCAAGGCGGGCGACGTCCTCGTGCAGCGCGGCACCGTGCACTGCTGGATCAACCGCGGCAAGGCCCCGTGCGTGATGGCCTTCGTGCTGGTCGACGCAAAACCCGCGATGGCGGGAGGCAAGCTGCTCAGCGCGTTCGGATGAGGCCAAGCCTCAACATTTGCCGATCGCAGTCAGCCTTCCGTCGTCCTCGATCTTGATCCTCAGCGCCCGCGTGAACAGCGCCGTGCCGACATAGGTGTCCACCGTGATGGTTATCTCCACGATTTCCTGCGTATCGAAGAATTTCTCGAACGCGGCGAAGGTCGCGTCGTCGACGTCGCCGCGGGCGGCCTGGTCGACGTAGGCCAGGAGCGCGCGTTGCCGGTCGTTGAACAGAGTGCTCGCACGCCAGTTGCCGACGGCCTCGATCTGCTGCGGCGTGTAGCCGCAGGCGCGCATCATCGGACGGTGCTGGTTCATTTCGTAATCGCCCTCCCAAAGCTGGGCCGTGCGCAGGATGGCAAGCTCCACCAGCGGACGCGGCGTCTTGGTGTCGAAGCGGATGGCGTAGGCCATGGCCGAAGCGGCCCTGGCGAGTTTCGGCGCGTTGCCCCGGACAAGGGCGAGGTTGATGACCTGGCCGCCGCGGCTGCGCGCGTTGTCGAACATCGCCTTCAGATCCGGATCGGTGGAATTTTCCTGCGCCGCCGGCACGCGGGCGACCGGCCCTTCAGCGCGTGCGGGGATTGCGAACGCTGCCACGATCGTCACAAGAGCGGAAACCGGCAGCGACCGCTTAGTTGGTTTGTTCATCGCGTCATTCCTTTCTGCGCTTCGTGAAGAGACCGGGTAGTGGATAGCGTTTTATTGCGATTTTAGGTAGTCGCCACTAGCAGTTCCTCTGAATTGTTTGGCGGACGAAGGCCATCTGTCCTGCCCGCGAAGTAGCGTTGGGCAAGCGTAGCTGCCGATACGTGCTGGACATCTCTAAAGCCGGCATCGCGGGCGAGTGTCAGCATCTCCGTCGGTGTGAAGAAGCTGATGAAGGGCGTGCCGTTTGCTCGCGCCCCCGCTGCCGCTCGCTCAATCCCGGGACGCACCTCGGAGTCCGCCAGCTCGATCGGAAGCATGAACGACATGGCGAGCGTGGAGCCCGGAGCGAGCGCCGCGACCTGGCGCAGCGTCGCCGCGATCGCCTCCTTGGTCAAGTACATGCTGACACCGGTGGACGCGACGAGCGCCGGCCGCCCGGAATCGAAGCCCGACGCGACCAGCTGCTCCCACCACGCGTCGCCTGCCTCGAAGTCGACTGGCACGAGCCGCAGGAACGACGGGACGCCGAGGCCGAGGTCGACGAGGCGCTGGCGCTTCCACGCCTGAGGGCCGGGCCGATCGATCTCGAACACGAGCAGACGGGAGGCAAGCTCCGGCCGACGCTGGGCGAAGGTGTCCAGGCCCGCTCCGAGGATGACGTACTGCCCGACGCCACGCGCAGCTTGTTCCGCGACGAGATCTTCGATGAAGCGGGCGCGGGCCACGATGGAGGCGCGGAATGGCCGCGTGAACGGGCTCATGTCCGGACGGCTGCGCCATCCGTCGTCTGGAGCGGCCAGCTTCAAGCCGACTTCGTCTTCGAGCACGTGCGGCGGCGAATCGACTTCAACGTGCAGCGCCCGCCACAAGGCGACCCGCACCGCCGTGTTGTCTGGCGCCGCCACTTGCTTATCATGCATGACGGAATCCCTTAGGACTTCGCGGAGCTCCATGACGCCGACCGCCGAGAAATCTCTTCATCACGAATAACGCCCTGCGCCTGGAAGTGCAGCAACCTCCTCAGCTCACCGCTTTCTTCACGAGCGCGCCGATCCTTGCCTCGTCGGCGGCGGTCAACTCCTTCAGCGCGAAGGCGACCGGCCACACTGTGTCCTCGTCGAGGTTCGCCTTGTCGCTGAACCCAAACGTCGCGTACCTCGCCTTGAACTTGTGCGCGCTTTGGAAGAAGCAGACGACATTGCCGTCCTTGGCGTACGCTGGCATCCCGTACCAGGTTCTCGGCGAGAGGGCTGGCGCGCTGGCATTGATGATGGCATGGACCCGCTCGGCCATGGCGCGATCCGGTTCCGGCATCTCGGCAATCTTCGCGAGCACGTCGCTTTCCCCGTCCGCCTTCTCTGCGCGCGGGCCGCGGCGCGCTTCCGCCTTCAGCTCTTGGGCGCGCTCCTTCATCGCGGCTCGTTCCTCGTCCGTGAATCCCTTGACCTTCTTGCCGGTCACGGTGGCGCTCTTGGCGGACTTCTGTGTATCCTTCTTTGGGCTCATAGAGCCTCCGCATACTGACTTTGGTTGGACACCTCGCCGCAGTGCGAATGCGGATCCGCGCTATTCTGACATGCGCCGCCTAACGTTCACGCCCACCAGCGCGCGCTTTCAGAGCCGGCGCAAAGCACGACGCTCGCGCGCGCGTCCGCGTTGGGCGTGCTGTTAGTCCGCCGCACTACGCCTCACGCTCGAATTCAATGATGCCCCTCGTTGTTCGGCTGGGATCAAACGGGCTGGGCGCCCACTTCGAGATGAACTGCAGCCTTGATCCCACGAAGCGGCAAGTGCGAACCTGCTCGGCGCCCGTCCATTCCACCAACGATGCCACATCCACATCGGTGACGAAATTATCGCCGTCGAACGTATATTTGCCGGAGTACGCGAACATCGACTTGAAGGCTCTTGCGCGGTCCGCTTCCGTATTCGCGGGTTGTCTGCCCTCGGCAGTCAAGATCACCATCATGTATCCGTCCGGCATGAGCATCAGGCGCCCTCTCGGTGATTTGCCAAACGTGGGCCATCGCTCCCCGGTCGCTTGGTCTTCGGCATCAAATGAGGCCAGACGCCAGGTGCCGATGATGGAGCTGTCACGGTTCTTGTGATTGTCACGTTCAGGGTTCACGATAAGCTCCTCCTCTCGTGCACTATTAGAATTTCGAATTGACGCTCGAGACCAATCTAGCGGACTAACGTTCACGGTAAGGGGCGGGCGCCAGCTTGCTGGCGACCGTCCCGCTCGACCGTGTGGTTAGACGGCAACCTCATAGGTTTGCTCCAACGGAGCGTTGCGTCGACGGAGTATTTGAAACTAGGACAAGACGGAATTTCCCGAAGTCTATTCCCAGAATCAGCTTCATCGGAATTATGGAAAGAGCGATGCCGATCGCGGCACCTATGGGAGCAGTAACAAATTGAATTGTGGTTACCGGCACTCCGAGCATTCCCATCACAAACCCGAGAATGCCGCCCACTATGGCACCGATAACTACAGCAGCAATGAGCGCAATGAGATTCCGCCAGAAGTATGCCCACCAAACCCGAATTACATTACCCCAGGTGATCTCCATTTCCATAGTGCCTCCCGTTTTTCTCTATTGCCGTCTAACGTGTAGTGAACTTCCGAAAAGTCTCCTATATTAGACACCCGAACGCCCGCCCTTGCCATCCCTTCTAAGAATCAACGCGTTACGGTACTGTATGTACGTATAGTCTTGTTGTTGCGATGCGGTTTCGTGCCAATCAACACAGGATAGGTGGCGCGGAGGGAATTAATGGCCGGTGAATCAAGGGGATTCTACGGACGGATTCTACGGACGCGCGGGATGAAGGGAAGCGCCCCGGTCCGCGGCTGCTCCACGGGGTGCGGTGCCGCCGCTGCAATTGAGAGCCGCTACGAACGCCCCTGCGCGCGCGCCATCCAGCCGAATTGCCGTTCGCCGAGCTCGAACGCGCCCTGGATCAACAGGGCGAGCGCGGCCGCGGGTATGGCTCCCGCGAGCAGGGTCACGTTGTCGTTCAGCGCGAGCCCCGAGGCGATGCGCTCGCCGTAGCCGCCCGCGCCTATGAACGCGGCGATGGTGGCGGTGCCGACGTTGATGACCGCGGAAGTCTTGACGCCGGCGAGGATCGAAGGCAGCGCGAGCGGCACTTCGACGAGCCAAAGCCGGTCGCGCGGCTTGAGGCCCAAGGCCATCGCCGCCTGCCGCATGCCGCGGACGATGCCGGTGAGCCCAGTGCAGGTGTTGCGCACGATCGGCAGCAGTGCGTAGAGGAGAAGCGCTATGAGCGCAGGCCAGGTGCCGATCGTGCCCGTCAGCGCGATGAGGAAAGCGAAGAGCGCGAGCGACGGGATCGTCTGGATCACGCCCACCGTTCCGAGAATCGCCTGCTCCGTCTTCGGCAGCTTCGCCGCCGCGACGCCGAGCGGCACGCCGAGCACGATGCTCGCGGCGAGCGACACGAACACGAGCAGCAGGTGCTCGCCCGTGAGCCGCAGGAAATCCGGACCGAACAGCGCGCTAAAGAAATCCCGCCGGGCCGCGCGCTGCGGTCCGCCTTCGACGTCGATAAGCGCCGCTGCTTCGGCGAAGCTCTTTCCTTCCAGCTCCGCCGCCGCGTTCATGCGGATCATCTTGCGCGCGTCGATGCGCCCTTCGAGCTTCTCCAGCGCGCGCCAGGCTTCGGGAAAGCGCATCGGCACCTCGAGCCGGTAAAGGAGCGCCGCCTCGTAGCTCGGAAAATATTTCCTGTCGTCCTCGAGCACGCGAAGTTTGTAGCGCTCGATCTTGGCGTCGGTGGAATAGATGTCCATGACATCGATCTTGCCGGCGGCGATCGCTTCGTAAGCGAGGCCGTGATCGAGACCCGAGGGTGTCGCGTAGGGCAGCCGGTACGCGGACTTCAGTCCCGGCCAACCGTCCCCACGGCCGATGAATTCCTGCGACAGGCCGAGCTTCAGGCCCGGGTGCCTCGCGAGGTCCGAGAGCGTGCGGATCCTGAGCGCCTCCGCGCGGTCCTCGCGCATCGCGAGCGCGTAAGTGTTGTTGAAGCCGAGCCGCACCGCGACACCGAGGCCCTGAGGCGCGAGGGCGGCATTGAGATCCCCGATGCCCGGATTACCGTTGACCTTGAGGATCTCCCTCGCGATCGTCCCCGTGTATTCGGGGTAGAGGTCGATCGAGCCGGCCTTGAGCGCGGCGAACACGATGCCGGTGTTGCCGAGGCCCGGTCGGTGCTCGACGGGGATTTTGCCTTCGACCGTCCGGCGCAGCACCTCGCCGAGGATGTAGGACTCGGTAAAGCGCTTGGAGCCGATGCGCAGCGCGTCGGCGTGCACCGGCAGCGCGATGAGCAGCGCGAGGAGCGGGAGGAGCCTCGTCATTCAACCGCCGCGGGCGAGATTTCGCCGAGAAACTGCAGCGCGGCGAGCCTCGCGTACAAACCCTCCTCGCGCACCAGCTCCGAGTGCGTGCCCGCGGCGATCACCCGGCCCTGGTCCATGACCACGATGCGGTCGGCGTTCTTCACGGTGGCGAGGCGGTGCGCGACGACGAGCGTGGTGCGGCCCCGCATCAGATGCTCGAGCGCCTTCTGCACGTAGCTTTCGCTTTCGGCGTCGAGCGAGCTCGTCGCCTCGTCGAGGAGCAGCAAGGCGCGGTCGGCGAGCAGCGCGCGGGCGATCGACAGGCGCTGGCGCTGGCCTCCAGAAAGGCGCACGCCGCGCTCTCCGAGAAACGAGTTCATGCCCTCCGGCAAACGCTCGATGAATTCGCTCGCGTAGGCGGCCTTGCAGGCGGCGAGGACCTCGGCGTCGCTCGCCTCCGGCCTGCCGTAGCGCACGTTCTCGGCGACGCTCGCGGCGAAGATCACCGGGTCCTGCGGCACGAGCGCGATGCGCCTGCGCACCGCCTTGGGGTCGGCTTTTTTCAGCTCGACGCCGTCCAGCGTGATCGCGCCGCCGTCGGGATCGTAGTAGCGCAGCAGCAACTGCAACACCGTGGACTTGCCGGCGCCGGAAGGCCCCACCAGCGCGACCTTCTCGCCGCGCGAAACGGAAAGCGAAAAATCGGCGAGCGCCGCGGCGTCCGGGCGCGAGGGATAGTGAAACGTGACGCGCTCGAAGCGCATTTCCCCGCGCGGAGGGTCGGGCAGCGCCTGCGGATTGGCCGGCGCGCGGATGGCGGGCTCGGTCACGAGCAGCTCCATCAGGCGCTCGGTCGCGCCCGCCGCGCGTTGCAGATCGCCGATCACTTCGGACACCGCGCCCACCGCGCCGGCGACGAGCACTGCGTAGAACACGAAGGCCGAGAGCTCGCCCGCGCTGATCCGTCCGGCAAGCACGTCGTGGCCCCCGATCCAGAGGATGACGCCCACCGCGCCGAACGCGAGCAGCATCACCAGAGCGACCAGGAGCGCCCGCTGGCCGATGCGCCTCACCGCGGTGCCGAAGGCCTGCTCGACGCGCTCGCCGAAGCGCTCGCGGTCTCTGTCCTCGTGGACGTAGGACTGCACCGTGCGGATCTCGTGCAGGGCTTCGTCGATATAGGCGCTCACGTCGGCGATCCGGTCCTGGCTCGCGCGCGAGAGTTTTCGCACGCGCCGGCCGAACAGCAGGATCGGAGCGATCACGAGGGGCACGCCGAGCACCACGAGCGCCGTGAGCTTGGGACTGGTGATCACCAGCATCACCAATGCCCCGAGCATGATGAGCGTGTTCCGCAGCGCAAACGAAGCCGAGGAGCCGATCACCACTTCCAGGAGCGCCGTGTCGTTGGTGAGGCGCGAGATCGCTTCGCCGGTGCGTATGGTCTCGAAGAACCCGGGAGACTGTTCGAGCAGGTGCCCGAACACCGCCCGGCGGATATCGGCCGAAACGCGCTCGCCGATCCAGGACACGGAGTAGAAACGCGTATAGGTCGCCAGAGCGAGCACGCAGACGATGGCGAGCAGGGCAAAGAGCGCCGTGTCCAGGGACGCGGGGTCGCTGCCCGAGAAGCCGGCATCGACGACGCGCTTCAGGCCCTGGCCCAGGACGAGCACGCAGCCGGCGGCGACCCCGAGCGCGACGCCCGCGACCGCCATGCGCGAACGGTACGGCCAGAGAAACCGCAACACCCGTTTGAGCTGGCGGATGTCGCGGTTGGGCGGGCGCTCGGGGATGTTGTCTGTTAGACGCGCCATGGGTTTGCTGTCATGACACCTCCTTCAGTCGTTCTTCCAGCGCTACGATCCAGTGCTGCACCGTCAATCCGGCAATGGCCGCGAGATGCACTTGGCAGCCGATGTTGGCGGTTGCGATCAGCTCGGGGCCGCCAGAGCGGAGCGCAGTGAGCTTGTTCCGCCTCAACTTCTCGGACAGATCCGGTTGCAATAAGGAATAAGTCCCGGCGGAACCGCAGCACAGGTGCGAATCAGGCACCGGCGTCAGCTCGAACCCCGCGCGCGCCAGCACGCGCTCGGTCAGGCCTTTTATGTTTTGCCCGTGCTGCAGGGTGCAGGGGGGGTGGAAGGCCATGCGAACGCGCGCCTTCTTGGCGAGAATCGGCTCGATGCGGCCGAACTCCGCTTCGATCACCTCGCTGATGTCGCGCGTCATTGCGCTGATTTTCTCAGCCTTTCCGGCGTATTGCGGATCGTGCCGAAGGAGATGCGCGTAATCCTTTACGACCACCCCGCAGCCGCTCGCGGTCATGACGATGGCCTCGACCCCACCGCGTTCGACCATCGGCCACCAGCGGTCGATCATCGCGCGCATGTCGGCGAGACCCTCTTCCTGGTAGCCGATATGGAAGCGCAGCGCGCCGCAGCAGCCTGCGCCTTTCTCCTCGACGAGCGAGATGCCGATTCGGTCGAGCACGCGCGCCGCCGCCGCGTTGATGTCGGGGGAGAGCGCAGGCTGCACGCAGCCGGCGAGCGCGAGCATTTTCCTGGCGTGGCGCGGCGCGGGCCACTCGCCCGCTGCCGGCGTCGCGGGCGGCACTTTTTCGGCGAGGCTCTCGGTGAGGAACGGCCGCGCGAGCCGGCCGAGCTTCAAGAGAGGCGCGAACAGGGAACGACGCGGCACGATCGCCGCGAGCGCGCGGCGCTTGACGCGTTCCCACGCGGGCCGCGCCGTTTTTTCCTCGACCAGCTTGCGCCCGATGTCGAGCAGGCGCCCGTACTGCACGCCCGACGGGCAGGTCGTCTCGCAGGCGCGGCAGGTGAGACAGCGGTCGAGGTGCAGCCGCGTCCTGTCGGTGATCTCCTGCCCCTCGAGCGCCTGCTTCATGAGGTAAATGCGGCCGCGCGGGCCGTCGTTCTCGTCGCCGAGGAGCTGATAGGTCGGACAGGTGGCGGTGCAGAAGCCGCAGTGCACGCACTTACGCAAGATGGAGTCGGCCTCGCGTCCTTCCGGCGTGTCGCGGATGAAATCGGCCAGAGCGGTCTGCATCAGGGAATTCCCGTCACAGCTCCGGGTACATCCGCCCGCGGTTGAAGACGCCCTGCGGATCGAACTCCCGCTTGAGCTCCTTGTGGATCTTCATGAGGGCCGGGGCGAGCGGCTGAAAAACGCCGACCGACTTGTCGCCGCCGCGAAAGAGCGTGGCGTGACCGCGCGCCCGTTTCGCCGCATCGCGGACGGTGCGCGCGTCGGCGCGCGAGCAAAGCCAGCGCAGCGCCCCGCCCCACTCGATAAGCGGCTCCCCGGGAAGCTTGAGGGGCGGGGTGGTCGACGGAACCGAGATGCGCCACAGCGGCGCGTCGTTCCTGAAAAACGGATCGGTCTGCTCGCGAATCCCCGTCCAGAAGCGCTCGCCTTGCTCAGGCTCGACGAGCTCGCCGCCGATTTGTTTTTGCGCGGCGGCGACCGCGGCAGCCGCGCCCGAGAGGCGCACCGCGAGCTCTCCGCCGGTCCAGGCGCTCGCGCCGATCGGCAGGGGCTTTCCGCCCCAGCGGTTGAGTTGTTCGATCGCCTTGTCCTCGGGCAGCTCGAGCCTGAGCGTCGCCTCGGCCGCGGGGCGAGGCAGCGCCTTGAGCGAGACGTCCAGGATGATGCCGAGGGTGCCGAGCGACCCCGCCATCAGGCGCGAGACGTCGTAGCCGGCGACGTTTTTCATGACCTGCCCGCCGAAGCTGAGCACGTCCCCGCGCCCGTCCATGATCTTCACGCCGAGCACGAAATCGCGCAGCGCGCCAGCCGCTTGGCGGCGCGGTCCCGAAAGCCCGGCCGCCACCATGCCGCCTAGCGTGGCCCCTTCGCCGAAATGCGGCGGCTCGAAGGCGAGCATCTGCCCGCGTTCGCGCATTGCCGACTCGGTGGCGGCGAGCCGTGTGCCGCAGCGCGCGGTGATCACGAGCTCCGAGGGCTCGTAGGTAACGATGCCGCTGTAGCCGCGCGTATCGAGAACCTCGCCTTCGAGAGCGTTGCCGTAGAAGTCCTTGGTGCCGCCGCCGCGCAAGCGCAGCGCGCGCTTCGAGCGACTCGCCGCGCGTACCGTTTCGGACAGCTTCTCGAGCACCGCGTCCATTGCGTCGGACAGTATCACCGGAGCCTCAATTGAAGGAAATCCCGACGATGGCCTTGACGGTCCAGTTATCGGTGGCGGGCGTCAGCCCGTGGCCGACTCCGAAATTGAGCGACCAGGACTTGCGCTCGATTTCCATCACCGCGTACAGCGTGCGGTTCTGCTGGTCGCGCGGCAGCCGGTTCGCGAGCGTGCCGATGTCCCCGTAATACTCGGCACCGAGCGCAACTCCTTGAGCGACGTCGTGCACTGCCTTCCAGGCGAGGTTGACGTCGGGACTGCCGCGAAACCCCGGTGAAAGCCCCCACTCGAGTATGGGATTCACTCCGATCAGCCAGTCGGGGCCGCGGTAGCCTCCGATGACGCGAACCTCGTCGTTCCAGCGGGAGTCGGAGAAGGCCTTGGTGAGGTTGGAGAGCTCGTTGTTGATCCCGAAGTACCAGCCGCCCTTGCCTTCCACGCCGTGCAGCGGCAGCCATTTCGTGCGCAGCTTCACGCCTCCGAAATGATAGTGCCACTGCGCATCGGTCGCTGTCGGAAGATACAAGCCCCAATCGAAATCATTGCCCAAGCCCCAGGAAAATTCCGGCGTGATCCGGACTCCGTGATGAGGCGGTACATCGCCAGGGTAATCGGGCGTCCTTCTTCCGCTCGGCGTGGTATTGACGTGGAGCTCTAGGCCGCTCTCGCCGCGGTAATCGAGATCGTCGGTATACACCTGGATCTCGTCGACGATCGCGAGCGCATCGGGCCACCAGCACAAGCCGGCGCCCAGCATCAGGGCCGAGGCCAGCGAACCGGCACGCACCTAGAATCTCGGCAGCTCGGGATGCGGCAGCTGCCCGGCCTTCACGCGCATGCGGCCGAACTCGGCGCAACGGTGCAGGGTCGGGATGTTCTTGCCGGGATTGAGGAGGCCCTCGGGGTCGAAAGCGCGTTTCACGCCTTGGAAGCGCTCGATCTCGGCCGGGGCGAACTGCACGCACATCTGGTTGATCTTCTCCACGCCCACGCCGTGCTCGCCGGTGATGGTGCCGCCGACCTCGACGCACTTCTCCAGCACTTCGCCCGCGAAGCGCTCGGTGCGCTCGAGCTCCCCGGGGTCGTTCGCATCGAAAAGGATGAGCGGATGCAGGTTGCCGTCGCCGGCATGGAACACATTGGGACAGCGCAGGCCGTACTTCTTCTCCATCGCGGCGATGAATTTCAGGATCTCGCCCAATTTCTTCCGCGGTATGGTCCCGTCCATGCAGTAGTAGTCCGGCGAGATGCGGCCCACCGCGGGGAAGGCGGCCTTGCGCCCGGCCCAGAACTTCTGGCGCTCCGCTTCGGAGCTCGAGACGCGGATGGCCGTCGCACCTGCGCGCCGCAGCACCTCCGTCATGCCGGCAATGCCCTCCTCGACTTCCTCGGGCGTGCCGTCCGCCTCGCAAAGCAGAAGCGCCGCGGCCTCCAGATCGTAGCCGGCGTGCACGAATTCCTCCACCGCGCGCGCGGCCGGCCGGTCCATCATCTCCAGGCCGGAAGGCACGACGCCCGCCGCGATGACGTCGGCCACCGCATTGCCCGCCTTCTCCACGTCGTCGAACGAAGCGAGGATGACGCGGGCCGTTTCGGGGCGGGGCAATAGCTTCACCGTGATCTCGGTCGCGACCGCGAGCATGCCCTCGGACCCGATCATGAGCGCGAGAGCATCGAGCCCGGGCGAGTCGAGCGCCTCGCTGCCGAACTCGACGACCTCGCCCTCGATCGTGACTGCGCGCACCCGCAGGACGTTGTGCAGCGTGAGGCCGTATTTCAGGCAGTGGACGCCGCCCGAGTTCTCGGCGACGTTGCCGCCGATCGAGCAGGCGATCTGCGAGGAAGGATCGGGCGCATAGAAGAGACCGAAGGGCGCGGCCGCATCCGAGATCGCGAGATTGGTGACCCCGGGCTGCACGCGCGCCGTTCGCTCTACCGGGTCGAGCGCGAGGATGCGCCGCATTTTCGCAAGCGACAGCAGCACGCCGTCCCCCATGGGAAGCGCGCCGCCCGAGAGGCCCGTGCCCGCGCCCCGGGCGACGACCGGTGCTTTCAGCTCGTGGCAGGCGGCGAGCACCTGCCGCACTTCCTCCTCGTTCGAGGGCAGCGCCACCACCATCGGCAGCTGCCGGTACGCCGAGAGGCCGTCGCATTCGTAGGAGCGCGTGTCTTCTTCCGCGTGAAGCACGGCTTCCGCAGGCAGTATTTGGCGCAGACGTGCGGCGACTTCCGCTTGGCGGATAAAGTTGATGCCGGTCACCGCGATGTTCATCCCGTCCAGCTTACAAGTATTCCCTCACCCACGCCAAGCCGTCTTCGGTTCTCCCCGCGGGCGCGTATTCCGCACCGATCCAGCCCTTGTAGCCGAGCCGGTCGATGAGATCGAACAGGGGCGGGAAATCGATCTCTCCGGTTCCGGGCTCGTGCCGGCCGGGAACGTCGGCGACCTGCATATGCCCGATCCTCGCGATATTCGCCGTCAGGGTCCCGGCGAGATCGTCTCCCATGGTCCGCATGTGAAAGAGGTCGTACTGCAATTTGAGATTGGCGGCGCCCACCTCGTCCATGAGCGCGAGCGCCTGGGCCGAGTTGTTCAGATAGAACCCGGGAATCGTCCGCGTGTTGATGGGCTCGACGAGCAAGGTCATGCCATGGCGCGCCAGCTCCACCGCCGCGTAGCGCAGGTTCCATACGTAGGTCTCGTGCAGCGTCGCTACCTGAACGTCCGGTGGCGTGACGCCGGCGAGACAATTCACTTGTTTGCAACCGAGGGCTTTGGCGTACTCGAGTGCCTGCGCGATGCTGTCACGGAATTCCGGGACGCGAGAAGGCAAACAAGCGATGCCGCGGTCGCCTTTCTCGGGATCGCCCGCCGGGATGTTGATGAGCACCACCTCGACGCCGGCATGCTGTGCGATCTGCGCGAGCCGGCCCTTCTCCCAGGTGTAGGGAAACTGGATTTCGACCGCCTTGAAGCCGGCGTGCGCCGCCGCCTCGAAGCGCTCGGGAAACTCGAGCTCCTTGAACAGCATGCTGATGTTGGCGCAAAACCTCGGCATGGTTCCGGGCCTCGAGCGAGAACCTCAGGCGGGCACGGGCTTGCGGGCAACCGGCCGCTCGTCGATCGGCAGATTCACGACCACGGAAATCACCGACAGCCCGATCGCGATCAGCCACACGAGCTGGTACGAGCCGGTGCGATCGAAGAGGTAGCCGCCGAGCCAGCCGCCGAAGAAGCTGCCGAGCTGGTGGAAGAAGAACACGAAGCCCGACAGCATGGCGAGGTGCTTCACGCCGAAAATTCCGGCGACGACGCCGTTGGTGAGCGGCACGGTGCCGAGCCAGAGGAAGCCCATCGCTGCGGCGAAGAGGTAGGCCGACATCGGCGTGAGGGGAAAGACGAGCAGCAGGGCGATTGCGAACCCGCGCGCGGCGTAGAGGCCGGAAAGCAGGTAGGTCTTCGAGAAACGGCTGCCGAGTTGTCCGGCGAGGTAGGATCCGAAAATATTGAACAAGCCTATCAGCGACAAGCAGATGGTGCCGTCGCGGGCGCTCAGTCCCTGGTCCATCAGGAATGCGGGAAAGTGCGTGCCGATGAAGACGACCTGGAAGCCGCAGGCGAAGTACCCCACGCCGAGCAGCCAGAAGCCTCTGTGGCGAAAAGCCTCCGCGAGCGCTTCCTTGAGCGACACGCCCGCGCCGGCGGCTAGCGTACCGTGGTAGCCCTTGTCGGCCACACCGAATGAAGCGGGCACCACCACGGCCACGAGCAGCGACAAGGCGATCAGCGCGGAATACCAGCCGAGACCGGTGATCAGGACGAGCGCAAGGGGCAGCAGCGCGAACTGGCCGAAGGAGCCCGCGGCGCTCGCGATGCCGAGCACGACGCTCCGCTTCTCCGCGGAATAGGCGCGCCCGAGCGCGCCGAAGACGATATTGAAAGTCGTGCAGCTCATGCCGATGCCGACAAAGATGCCGATCGCGAGCGTGAGCCCGAGGGCGCTGCTCGAGTTCGCCATGAACACGAGACCGAGCGCGTAGAGTAGCCCTCCGGCGAAGAGCACCCGCCGCGCGCCGAAGCGATCCGCGAGCATTCCGGTAAAAGGCTGCGTGATGCCCCACAGCAGGTTCTGCAGCGCCACGGCGAAACCGAACACCTCGCGGCCCCAGCCGTTGTCCATGCTCATCGGCTGCAGGAACAGCCCGAAGCCGTGGCGGATGCCGAGCGCGAGCGTGAGGATCAGGCTCGCGCACACCAGCATGACGGTAGGACTGGATTTGCGGAAATCGGGCATGTCGGGATTTCAGCGCGGGAAAAGCGTGACAGGATATCACGCAGCGAGCTTCGTGACGGCGTTTGATACCATAGGGATTCCGGTCTTCACCACGACGTGACGCTTTCGACCTTTCCCTTCGATGATGCCGCTGGAAATGATCTGAACAACAAAGCGAAAGTCACGATGGGAGAATCCTATGGATTCCTTATCGTGTCACGGAACTGGCCCTATACCACTCACTTGGTACGTTGCCCGAACCGACTTACCACAAATTTTACTGACGAGGGTGTTTAAAGAAATGCTCTGCAATGGCCTTGGCAATGATGCCGTTTGCCAATTTATTATGGTGACCACTTTCCTCATAATACAGGCTAGCAAAGTCGCCAGGTTTCGGTTTCGCCATCGACTCAATTAAAACAGGTTCGGTATCAAGATAAGGTATTCCCCAACGTTCGATTTCTCTTATTAGGAATGCCTTTCGCCAGCCGCCGCCAGAAGCGGGGACGAAGATTACGAAACGTAAATCGAGGCTGTTGGCGTTTGCCTCTTGCACGATTCCTTCAATTAGGCTTTTGCTAACCCGCTCTATTTCTCCTCGCCGATGCTCACTGTCCATTAAATTCCCACCCGTTTCTAGATACTCCGCAAACTGGACAAGGGCAGCTCCGAAATAGCTTGTTATTCCGACCGGATTTTTCTTGAGATAGGAATCATTATTCGTTTCGACCGGGACGCCGCTTAGGACAAGCTCATTCTCTTTGATCAAGAAATATGGCTTGGGACGACTTCGATTTTTCATAATACAGCGATCCAGGTCGACCGTAAGAATCCCAATAATGACCACAGGTTTCTTAAAATGGTCGTGAGATTGCTTAAATCGAAGATAGATTTGGTCCAAGCCATAACCCGGTACACCGAAATTGTAGACTGTCTTACCCGGTAATAGGCTTTGCAATTGCTGAGGGATTTTATCCGCCATCAGCTTTCCAGCTCCAACAAAGGAATCACCGTAAAACAATACACTCCCTTCCGTCGCTTCCAAAACATAAGGGGTATCGGCAATTACACCCAAGGGGTTCTGAGGGGTCCTTTTGTAAGCCCACCCCAAAATAGGATCGTACGCTAGCCCTGAACTGCTTCTTTGGAATTCGTTGAGATCGGCACTTTCGGCCATTTCCTTATCGATATTATCTAATCCCCATACGATTCGAAGTTTGTAGTAATCGTCATCGGAAAGTACATTCGCATATAACCCAGGAGTACGAAACTTAGGGTGCCCAATGGCTATGCCGGTTCGAAGCGTGATTTCCATTAACAGGGGACTCATTATGACAATACTAACAAGAAGGAGATTAAGATTCGCGACCAGATCCGTTCTCCGGTAGGTAATAGTGGTAAGCCCCCAACAGACCAGGATGAAAACAACGCTCCCCATCACAATTAGAACCAGTTCTCTATGCCTTGGAGAGATAGGTCCCAGTTGGTAAAGCAAAAAGTTTCTCACAGGCAAAAATGCAACTGCGCCTCCCACAATCCATGTGACACCAATCAAAATGAGAACCTTTTCTCGGATACTTGTCTTCATAAAACCACTTCAATTCCTTGAAAACACTTCAGGCAATTCTTTTATTAGAATTTCTGCAACAATCTTATTCCCCGACGGATTAAGGTGTCCATCGTGACTCCAATACAGATCCCTCAGGCGCAAATGACTCTCGCGAAAATGAAATGTTAGATCGATAAACCTAATGCCATCATGAGTGAGAAACTCTCGTAACTGTTCGTAGTATTTCGCGTCGGAATACACCGTTTTGAAAGGCATAAGCACCATTACGAAGGGAATGTTATTCTCAGTTGCGAACTTCTTGAAGGCTAGGACTGCTTTCTTATTCTTAATCGCTTTTGGGTTATTACCATACCAATACTGTCCATTGCTGTCCATGTGGTCTCTATACTGTCCATTCGAGTCTTTATCGACAAAATACAAATTCCTAACCGAGGGCTTTTCGGCTGAAGCCGTCTCAGTCGAATCCGTCTTTTCTACCAACGATTTCACTAGATGTGCTGACAGCGAATATTGTCTGAGGAAATATTTGACTCTTTGCGACCATGTCCGTCCTTCCAGACTACGTCCTCGCAGACTAAGATCGAGTAACCTTTTATCAATGAATCTTCTTAATTCTATTTCCGGAATCTTCACACGCCTATCATCTTTATCAAGGCCTACATTATCCACTAGCCAACCATCCATTACAGTAGAATGAGGATAGGCATAGTCATTTGCAATATCATTCGCACAATAAAAAACAATTATCGCCTTAGGCAAAATTCCAATTTGTTCTACTATCTCAACGAATTTGTCGTATTGGTGTTGCTGGCCTGTATGTGTTACCCCGCATTTTAGTATTTGAGTGCCGGTCAAATTCTCGATTACAGTGCCAAATTTTTCATCGAAAGGTGCATACCCCCACGTATAACTGTCTCCCGTTAAATAAACATATTCTTCGTATTGAGCATGCTCTTTATCAAAGCAGCCTATTGAGTTCGACCAAATCGGATAAGTGATGCCATTTACCCAGTGATAGCCCTTTTTGTTTTTGCCATTATCAAATCCTCTTTTTTCATGTTTTACAAAATAGCCTTTGGAAAAAGGACCTTGGATCCCAATATCCGGCGCAAGTGTGTCGCGTTGAAAATCCTCACGATATTCATTGAAGTTAAGCGCATACTCATTAGGCAAGAAGAAGAACGTTATGACATCGAAAAATATGATGGTTAACAATACAAGTAAAAGAGTTAATAGGATTTTCATCATTTCTAGACGATCGGCGGTTTAAATCGTTTGTACAAACTAAAGCGGGATTTGAGTGATGGGAAAATCAATTTGGCTGTTGCCGGCGTCCCCTGCGGCTGAAACCTTGTAGCGCCGCCTGAGCGGTGCACCCGCACTCGGTTGCGCTCGATCCAGGTTGCCGGCGCGCGTTCGGCGGTCGGATCGACGCTCCCTGGGCGCTGCGTAACGGGCGTTGCGGCAAATCATGCAGTCGCCGGGCGCAGCAAGTCAAGCGCAGAGGCGCTCGCCTCGGAAAATCAATCGCAACGGCGTTTGATACCATAGGGATTCCGGTCCTCACCCGACGTGACGCCTTCGACCGCATCGATCACTCCGCTCTCGCGGCGCTTGCTCCCGCTCCTCAGGTGGTGGCCGCGGGTCGACCGCGCGACGCTGAAGGCCGACGCGCTCGCGGGCCTCATCGGCGCCATCGTGGTGCTGCCGCAGGGCGTGGCGTTCGCGACTCTCGCGGGACTCCCTCCCGAGTACGGCCTGTACTGCGCGATGGTGCCCACCATCGTCGCGGCTCTGTTCGGCTCGTCCCTGCATACCGTCGCCGGCCCGACCAATCCGGTCTCGCTCATGGTGTTCGCGGTGCTGAGCCCTCTCGCGACGCCGATGACCCCGCATTACATCGAGCTCGCCTTCACACTCGCCCTGATGTCGGGAATCATCATGCTGGCGATGGGCCTTCTGCGGTTCGGGTCGCTGGTGAATTTCATGTCGAGCTCGGTCGTTGTCGGCTTCACCGCGGCGCTCGGCGTGTTCATTTTCGCGAGCCAGCTCGGCAACTTTCTCGGCATCGCGTCGGCTCCGGCGGGGTTCGCCGGTCTGGTGCTCGCGACGCTCAGGCGCCTCGGCGACGCGCAACCGTGGGTCATCGCCGTGGCAACCGCAACGATCGCGATCGGCGCGCTGTCGCGCCGCGTGCTGCCGAAAGTCCCGCCGATGCTGGCGGCGATGGTTTTGGGAAGCCTCATGGCCTACGTCATCACCCATGCGCTCGGCGCGGAGCGCACGGGCCTGCGCACGCTCGGTCCGCTGCCCGGCGCGCTGCCGCCGCTCTCGTTCCCGGACGTCTCTGCGGCGACGCTGCAAAATCTCCTGCCGGGCGCAGTCGCCGTCGCGCTCGTGTCGCTGACGCAGGCGCTCTCGATCGCCCACGCCATCGCGCTCAAATCGGGACAGCGCCTGGACAACAACCAGGAATTCATCGCGCAGGGCCTTGCCAACGTCGCCGCGGCGTTCTTCTCGGGCTTTCCGACGAGCGCCTCAGCCAACCGTTGCGGCATCAACTACGACGCGGGCGCGAAGACGCCGATGTCGGCGATATTTTCCGCGCTGTTGCTGGTGCTCGTGCTCCTCGCGGTCGCGCCGCTCGTCGCCTACCTGCCGATCGCGGTCGTCGCGGGGCTGCTTTTCCTCGTCGCCTGGAACCTGATCGACTTTCGGCGCATCCGGAAGATCCTCGCGACGAGCCGCGGAGAGAGCGCGGTGCTCGCGGTCACCTTCTTTGCGACGCTCCTGCTCGACCTCGAGTTCGCGATCCTCGTGGGCGTGCTCGTCTCGTTGGTGTTGTACCTCAATCGCACATCCCACCCGATCCTGCGCAGCCTCGTGCCCGATCCGCGCCATACCGGGCGCAAGATGACGGAGGTCGAGGACAGCCTGCTCGAGTGCCCCCAGCTCAAGATCCTGCGCATCGAGGGCTCGATCTACTTCGGCGCGGTCGGCCACGTGGAGCGGCACCTCGACACGCTGCGCGAGCACAGTCCCGGCCAGAAGCACCTGCTCCTCATGTCGAAGAGCATCAATTTCGTGGACATGGCGGGCGCCGAGCTGCTCGTGGAGGAAGCGCGCAGGCGGCGCGCGCTCGGCGGGGAGCTCTACTTCTACAGCCTGAGGAAACCGGCGGAGGAGCTGCTCGAGCGCGGCGGCTACATGGCGGAGCTCGGCCGCGAAAACGTCTTCCGCGGCAAGCGCGAGGCGATCGGCGGGGTGTTCACGCGGCTCGACCTCTCGATCTGCGCCACCTGCCGCGCGCGCATTTTCGAGGAGTGCGCGAGCGTGCCCGGACCCGGGGAGGCGGGATGACTCTCCGCCGCACCGCGGTTTTTCTGCTCGCGCTGCTCGCGGCCTGCGGCGGCCAGCCGAAGCTCCCTCCCCTCGCACCGAACGCGGTGGTGCTCGCCTTCGGCGACAGCCTGACCTTCGGGATCGGTGCGAACGCGGGCGAAAGCTATCCGGCGCGGCTCGAAGCGCTGATCGCGCGCAAGGTGGTGTCGGCGGGCGTTCCGGGAGAAGCGAGCGCCGAAGGGCTTGTGCGCCTGCCCGCTGCGCTCGACGAGGCCAAGCCGCAGCTCGTCATCCTCTGTCACGGCGGCAACGATTTCCTGAGAAAGCTCGACGAGGCGCAGGCGGCGAACAACATCCGCGCCATGGTGCGCCTCGCGAGAAGCCGGGGTGCTCAGGTCGTGCTCATCGGCGTTCCCAAGCCCGGCCTGCTCCCTTCGCCCGCGGGCTTCTACGCGGATATCGCAAGGGAATTTCGCCTGCCCTACGAGGAGACGGCGCTGAAGAAGATCCTCACCGACAACGCTCTGAAGTCCGATCTCGTTCATCCGAACGCGGCCGGCTACGCGCGGCTCGCGGAAGCGATCGCCGCGCTTCTGAGGAAAACCGGGGCGGTGTGAAGGCGCACTACGCCTGAAATCGGGATGTCCTGTCAGGGCGCACCCTCGACTCCGTGTCCGGGGGCTCCGTGAGCTCGCGCTTTTCCGCGGTTCTAGGGGGACAACGACTATCTTCCGGGCACGCGCCGTACTATGCTGACGACATAGTCAATCTCGTGGATGTCCCGTGGAACACCCCGCAGTCGACCACCACCTCTGGATCGAAGTCACGGAGTATATCGTGGCGGTGGTCGGCGTCATTCTCATCGCCTGGTTGCTCGCCGAGGATCTCGCCTCGCCCCTGTGGGGCGGGCTCACCAGCATCCGCCTACGCTGAAGGCGCTCCGGTCCCGGCTATCTCGCGCCGAGCAGCCGCGACGTCCGCGCGATGTCCTTGGGCTTCACCCAGAAAATCGCGCCGAAGCGGCGGTTGCCCGCGGTCACCGCGTCCATCGCGACCATGTTGATTTTCGCCTTGGCGAGCTTATCGAGGACGCGGAGAAGCGCGCCGACGCGGTCCTCGCCCTGGACCAGAAACGCCGTTTTCCGTTTGCCCAGATTCACGCGGTGCTTCTTCGCCCCCTTGGCGAATTGCACCGGATTGGCGGGAACGAAGTCTACCTGTGCCTTGCCGCCCTGGGGAAACCCGGTGAAGGCGAGCAGATTTTGCTTGCCCATGGCGATCGATTTCAGCATTTGCAGGCCGATGCCCGGGCGGTTCGGTACTTTCATCGAAAAATAAACGACTTTTCGGATCATGGTCCCTCCTGTGGTGTGTCGCCGAACCGGTATTGTCCTACGAAGCGACGGTCGATGCGATCCTTCCAGCGCCACACCCAGGCACCTTCCAGGGCGAGTCCTCCCCAGGAGGCCACAGCGTAACGATCGCCGCAGCTGATGAGCGCGAGCGAGCGCGAGGGCGGGCGGAAGCGTTCGGGGGCTTCGCCCGCGAGCGCGCGGCGCAGGTTGCGCGCGAGAACCGGCCCCTGCCTCACGGCGAAAACCCCGGATTTCGGCCTGGGCTCGTCGATCACGGTCGCGACGTCCCCCGCGGCGAATATCTCGGGCCGCGACCGCGATTGCAGCGTTTCGCTCACCGCGAGAAAGCCCCGCGCGTCGGTGGCGAGCCCGCTCTGCGCGATCCACGAAGGGGCGTACGCTCCGGTTGCCCATACCGCGGCCTGAGCCTCGAAGCGCCCGCCGCCATCGAGCTCGATCCCGTTTTCGCCGGCGGCAATGACCTTTCGGCCGAAGTGCACCGGGACGCCGCGAGCGCCGAGGATGCGAGCGATACGGCGGCGCGCGCCGTGTCCGGCGAGGATGGGCAGCTCGCTGAACAGCGCGAATTGCGCGGCGGATCCGGCGAGTCCGTGCCGCATGGCGAGCAGCACCTCGACCCCGGCCGCGCCGCCGCCGATCACGGCGATGCGCCGCACCTCGCCCCTCCTCGCCCGCTCGCGCAGCCGTTCCCAGCCCGCGAGAAACGGCTCGACCGGGCGGACACGGAGAGAGTGTTTTGCGGCGGCGGCCGGATCGCCGGCGCTCGACCCGGTGTCGAAGGACAGGATGTCGTAGCGAAGACGCTCGCCCCGGGCGGTGGTCACCTCGCGCCGCGCGGCATCGACGCCGGCCGCGGAGTCCAGGAGAAAGCGCGCGCCTGCGCGCGCGGCGAGCGCTCCGAGATCGATGCGGCAATCCTCGGACCGGTAGTGCCCCGCGACGACGCCGGGAACCATGCCCGAGTAGAAAGCGTGGCGGCTCGGACTCAGCAAGGCAAGGTGAACGCCCTCGGCCGGCGCATCGCCGAAGCTTTTCAGTACAGCGAGATGGCTGTGCCCTCCGCCGACGAGAAGAAGATGTTTCACCGGGTCCTGGACGGGTGTTGGGTCATTCTAACAGGCGTGATACACTTCTGACGGTTTGTATCTCAGCAGACAGGTTATGCCCAAATCCCTCCGACTGGGAACCGAGCTGGAGAAGACGCTCGAGCGCTACTGCACCGAGACCGGGGAGACGAAGAGTGCCGTCATCCGTCAGAGCTTGGCGGAATATATCGCCCGCCGCCAACGCAAGCGGCGCGCACCTTCCGCGTGGGAACTAGGCAAAGACTTGTTCGGCGCCGACCGCTCCGCGGCGGGGCAAGGCAACGTCTCGGGGCGGGTCAAGACGCTGATCCGCGCGAAGCTCCGTGCGAAACATCATCGTTGATACGGGGCCGCTCGTTGCGCTGTTTCACGCCCGCGACAAGCACCACGAGGCGGCCAAAGCCGTTCTCGAATCGAACCCGGCGGCATTGGTAAGCACCTGGCCCGTAATCGCCGAGGCCTGCCACTTCCTCGCTGAGGCCGGGAGGCGCGCGCTGCTTACTTTTGTCCGTCGCGGCGCATTGCGTCTGGAAGCTCTTTCAGTTGAAGATGTGCCGCAACTCGATGAGCTGCTCGCGCGCTACGAGCGGATGGATTTCGCCGACGCCACGCTCGTGCTGATCGCGGAAAAGACCGGGATCACCGAGATATTCACGATAGACCGCCGCGATTTCGAGGTGTACCGGACGCGTTCGGGTCGCCGACTCCGCCTGCTGCTGGCATAAAGCTCTCCTGCATCTCTTGCGGGAGGCGCTCGAGATCTTCGGGACGGTCTACGTCCCACAGGGCGGGAAGTTCGCTCAGGCGCCAGCCGAGCGCGGCAATGCGACGGCGGGTCTCCGGCAAAACCTTTGGGCCGCCCCAGGGAATGCCGCGAAACAGTTCGGGATCGCAATGCGAAAGGCCGACCAGCACGTACCCACCGTCTTCCGCCGGCCCGATCACGACGTCATCGCCGCCGGCAAGGGCCCGTTCTGCGTCGCGGAGGTATTGCGCCGAAAGCGCAGGGATATCACTGCCGATCAGGATCGCGCGAGCGGCGTGCACGAGCGCCGACTCGAACGCGCGCTGCATGCGCGCGCCCAGATCGCCCTCGCCCTGCGCCCAGAGACTGATCCCGAGTCGGCGCTCGCATTCGCGGAAGAAGGGATCACTCGTATCGGGCGCGCACCACAGCTCGACCGGCCCGAGCCGCGAATCCCTCGCCGCGCGCAGGCAGTGCATCACGAGCCGGCGATGCAGAGCGCCGGCGCCCGCGGCGCCGAGCGCCGGAATCAGCCGGGTCTTGGCCTCGCCCGGCGCCTTCGCGAAAACCATCACCGGGCAGACGGTGTCAGCCGCGCTCGCCGTCATAGAGGCGGGCCAGCTTGGCGGGAGCGGCGCCGAAGAAAAACGCGAGGCGCAGCCACGCCATCAGCAGCACCGTGCGCAGGACCCCGCGGCGCTCCCAGCGCCGGCCCGACGTGACCGCCTTGTCCGCGAGACACAGCGGCCGCGACACGCGCTTGAGCGAGCGCGACAGCGCGATGTCTTCCATCAGCTCGAGTGGCGGGAAGCGCCCGGCGCCCTCGAACGCCTCGCGCCGGACGAAGATGGCCTGATCGCCGGTGGCGATTCCGGTCGCGCGCGAGCGCAGGTTCATGAAAAACGCGATCACGGGTAGGCAGAGGCTGGCGCCTTCGATGCGCACGTCGAACCGCCCCCATGCCTTGCCGCTCGCGGCGAGCCCCTGCAGGACGCTCGCGTCGGCATTTTCCGGAAGGCGCGTGTCGGCGTGAAGGAATAGGAGGACTTCACCGCGCGCGAGCGCCGCTCCCGCGTTCATCTGGCTCGCGCGACCGCGCGCTGCCGAGGCGACGCGATCCGAGGCGCGACGCGCGAGAACCGCAGTGTCGTCGCTCGAGCCGCCGTCGACGACGATCACTTCGTGACCGCGCTGGCGCAGCGATGCGAGCCCCGCGAGCTCCGCGGCAATCCCTTCCGCCTCGTTCAGCGCCGGGACGATGATCGAAATCCTCAACCGCGCCTCCACGCGTGGAACTTCTCCGCCCACTTGAGCAGCCCCTGCGGGGCGTGCGCTCTCTTCCAGCTGCCCGCCGCGTACTTGTTGCCCTCGGCGAGCGTGGGGTAGATGTGGATGGTGCCGAGGATCTTGTTGAAGCCGATGCCGTGCTTCATCGCCGTGATGAATTCGACGATGAGATCGGCTGCGTGTTCCCCGGCGATCGTTGCGCCGAGGATCCTGTCCTTGCCGGGCACGGTGAGGACTTTCACCACTCCTGTCGTCTCCCCGTCGGCGATCGCGCGGTCGAGGTCTTCGAGACGGTAGTTAGTGACGTCGTAAGCGACGTTTTTCTCCCTGGCCTCGGTTTCGTTCAACCCTACGCGCGCGACCTCGGGATCGGTAAACGTCGCCCAGGGGATCACCGAGTAGTCGGCGCGAAATCTCTTCACTCCGCCGAAGAGCGCGTTCACCGCCGCGTACCAGGCCTGGTGCGAGGCAGTATGCGTAAACTGATACGGGCCGGCGACATCGCCGCAGGCGTAGATGTTGGGATAGAGGGTCTGCAGGTATTCGTTCGTGCTCACAGTGCGCGCGCGGCTCAATTCGATGCCGAGCTCCTCCAGGCCGTACCCCTCGGTATTGGCGACGCGCCCGACCGCGCACAGCAGCTCGTCGAACGGGATGCGGACCTCGCTGCCGTCGTTCTCGCACAAAAGCAGCTTCTCGCCGCCCTCCCGGAGTACGCGCACCGCCTTGTGATCGGTGCGGACGTCGATGCGCTCCTCGCGGAACTGCCGCGCGACCATCTCGGAGATCTCCGGGTCTTCCCGGATCAGGATGCGCGGAAGCATCTCGACCTGCGTCACGCGCGATCCGAACCTCGCGAAGCACTGGGCGAGCTCGCAACCGATCGGCCCTCCCCCGAGGACGATCAGCCGCGGCGGCAACGCCCTCAGGTTCCAGACCGTATCCGAGGTGAGGCAACCGATTTCGGCGAGCCCGGGGATCGGCGGCACGAAGGGCTGCGCGCCCGCGGCGATGACGATCGCCCGGGTGGTGAGCACGCGCCTGCCCGTTTCGCTCTTCACCTCCACCGTCCAAGGCGAGGTGATTTTTGCCTCGCCCTGCAGGCATTCGACGCCGAGCTCGGTGTAGCGCTCGGCCGAGTCGTGCGGCTCGACGGTTCTCACCACGCGCTGCACGCGCTCCATGACGTCGGCGAAATCGAAGTCGACCTGCATGGCCCTGAAGCCGAATTCGCGGGGGCGCTTCGCCTGCGCCACGAGCCGCGCCGACTTGATCAGGGCCTTCGAGGGCACGCAGCCCGTGTTGAGGCAGTCCCCGCCCATCTTGTCCTTCTCGATCAGCGTCACTTTCGCCTTGACCGCGGCCGCGATGTAAGCCGACACCAGACCGGCGGAACCCGCGCCGATCACGACGAGGTTGCGGTCGAATCTGGCCGGCTTCGGCCATCTCGCAAGACGCCGGCGCGCTTTGGCGGACTCGATGACGTACCTCGCGACGAGCGGAAATATGCCGAGCAGCGCGAGCGAGCCGATCAGCGCCGGGGAAAGGATCCCCGAAATCGATTGGATGGTCGCAAGCTGCGTACCCGCGTTCACGTAAACGATCGTGGCGGGAAGCATGCCGATCTGGCTCACCCAGTAGAACGTCCGGGCCCGGATCGGCGTGAGCCCCATGAGGAGATTGACTACCACGAACGGAAACGCCGGCACCAGCCGCAGGGCGAACAAGTAGAACGCGCCCTCCTTCTCCAGGCCCGCGTCGATCGCCCGCAGTCTGTCCCCGAAGCGGTCCCGCACCAGGTCGCGAAACAGAAAGCGGGAGGAGAGAAAGGCGAGCGTTGCGCCGATGCTCGAGGCGAACGACACGACCAGGGTACCCCACAAGAGCCCGAATATCGCGCCGACCGCGAGCGACAGCACCGCCGCCCCGGGCACCGACAGGCCGGTGACGGCGACGTAGATCGCGAAAACGATTCCGGCGGCTGCGAGCGGATTCGCCCGCCGGAATTCCTCGATCGCCGACTGCTGTGACTTGAAATATTCGAGCTGCAGGTACTGGCCGAGGTCGAGCGCGAAAAACGCCGCGATCAGGCCAAGGACAAGGGCCGCAACGAGCAGCCGGCGACGCGACATGGTGCGCGCCGCTTCAGGCCGCGCGCGAGAAAGCGCCCGTCCGCACGGCCTGCTCCACCTCGTACCCCGGACCGGAAGCGATGCGCTTGCGATACGAGAGCGCGGCGGGCGAGCCTGCGGGCCAGACGCGGTCGAATCGCGCCATCCACGCTTCGTGGTCGTAGCGCACGGGAACGGCTTCGACGACCGTCGCTCCGAGCCGCGCCCCGTAGAGCGCCTGCGCCGAGGGTGTGCTCGCGATGCGCGTCGCGAGGCCGAAACGCGTGTCGCGGAAATTCGGCATTCCGGCGGCGCCGTTGTTGACGATGAGCGCCTTCCCGCGCGGCGCATCGAATTCCCGCATCACCGGCAGGCAGGTATGCGTACAGGCAAAGACGTCGACGCCGGATCCGGCGAGCAGCGCCGCCGCGCGTTCGGGACGCTCGCGCAGCGCCTCCTGCGAGAACTGCCAGCCGGCGAGCGATTCGGCGTCGCCGTGCACGATGCCGATGCGCAGGCCCGCGATTTCCGCGACGAGGTGCATGGGCAGGACGCCGAGGCGCTCGCGCAATTCCGGATACGCGCTTGCGGTCCCGCGCAATCGCGTGAGAATCTCGTTCGAGCGCCCCACTTCGGCCTCGCCCACCCATTCGGGGTAGGCGCAGCCGCAGCCCGCGCCGGAATCCTCGCCGGCGATCTCGGTCTCCACGTTGCCGCGCACGGCCGCGTGCCGAAGGACAGTCTCGTTGATGCTTTCGAATTCCGCCGGGTCGACGTTGAACCAGTTGAAATCGCCGTTGAAGGCGAGCGTCGCGCCCTCCCGCCGCGCCATGGCAAGGACCGCTTCGAGCGCGAAGGGATTGCCGTAGAGTCCGCCGACGATGAAGAGGGATTGCGCCCTGAGTTCTGCGGCGCGCGCGAAGACCGCAGGCGAGTAACGGTAGTGGCGCGGACAGGACCGGCCGGGCCGCGTTCTAGCCATCGAGCGCGCCACCGCAGCTCGAGCCCTGCCCGGCCGTGCACCCGAAGCAATGGTCCTTCACCACGATCGGGTTGCCGGCGAGGTCGCGGCCGACGAGATCGGCGAGCCTGACCCGCTGCCGGCCCGCGATTCTGAGAGGCAGACCCAGCATCTGGTTGAAATCGCAGTCGTAGACCGTGCCCTGCCAGTCAACCGAGATCAGGGTACGACACATCACGGCGCCCAGATTCTCCTCGCGGTAGGACTCCTGCAGCAGCTTCATGTAGGCGTTGAACTGTCCCCTGGAGATGAGCGTCGAGCCGAATCGGGCGATCGGCATATTGGCGAGCGTGTAGAGCCGGTTGAAGCGGATGCCGAAACGCTCGCCCAGCACCCGCTTGTAATCTGCCTCGAGCTTTTCCTGCGGGGGCGGGAGCGAAGCTCCTTGAGGGTTGTACACGAGGTTGAGCGCGAGGCGCGAGCCCTCCACTGCGTAGCCGAGCGCGTTGAGACACCGAAGAGCACGAATGCTCGTCTCGTATACGCCTTTGCCGCGCTGCCTGTCGACCAGCTCCTCCGTGTAGCAGGGAAGCGAGGCTATGATCTCGACGTCCTCGCGCGCGAGAAACTCCGCGAGGTCCTCCTGGCCGGGCTCTTCGAGAACGGTGAGATTGCAGCGGTCGATCACGTGCGCGCCGAGCGCGCGGGCGCGCTCGACCAGCTCCCTGAAATGCAGATTCAACTCGGGCGCGCCGCCGGTAACGTCGAGCGTGCGGACGCCCGAGGCCTCGAGGTAGCGCAGCACGGTATGCACCGTCTCGCGATCCATCTGCTCGGTGCGCGTGGGACCCGCGTTGACGTGGCAGTGCACGCAGCTCTGGTTGCATTTGTAGCCGAGATTGACCTGGAGCGTCTCGAGACGCTCGCGGCGTATTCCTGGAAAGTTTGAGACTTCGAGGAGAGGGAGCATCGCGTGCACGGGCGGTTCTCCTTCTCCTCTATCTGGCGCCGGCGAGCTGTACGGGCGGGCACTTGACGGAACCATAAGCGGCCGCGGCGATGAGCGCTCCGAAGCTGCCGACCTTTTCAGGATGAGTTTTCATCGTGCGCATGCTAGAGGATACACCGTGCAAGTGTGCCAAACGGCGTCGTAACCTTTCGTCGTACGGAATCCGTGCTTGCTTACATTTTCTGCATGGCCCAGAGCGTATCCAGGTCCCGAAGCAGGTACAGCGTGATGCATGCGGCGAGCATCGGCCACGCGGCGAAGAAGAGCAGATTGTCGAGCGGTGCTAGATATTGCTGATAGGACGAGAGCGTCGAGATCGCATGAAGCAGCAGCACCAGCCCGTAGGTGTAGCGCTTGGCGGTCCCCGTCACGAAACCGACCAGCAACAGCAGCTCAAGAGCGGCGATGACGTAGAACACAGTCGGGGAAATGCCGTCGATGCCGTAGAACTTCTTGAAGATCCCGGCAGCGTGTCCCGGGCGGATGAACTTGTCGAGCGTCCACATCAGCATAACGATGAAGACGCCGATGCGAAGCAGAAAGAGCGGCAGGCGAATGCGGTCCATGACTCCTCCTTTGGCTGTTATACGAACAGATTGCTGCGAGAAGCGCTATCGAGTGTTTGTCTCATTGTAGCCGAGTGCTTTCTCCGGCGTTTCTTACGGGAAATAAATCACCTGACTATTCTCGGCATGCTACATTAGGAGCCGCGCAAAGCCTCCGCTCGCTCATGGGCCACCGCCTCTCCAAGATCTACACCCGCACCGGCGACGGCGGCGACACCGGGCTCGGCGACGGTTCGCGAACGCGCAAGGACAGCCCGCGCATCGCTGCTCTCGGCGAGATCGACGAGCTGAATTCCGCGATCGGCGTGCTTCTCGCCGAGCCGCCGCCGGAAAAGATTCGCGCAATTCTCGAGAGCGTCCAGCACGATCTTTTCGACCTGGGTGGCGACGTCTCGATCCCCGGCCGCGCGACGATGACCGAAGATCAGGTCAAGCGGCTCGAGGCGCTGCTCGACGAACTCAACTCCGCGCTGCCTCGGCTCAAGGAATTCATTCTTCCGGGCGGAACGCGCGCCGCGAGCCTCGCGCACCTCGCGCGCGCGGTGTGCCGGCGCGCCGAGCGCTCGATAGTCACCCTGTCGTCTTCGGAAAAAGTCGCCGACCCGGCGAGGATCTACCTGAACCGGCTGTCCGACCTGCTGTTCGTCCTCGCCCGTGTCCTCAACCGCGAGGGCAGCCGCGGCGACGTGCTGTGGCAGCAGGGGAAGAACCGCTAGCTCACGCCTCGACGAAGGCTTCCTCGCGCTTCTTGCGCACGGTCGGCGCCACAACGATAGTCAGCAGGAGACCCGCAATGACAAGCATGGTGAGGCTGATCGGTCGCTGGAAGAACACCAACGGGTCCCCGCGCGACAGGAGCATCGCGCGGCGCAGGTTTTCCTCCATGAGCGGCCCGAGGATGAAGCCGAGAATCAGCGGCGCAGGCTCGCATTCGAGCTTCACGAAGATGTATCCGACCACGCCGAACGCCGCCGTCTGCATGACGTCGAACGGGCTGTTCGAGATGCTGTAGACGCCGATGCAGCAGAAGACCAGTATCGCAGGGTAGAGTATCCGGTAGGGCACCATCAGCAGCTTGATCCACATTCCGATCAACGGCAGGTTGAGCACCACCAGCATCAGGTTGCCTACCCACATCGAGGCGATCATTCCCCAGAAGAGCTGCGGCCGCTCGGTCATCACCTGCGGGCCGGGTGCGATGCCCTGGATCATCATCGCCCCGATCATCAGCGCCATCACCGGATTCGACGGGATGCCGAGCGTGAGCAACGGGATGAAGGAGGTCTGGGCGCCGGCGTTGTTCGCCGATTCGGGCGCCGCCACGCCCTGGATCGCGCCCTTGCCGAAGTTCGCCGAATTCTTCGAGACCTTTTTCTCCAGCGTGTAGGCGGCGAACGAGGCGAGCAGCGCTCCTCCCCCGGGCAGAATGCCGAGGAACGAGCCGAGAGCGGTCCCGCGCAGGATCGACGCCCACGAATCCTTGAAGTCCTGCAAGGAAGGGAGCAGGTTGCTCACCTTCTTGGTGAAGACTTCGCGCTGCTCCTTCTGTTCGAGGTTGGCGATGATCTCGGCGAAGCCGAACACGCCCATCGCCACCGAGACGAAGCCGATACCGTCGGAGAGTTCCGACACGCCGAAGCTGAACCGCGCGACCCCCGAGTTGACGTCGGTGCCCACCAGGCCCAGCAGCAGGCCGAGAATCACCATCGCGATCGCCTTGATGAGCGAGCCGTGGGCGAGCACCGTCGCCGCGATCAGGCCGAGCACCATCAGCGAAAAGTACTCCGCCGGGCCGAACTTCAGCGCGACTTCGGCGAGCGGAGGCGCAAACAGCGCGATGATCACCGTGGCGACGCATCCGGCGAAGAACGAGCCGATCGCCGCGATGCCGAGCGCGGGCCCCGCCCGGCCCTGTCGGGCCATCTGGTAGCCATCGAGGCAGGTCACCACCGACGACGACTCGCCCGGAATGTTGACCAGAATAGCGGTGGTCGATCCGCCGTACTGCGCGCCGTAATAGATCCCGGCAAGCATGATCAGCGCGGAAGTCGGGTTGAGCGTGAAAGTAACCGGCAGCAGCATGGCGATGGTGGCCACCGGCCCGATGCCGGGCAGCACGCCGATCAGCGTGCCGAGCAGACAGCCCATCAAACAGTAGAAAATATTCTGGAAAGAGAGCGCAACCTGGAAGCCGATGGCGAGATTGTGAAAGAGTTCCATCCCTTACTCCAGACTCGGCCAGACGTTCATCGGCAGCCCCAAGCCGTGGACGAACGATGCTACCGAGAATACCGCAAGAGCGAAGCTGAGGACGGTGACGTGCCCCGCCGTGATCTGCGGCCACTTGTACCGACCCGCGAAAAACGCGAGCACTGCGCCCAAACCGATCTCCATCAATAGGAGCACCAGCACTGGGGGTAAATTTAGACCCACTGCGCCGAACACAGTGAGCACAGGATGCTGTATCCACGATGACACGACCAGCGTAAGGTAGGTCAAGAGGACTCCGACGGCTACGTAGGCCGGCAACATCTGGAAATCCTTGCGCGTCCACGCGAACCCTGGTACCGCCGAAACGATCGTCAGTACGAAGACCGCCATTACGAGTCCGAGAGGCTTCAACAGATAGCCAAAAAGAACGACCGCGAACAGGACCACCCACAGCGAACGCTCACCGAAGGCCGCAAAGAGCAACAGGATTGCGACGCCCGCAAGCAACGCGTGGGCAATCTGCGCGAATATCGTCGCGTCGCGCTGTGGCTGGGTGTAATAGGCGATTACGCCCAATATCAGCCCGCCGACGATCAGCCAGAAACGAAACGGAAAGACAGCCAGCGGATTGGATATCTTTGACACGAAGCCCCGGAACAATACGACCGCCCCGAGCACCGCGAGAATGCCCCCGAGCACCGTGGGAAAATATGCCGGCCCCATGCGCACCGCGTTCCCCATGGCGTAGTTCTGGGCCACGGCCATGAAAGCCAACCCGAACGCGATGAACATCACCCCGGCCCAGAAATCCTTGCCGTTCGTTATTTTCATTTCACCCTCCACCACTCCGGCCGCGTATTGTGCCACAGGTTCTTCGGCCGGTATGACCCCCTGATCAAGTCTTTTCGCGATCCATGTAGTCGAGCAGCTTGGAGCTGGTCAGACGCAGCCGCTGCGACAGTATAAGCACCAGTTCCATTAGGATTTTCGCCCCGAGCGTTGTCTGCTCCAGAATGATGCGGGCCAGGCTGTCGCGCGACAGCACCGCGATCATGCAGGACTCCGCGGCGATGCAGCTCGCAAAGCGTGGCTCGCCGTCGATCATCGACATTTCGCCGAACGACTGCCCCGGCGCGATCAGGGCAATCAGCCGCGGGGCGTTCCACCGGTCCTGCTTGAACACTTCGATCCGACCTTCGATGAGAAATACCATGAAATCGCCCGCGTCACCTTCGCGGATGATCTCCGCTCCCGGGCCTGCGCGGTAGACCTGCATGAACTCGCTCAGCACGCGGATCTCTGTCAGGTTGAAAGTTTCGAAAAGCGGCGAGAAGGTGATGAGGCCGTGAATCCTCTTGGCGAACCGCGTGGGATCGCCCAGCGATTCCAGCTGTGCCAGCCGGGCCCTTTCCGCTGTTTCTGCCATCTTCGCACTCGCCTCGGTGAGCCGCCGCGCGCGGGCCCGGCGTCCCGCCCCTCGCGCCGGTGACGGCGAGATTATGCCCAAACGCCGTACCGATCACAAATACCGGAGTCGCGTCTCACCCGGCAAGGAACCATCCGGTCGCGCCCAGCCACCCCGCTGTCGCCGCGATCAGGTGCGGATTGCGCAGCATCTCCCAGGCGGGATCACTGCCGCCCCCCTTCGAATACACGACTTGCAGGTACCGAAACAAGCCGTACAGCACGAACGGAAACGTGAGAAAGAGCCGGTCGGTGCGATGCAGGGCTATGGTGTCCGGGTCCACGGTGTACAGCGCGTAGCCGAGCGCGGCGCAAGCGACGCTGACCGCGATCAGGCAATCGAGCAGCGGCATGCTGTAGCCGTCGAGCGCGACGCGATGCCCGCTCCCTGAATTCGCGGGGTCGGTCACCGCGAGCAGTTCGGCCCGCCGCTTGCAGAAGCCGAGAAACAGAGTGAGCATGAGGCCGCAGAGCAACAGCCAGTTCGACGGGGGAATGCCGATTCCCGCGGTGCCTGCGAGGATGCGCAGCATGAATCCGCCGGCGATCATGAACACATCGAGAATCGCCACGCGCTTGAGCCCGGCGCTGTATCCGATGTTGAGTACGATATAGGCGGCGGCGACCAGCAGCGCCGCAAGCGAGACGGCGGCCGCGAGGGCGACCCCGGCCAGCGCGAGGGCGATGCACAGCGCGATCGGGACGCCCAAGCCGATCTCGCCCCGCGCCAGCGGCCGCTCGCGCTTGTACGGATGCACCCGGTCGGCATCCCGGTCGGCGATGTCGTTGAGGATATACACCGCGCTCGAGGCGAGGCAGAAGGCGACGAACAAGACGAGCGCTTCCGCGACCAGCCTTGCGTCGTTCCATCCGTGGCCGAAAACCACGCCGATGAAAAGGAACCCGTTCTTGATCCACTGGTGGGGGCGCATCAGGCGGATGAGGGCGCTGGTCATCGGGTCAGTCCTTTGCAGGGCAGGTCGGCGTGCCCAGATAGCGTTCGCAGAAATAGCAGTATCCCTGCGGCAAGTACCAGGGAATGGCGTAGTACCGCTGTTGCAGCGGCTTCAGGATCTTCTCCCGGTACGCGGCGAAATCGAACCCGTGGCCGAGGACCACATGAAAGGTCGCGCCGGCGGATGAGATCGTGCGGTATCCGACGGACCGGAAGTAGGGTCGGTAGTCGGCATCCACGGGGGGGTCCTTGCGCAGCACCAGGATGTTCCTGCCGTCGAGTCGCCTGAAATCGGTCAGGATGTCGTCGTGGCGCGCGTGCGAGGAGGCGACACCGAATACGGCCACGTGCCGGCGCGAATGAAAGGACGCGACCGCCGACATCGAGTACCCGTCGGTGGCGAAATCAAATTCCTCGGCATAGGTTTCCATCTCCCTGAGGATTTCAGGCATGCGGGCGTGATACACGATGCCGTCGTAGAAACGCACGCTCTTCCAGGTGTCGAGCGGCAGCATCGCCGCGGCGAGGATCGCCGCGACGTGGAGGGCGCTGAACGCCCCGAGATAGAGCACCGAGCGCAGCAGCTGCTCGCGCGACAGCAAGCCGCCCGCCGCGACGAAAAAGAAAGGCACGAAGGCGAGCATCCAGTGCAAGCCGATCAGCTTGACCGCGGAGAGCAAGGCGAAAAATCCGAATGGGAGCGCGAAGACGACGGCGAAAAACCGCGCCGCCGGCTCGCCGAGCGCGACCGCCACGCGCCGGCGCTCTTTTGCGAGCTGCCACAGGGCGACCGGGCTGAGCACGTAGAGCACCGAGACGCCATAGACGAGCGGCGTCTTCCAGGACCAGCCGGCGGTGTCGTGCCGGTTGTAGAGATTGAACATCAGGTTCGCCCAGCAATGCTCGTAGTTCCACCACAGGTTGACGGCGGCGAAAGGAAGCGAACACAGGAGGACGAGCGCAAGCGCGCGCCAGTCGCGCTGCCCGCGCGGGGAAAGCGCGACATGAGCCACGTAGGCCAGTCCCAGCAGGACCGCGAAATACTTCGAGAGAAACGCCAGCCCGAGAAAGATGCCGGCGAGCGCGTGCCAGCCCGGTGCGCGCCGGACGATCCCCAGCCAGAAGGCGAACGCCGAGGCGAAGCAAAAGAAAACGAGCGGCGTGTCGGTGGTGATGAAGACGCCCCAGACATTGGCGGGCAGCAGCATGAACGCGAGCGCGGCGAGCGCCGCCTTCGTTCCGTCCGCGCGGCGCAGAACGACGTAGATTCCCGCCGCGAGCGCGAAGGGCAGCAGGGTCACCGGCAGGCGCAGCAGCCATTCCGCGCGCGACAGCTTGAGCAGAAGAGCGAGCAGCCAGCCGATCATCGGCGGATGATCGTAATAGCCGTAGTCCGGATAAGCGCCCCATTCGGCGAAATACGCTTCGTCGCCGGTGAAGGGAAAGACCGCGGACAGCCACAGCTTGAACGCGAGGATCAGCACCGCGGTGCCCCAGAAAACCGGGGACAGACCACGTTTATCGCTGGATCCCGGGTCGCCGGTTTCCCTGACTCGATGGAAAAACGTGGTCTGTCCCCGGTTGTCGCTAGGATTCTTCGGCTTTCACCAGCCGGCGCTTGCGCACCGCTTCGGCGAGATTCCTGAGCAGCGGCACGCTGTCCTCCCAGCCGACGCAAGCGTCGGTGATGCTCTGGCCATATACGAGGGGCTTTCCCGGGACGAGATCCTGGCGGCCCGCCTTCAGGTGCGATTCGACCATGAGGCCGATGACTCGATCCTCGCCGGCGGCGACCTGGCGCGCGACCTCGCGCGCGACGTCGATCTGACGCTGATATATCTTCTGGCTGTTCGAATGGCTGCAATCGACCATCAGGCGCTGCTCGAGCCCGGCGCCGGCCAGCTCCTTGGCCGCAGCGTCGACGCTTCCGGCGTCGTAATTAGGATGTTTTCCGCCGCGCAGGATGATGTGGCAGTCCTCGTTTCCGTTGGTCGAGACGATGGCGGAGTGCCCCTCCTTGGTCACCGAAAGGAAATGGTGGGGAGTGCGCGCAGCCTTCAGCGCGTCGACCGCGATGCGCACGTTCCCGTCGGTGCCGTTCTTGAAGCCGACCGCGCACGACAGCCCGGAGGCGAGCTCGCGATGCACCTGCGATTCCGTGGTGCGTGCGCCGATCGCGCCCCAGCTCACCAAGTCCGCATAGTACTGCGGCGAGATCATGTCCAGAAACTCCGTGCCGGCAGGCAGCCCCGCCTCGTTGATGTCCATGAGCAGCTCGCGCGCGAGGCGCAGCCCCTTGTTGATTTGAAAGCTGCCGTCGAGGTCCGGATCGTTGATCAGCCCCTTCCAGCCCACGGTCGTGCGGGGCTTCTCGAAGTAGACCCGCATGACGATGACGAGGTCGCGCTCGAGTTCCTTTCTCATTTCGACGAGCCTGCGCGCGTACTCGAGGCCCGCCTTGGCATCGTGGATCGAGCACGGGCCGATGATGACGAGAATCCTGTCGTCCGAACCGTGAAGCAGGCGGTGAATCGCCTGCCGCGTGTTATAGGTCAGCTCCTCGGTTTTTTCCGAGCAGGGAAATTCGCGCAGCAGGAGTGCGGGCGGCGCGAGCTCCTTGATCTCCCGGATTCTGACGTCGTCGACCTTGAAGTGCATGCTTGTCGCCGGTCCGTGGCGGGCCTTCTCTAAGGAGCTGAAAAGTTTGAATTTTACCCGAATAAATCGGTTGCGGCCGGTCAGCGGCAAGCAAGCCTTGCAGCCCCATAACGACGGCCTCGGCTCCTGCCAGTGCCCAAAAAGTCACGCCGCTGGCAGACGCGGCGCGAGAGTGCCAGAAACCGGCGGTCAACGCCGCGAAACCGCAGGCCGTTGAAGGTGTCAGATTGGATTGTGGGCATCGTTCCTGCGTGATAAGTTGCATTCGCGTGGAGAAAAACCAGATGACGACAGCAGCGGTCAACATCCCGATCGGAGGATTCAAGGATGTCTATGACGTCGCGGAAGTCGACCGCGCGCTGCAGGAGCTTTCCGCTTCGGCGAACGAAGCGCTGAAGTCCACTTATGAAAAAATGATCAAGGCGGGCGGCACCCGCCTCACGGTGAAGCCCTCGGGGATTCCGGCGATGGAAAGTCTCTACGAAGAGCTTCCCAACTTCGCGGGGGTCCTCGACGACGTCAAGAAGCACATCGCGCTGTGCGCTTCGTCCAACGACTGCCTGGAGGTGCCGCCGATGCTCCTGCTCGGAGAACCGGGAATCGGCAAGACCTATTTCGCCAGGCGCCTGGCGCAGCTCCTTTCCACGGGTTTCGGCCTGTGCTCGATGAGCTCGATGACTGCAGGCTGGGTCCTCTCCGGAGCTTCATCGCAATGGAAGAACGCCAAGCCCGGAAAAGTATTCGAGACCATTCTGAACGGTACCTACGCCAACCCGGTGATCATGGTCGACGAGCTCGACAAGGCAGGCGGCGGCAATCAATATGATCCTCTGGGCGCGCTCTACACGCTGCTCGAGCGCGACACGGCAGCGGAGTTCGTGGATGAGTTCGTCGAGATCCCGATCGATGCCTCGGGCGTCGTGTGGATCGCGACTGCGAACGACGGAGGCAAGATCCCGGATCCCATCCTCAACCGGATGAATGTCTACGAGGTCGCCTCGCCCGACCGGGACGGATCGGCCCGCATCGCGCAGGCGATCTACGCGGAGATCCGCGGCAGCCACGACTGGGGCAAGGACTTTCCCGAAAGGCTCGCGGAGGAGGTGCAGGAGCGGGCCGCGGAGCTCTCTCCCCGGGAGATGCGCCGCGCCATCATGAACGCGTTCGGCACCGCGAAGCTCGCAGGCCGGGATGAAATCGACGTCTCCGACATCGACGACGCTCGCTCGCCGAAAAAGCAGCGGATAGGCTTCTAGCCGATCGCTCTCAAAGCCGCTGCTCCACCCACTGGCGCACCGAGCCGAGCGCGGCCGGGACTTTGGCGGGTTCGGTACCGCCCGCCTGCGCCATGTCCGGCCTGCCGCCGCCTTTGCCGCCCACCTGCTGCGCGACGTAGTTGACGAGCTCGCCGGCCTTGAGCCTCGCGGTGAGATCCGCTGTCACGCCGGCGATGAGGTTCACCTTCCCCCCTTCGGTCGAGCCGAGCACGATCGCGGCGGATTTCAGCTTGTCTTTCAGCTTGTCGAGCGTCTCGCGCAGGGTTTTCGCATCGGCGCCGTCGAGCGCGGCCGCGAGCACCTTGATGCCCTTCACCTCGACGGCCTGCGCCGCGAGATCGTCGCCCTGGCTGGCCGCGAGCCTGGACTTGAGGCGCGCGAGCTCCTTTTCCAACGCCCTCTTCTCCTCCCGCTCCGCCTTGAGCTTTTCCTTCAGCGCGTCGCCCGACGCTTGATAGAACCCTTCGACGAAATGCCGCTCGTCCTCCATGGCCTGCACCCAGGCGAGCGCGCCCTCGCCGGTGGTCGCCTCGACGCGGCGCACGCCCGCAGCGACGCCGCCCTGGGAGATGATCTTGAAGAAGCCGATGTCGCCGGTGCGGGCGACGTGCGTGCCCCCGCACAGCTCGCGCGAGGAGCCGATGTCCAGAACCCGCACCTCGTCGCCGTACTTCTCGCCGAACAAGGCCATGGCACCGCCTTTGACGGCGTCGTCGAACTTCATGATGCGCGCCGAAGTCGCCTCGTTTCTGAGAATTTCCGCGTTGACCATCGCTTCGATGCGGCGGACCTGTTCGTCGGTCATCGTCGCGTCGTGCGAGAAGTCGAAGCGCGTCTTGTCGGCGTCCACGAGCGACCCCTTTTGCTGCACGTGCGGCCCCAGCACCTCGCGCAGGGCCCGGTGCATCAAATGGGTGGCCGAATGATTGCGCATGGTGCGCGCGCGCCGCTGCGCGTCCACTCGCGCCACCACCTTGTCGCCAACGGCGAGCCGGCCGGTCGCGAGCGCGCCGTGATGGCCGAACACTTCTGACTGGATTTTCTGCGTGTCGGAAACGACGAAGGTCCCGCCCGGGGCGACGATCTCGCCCGCGTCGCCCACTTGGCCGCCCGATTCGGCGTAGAACGGGGTCTTGTTCAGCACGACGATGGCGGCTTCGCCCGCCGCGATGGCCGGCACCGAAGTCCCCTCCCTGTAGAGGGCCTCCACTTTGGCGTCGTCGAGCGCAAGCGTGTCGTAGCCGCGGAACTCCGTCGCGCGGCCGGAGTACTCGACGCCCGCGTCGATCTTGAATTTGCCCGCGGCCCGGGCGCGCTCGCGCTGGCGCTGCATCGCCGCCTCGAACCCCGCGTGGTCGATCATGATGCCGCGCTCGCGCGCCATGTCCGCGGTCAGATCGACCGGAAAACCGAAGGTGTCGTAGAGCTGGAACACGGTTTCGCCGTCGAGCATGCGGTCTTCGCGGTGCAGCGCGCCCTCGAGCACTTTCATGCCGTTCTCCAGCGTCTCGGCGAAGCGCTCCTCCTCGACCTCGAGCACCTGGGTGACGCGCTCCTTCGCCCGCGGGAGGTCCGGATAGGCCTCGCCCATCGCGCGCGACAAGTCCCCGACGAGGCGGTGGAAGAAAGGCTTCTTGCGCCCGAGCTTGTAGCCGTGGCGGATGGCGCGGCGGATGATGCGGCGAAGCACGTAACCGCGTCCTTCGTTTCCGGGTATGACGCCGTCCACGACGAGAAACGCGCACGCGCGGATGTGATCGGCGATCACGTTCAGCGAATTGTTCGCGAGGTCTTTCGTCCCCGTCTCCCGCCCCGCGGCGCGTATCAGATCCCGGAACAGGTCGATCTCGTAGTTCGAGTGCACGCCCTGGAGAACGGCTGCGATCCGCTCCAGGCCCATGCCCGTGTCCACGCAGGGTTTGGGCAGCGGCGCCACCGCGCCCTTGTCGTCCCGATTGAACTGCATGAAAACGAGATTCCAGATCTCGATGTAGCGATCGCCTTCGGCTTCGCTCGAGCCGGGCGAGCCGCCAGGGATCCCGGGCCCGTGGTCGTAGAAAATCTCGCTGCAGGGACCACAGGGGCCCGTGTCGGCCATCTGCCAGAAGTTGTCGCTCTGGTATCTCGGGCCTCCGGGCTTGTCGCCGATGCGTATGCAGCGCCCTTTCGGCACGCCGATCTCCTTCGTCCAGAGATCGTAGGCTTCGTCGTCCTCGTGATACACCGTCGTCCACAGGCGTTCCGGTGGCAGCTTGTACACCTGGGTCAGCAGGTCCCAGGCGTAGCGGATCGCGTCGCGCTTGAAGTAATCGCCGAATGAAAAGTTGCCGAGCATCTCGAAGAACGTCTGGTGGCGCGCGGTGTAGCCGACGTTCTCCAGATCGTTGTGTTTTCCGCCCGCGCGCAGGCACCGCTGTGCGGTCGTGGCGCGCTTGTAGGCGCGGGTCTCCCTGCCGAGAAACACATCCTTGAACTGCACCATGCCCGAGTTCGTGAAAAGCAGCGTGGGGTCATTTACCGGCACGAGCGGGCTCGAGGCGACGACCGCGTGGCCGCGCTCTTCGAAGAACTTGAGAAACTTTGCCCTGATTTCGGACGATTTCATGAATTCCCGGGACGACTCCTTGAAGCGCCCGATTTTCGCCCGATTCACCGGCTCGTGCAACGACTCTTCGGTATTGAGTTAAGCTTAGCGCGGCATGCTGGGACGGATACTGAAAGATCTATTCGCGCCGAACGTCCGCCTGCGGCCCGGGCAGACCGCCTTCCAAGCCGGGGTGGAGGCGTACAAGGCGGGTGAGCTTGCCGCCGCCGCAGAGCATTTTGCCGCCACGCTGCGCGCAGAACCCGAACACCTTGAGGCGCACAGCTACGCAGGCGGGATCGATTTGCGGACGGGGCGCTTCCGAGAGGCGCTCGGGCATTTCGAGCGGGCCCGCATGCTCGACCCGCGAAACGCCGAGTGCCATTTCGGCGCGGCCGTGGCGCAGCGGGAGCTGGGCGCGAACGAGGCCGCGCGCGAATGCTGCGAAACGGCGCTTGCGCTCGACCCCGGGATGCACCCCGCGCATGACTTCCTCGCGGGCCTCAACTTTCCCGGCCCCTACTATCTCGAAGTCATCTCGATGTTCCATTCGCATTTGCGTCCGCGCACTTACCTGGAGATCGGCGTCGAGACCGGGCAATCGATCGCGCTCGCCCGGCCCGAAACGCGCGCGATCGGTATCGACCCCGAACCCAAGATCGCCCAGCGACTCCCTCCCGGCGCGAGCATACATTCGACCACGAGCGACGAGTACTTCGCCGCTCACGACGTGCAAGCGGAGCTCGGCGGCTTGCCCATCGATCTCGCTTTCATCGACGGGATGCACCGATTCGAATTTGCGCTGCGCGACTTCATCAATATCGAGAAGCACTGCACGTCACGATCGACGATACTGATTCACGACTGCTACCCCTTGTCCCGCCACACCGCCGAACGAGAGCGCCGAACCACCTTCTGGAGCGGCGACATATGGCGACTCGTCCTCCTCCTGAGGAAATATCGTCCCGATCTGAGCGTGAAAGTGATCGGCACGGCGCCGACCGGCCTGGGCGTGGTGCGCCGTCTCGACCCCGGTTCGGGCGTCCTGCGAGAGAAGTACGATGCGATCGTCGGGGAGTTTCTGGCGCTCGACTATTCGGTGCTCGACGCCGACAAGCCGGGAATGCTCGCCCTCTATCCCAACGACTGGGAGAAGGTGAAGGCGATTCTCCAGTAAGCCTCCCCGCGCGGGCTCAATACAGCATGCCGACGACCGAGCCCGCGACACAGGTCGCGAGCGTTCCGGAGAGGATCGTCTTTCCGCCGAGCGACACGATCTCGTCCCGGCGCTCCGGGGCCATGGTCGCCAGTCCCCCGATCATGATGCCGAGGCTGCCGAAATTGGCGAAGCCGCACAGCGCATAGGTCATCATGAGTCGGCTGCGCGGGCTGAGGGCGCTCTCGGGGAGCCTCGCGAGATCGACGTAGGCGAGCAATTCGTTGAGCACGGTCTTCGTACCCATCAACGCGCCCGCTGCCGTCGCCTCCGCCCACGGAATGCCCATGATCCATACAAGAGGCGCCAATGCGATGCCGAACAGCCGCTGCAGCGTAACCGGGGCTCCCGCGATCTCCGGAAGCAGCGCGAGAACCTGGTTGGCGAGGCTGACCAGCGACACCAGTACCAGCAGCATCGCGACGATGTTGACGAGGAGCTGCGCCCCGTCGACCGTCCCGCGGGTCACCGCGTCCATGCTCGAGGTCGCGGCCTGCGATGCGAGCTTTCCCTCGGTGGCCGACGCCTTCCCCGGAACCATCAGCACCGAGATCGCGATCGCCGCCGGAGTGCTGATGATCGACGCGATCAGGATGTGCCCCAGCGCGTCGGGAATCACCTTCGAAAGGATGCTCGCATAGAGCGCCATCACGGTGCCGGCGACGGTCGCCATGCCGCAGCTCATGAGAATGAACAGCTCACCGCGGCTCATGTTCCGGATGTAGGGCTTGACGATCAGCGGGGCCTCGACCATGCCGACGAACACGTTCGCCGCGGAGGACAAGCCGATCGCGCCGCCGACGCCCATCGTCTTCTCCAGGACGAGCGAAAAACCCCTCACGATCCAGGGCAGCACCCGCCAATGGAACAGCAGCGCCGACAAGGCGCTCACCACGAGCACCAGGGGCAGCGCCCGGAACGCGAGCACGAAGCTCGCACCGGGATAGGTTTCGGCGAAAGGCAGCGGTCCGCCCCCGAGAAAGCCGAACACGAACGCGGTCCCGTCCCGGGTCGCTTTCTCGAGCGCGTCGAGCGCGCCGTTCAAGGCGAGAAAAGCGCCCTTGGCGTAGGGCGCCTTCAACAGCACCAGTCCCAGCCCGAAGGTCAGCAGCATGCCGGCGATGACCGGCCGCCAAACGATGGTTCTGCGGTCTTCGCTCAGGGCCCAGGCGATGGCATGCAGGAGGAAAAACCCGACGAGACTGTGAAGGACGAGCCCTGCCTCCATTTCCGGTTTTGCAGCCGGTCAGGCGAGGCTCACGCCGAGCAGCGCGCCGACCAAGTAGGTGACCGCCCCCGCGCCGCCGCCTATCGCGAGCATGCGTAGGCCGTCGCGCACGGCGCTGCGGCCCGTGAAGAGGCTGATCATCGAGCCGACCCCGAACAAAGCGACGGCGGTCAATGCGACCGCCGCGACGAGCGCGCCTTCGCCGCGCGCGAACAGAAACGGCGCGAGGGGCACCAGCGCGCCGACGCCGAAAGAAAAAAACGAGGACAGCGCCGCTCCCCAGGGCGAGCCGAGCTCCTGGGGATTGAGGCCGAGTTCTTCGCGCGCCAGCGTGTCGAGAGCCAGCTCGGGATTCGCGATGGTGCGTTGTGCGAGCCCGTGGGCGTCACCCACGCTCAGCCCGCGTGCCGCATAGATCAACGCCAGCTCCTCGGCTTCCTCTTCCGGGTACTCGGCAAGCTCGGCCCGCTCCAGCCCGATCTGATGCTCGTACATCTCCCGCTGCGAGCGCACCGAAACATACTCGCCGGCGGCCATTGAGAAGGCTCCCGCCAGCAGGCCGGCGATACCGGAGAGCAGGATGGTGCTGTTGTTCGCCGAAGCACCCGCCACACCCAGGATGAGGCTTGCGTTCGACACCAGTCCGTCGTTGATGCCGAACACGGCGGCACGCAGATTTCCGCCCCCCGCAATGCCGCGATGGCGCTTGCCGACCTCATCGGCCGAAGTCGGCGCCGGGTGCCCGGGCGCGGCGTGGCTGTATACGGAGAGCCCGCGTACCTTAATCGCGGCGAGGATGCCGCGCATCGAGCGCGGGCCGTAGCGACGCACCAGTCCCGCTACGATGCGGGTGCGCAAATCGGGAACGAAGGCGGGCACCGACGCGAGCCCCGCGTTCTTCGCCCAGATCGCGGCCTGCCCTTCGGCCTCGTTCGCGAGCTTCCGGAACAGCTCCGAGCGCGGCGAGCCGCGCTCGACCTCCGCGATCACGCGGTAGAGATACGCGGAGCGTGTCTCGTCGAGCCAGCCTTCCCCTGATTGCGCCATGCCTGTCCCGGTCCTCAGCCGGGATTCTAGGCGAATTCAACCCTCGCCGGGGCCGCCGACGACGGCGCGAATCGCATCGAAGGAAAACCCTCGCGACTGAAGAAAGCGCATCTGCTTGGCCCGCTCCTCGCGGGTCCTCGGCGCGACCCGGAATTTTCTGCGCCAGACTTCGCGTGCGCGATCGACTTCGGTCGCGCGCGCGGCCCCGGATGCCTGCTCGGCAAGCTCCTTATCGAGGCCCTTCGCGCGCAACTCGTGCGCGATGCGCGCCGCTCCATACTTGCGCGAAAGAGCGTGGGCGCGCGATTCCGCGTAGCGCTCGTCGCACAGGAGCCTGCGTCGCGACAGGTCTTCGAGCAGGGCTTCGAGGTCCTCCTGCGGACTCGCGTACGTCCGGAGCTTCCCCGCCAGCTCGGCGCGGCTGTGCTCGCGCCGCGCGAGAAGTCGCAGGGCCCGCTCGCGCAGCGCCGGCCGCTTTTTTTTCACACCTCGGCGGTGACGGGAGCCAATGCCTCCGGAGTCTTGATGCCGAGCTTCTCGCGGATCTTCGCCTCGATCTCGGCGGCGAGCTCCGGGTTTTCTTTCAGGAAGTCGCGGGCGTTGTCCTTGCCCTGGCCGATGCGGTCCTTCTTGTACTGGTACCAGGCCCCGGACTTGTCGACCACGCCGCAACTGACGCCGAGCTCCAGGATCTCGCCCTCGAGGGACACCCCTTCGCCGTAGAGAATATCGAACAGCGCCTCGCGGAACGGCGGCGCGACCTTGTTCTTCACCACCTTCACGCGGGTTTCGGAGCCGATCACCTCGTCGCCGCGCTTGATGCTGCCGATGCGCCGGATGTCGAGGCGGCACGACGCGTAGAACTTGAGCGCGTTGCCTCCGGTGGTCGTCTCCGGATTGCCGAACATGACGCCGATCTTCATGCGGATCTGGTTGATGAAGATGACGAGCGTGTTGGTGCGCTTGATGTTGGAGGTGAGCTTCCTCAGCGCCTGGCTCATGAGGCGCGCCTGCAGGCCCATCTGCGGCTCGCCCATTTCGCCCTCGATCTCGGCCTTGGGGGTGAGCGCAGCGACCGAATCGATCACGATCACGTCGACCGAGCCCGAGCGCACCAGCATGTCGGCGATCTCCAGCGCCTGCTCGCCGGTGTCGGGCTGGGAAATCAGCAGCTCGTCGATCTTGACGCCCAACTTGGCCGCATATTGCGGGTCGAGTGCGTTCTCGGCGTCGATGAAGGCCGCAGTTCCGCCCATCTTCTGCACCTGGGCGATCACCGAAAGGGTGAGGGTCGTCTTTCCCGAGGACTCGGGCCCGTAGATTTCGACCACGCGGCCGCGCGGCAATCCGCCTACTCCGAGCGCGATGTCCAGGCCCAGAGACCCGGTCGACACCACTTGCACGTCCTGCGCGGCCTGAGAGTCCATCTTCATGATGGAACCCTTGCCGAACTGTTTTTCGATCTGGGCCAGAGCGGCCTGCAGGGCCTTGGCCTTGGCTTCTTCCATGACTTTCCCTTCGTTGACCATTTTGATTATCTCCTAAATTTGTGCGTTGAAGCGGGCGCCCGCTGCCGTCATCGTCGCCGCCCTGACGCCGTTCCAGGGCTCCCAACGCGCAAAGCGAGAAGCCGGTTGACCTGGATTTTTATACAGGTTCAGGGGAAATGCAACCCCCCAAGTCAAATCAATGACTTAGGGATAGAATCGCTTCTGTGTCCAGCCCGTGGCAGGTGTTGAACGCTCGTGCGCTCCGCGAAGCTCCTCTCGTCGCGGAGCCCTTCCCCTATCTCATCGTCGACAACCTCATCCGTCCCGAGGTCCTTGCCGAGGTGGTCGAGAGCTTCCCACGCATCGACAAGCGGGGGAGTTTTCCGCCGGAAGCGGTTTCGTGCTCGGGCCGCTTCGCGACGCTCATGGCCGAGATGCACAGCGCCGAGCTCAGGGACTTGATCGGCGAGCGCCTCGGCATGGATCTCAAGGACAGGCCTCCGATGCTCACGGTTCGCGGCCGCACCGGGAAAAAGGACGGCCGGATCCACACCGATTCCAAATCCAAGCTCGTCACCGTGCTGCTTTACCTGAACCCCGGCTGGAGCGCGGCCGAAGGGCGCCTCCGGCTCCTCTACAACGACCACGACCTGACTCGCTATGCTGCCGAAATATGCCCCGACGCCGGACGCTGCCTGATTTTCAAGGTTACCCCGAACTGCTGGCACGGACACGAGCCTTTCGAGGGCGAGCGGCGCACCATCCAGCTCAACTACGTCGCTTCCGAGGAAGCTCGCGAGCGCGACCTGAAGCGGCATCGCTTCAGCGCATTCCTGAAAGGGCTGCTTTCGAGGAAAGATGAGAAGAGTCCTGCTCATTAAGCTCACGTCCCTGGGCGACCTGATCCACGCGCTCCCGGCTCTGAGCGACGCCCAAAGCGCCCGTCCAGGGCTCGAGTTCGACTGGGTCATCGACGAGAATTTCCGGGAAATCGCGCTCTGGCACCCGGCGGTGAGCCGCGTCATCACCACCAATCACCGCGAATGGCGCGGGGCGTTGGCGAGCGCGGAGACGCACGGGTCCATTTCCAAGACGATCGAAGAGATCCGGGGCTCCGGGTACGACCTGGTCATCGACGGGCAGGGCAATTTCAAGACGGCTCTTCTCTCTCTGTTCGCCAAAGGACCGCGCGCCGGATTCGACAGCCATTCGGTGCGGGAATGGATCGCCCACCTCGCCTACCAGCGGCGGTTCGCCGCCTCGAAGGATGCGCACGCCATCGAGCGCCTGCGGCGACTGTTCGCCTCCGCACTGGGCTACCCGATGCCCGTCTCGGCGCCCGATTTCCGGATTCAGAGGGACAAATTCATCAAGCCGAAACTCGATCTTCCCGGCGAGTATCTCGTGTTCGTCCACAACGCGAGCTGGAAAACCAAACTGTGGCCCGAGGCCCACTGGGCGGCGCTCCTCGAGAAATCGGTTCAGGCCGGATTCAAGGTGCTGCTGCCATGGGGAAACGAGGCGGAGCAGGCGCGAGCGCGGCGCCTCGCGATCCGCTCCGAGGTCCGCGTTCTGCCCAAGCTCACTCTTTCCGAAATCGGCTACGTGATCGAGAGGGCCCGGGCATGCGTCTGCATGGACACGGGCTTGAGCCACCTCGCGGCGGCGCTCGACGTACCTTCGGTCACCCTCTATGGGTCGACCGACTCCGGGCTCATCGGCGCATCGGGCGCCTCGCAGGTGCACTTAAAATCCGATCTTCACTGTTCTCCCTGCCGGGAAAAAACCTGCCGCTACACCTCGGGAGACAATCCCTGCCTGGAGAAAATCGGCCCGGAAAGGGTTTTCGGGGAGCTGCTGCGTCTCACCCGACGCGCACCCGAGCTCAGGCAAGTCCCAGTCTCACCGGTATCCGCTTCGGCCCGAAGGCTTTCTTGAAGAGCTCGAAGCGCCCGGCGATCGCACCCCCGCACTGCTTGCACCTGCCATCATCGGTGACGCGATAGTCGAGGATGCTGTACCAGTCGCGAGCGATCACGGCGCTGCCGCAGCCCGGGCAGTAAGTCGATCCGCCCTCAGGGTCGTGCACGTTGCCCGTATACACGTAGCGCAGGCCGTGCTCCAGCGCGATCTTGCGCGCGCGCGTCAGCGTCGCGGCCGGCGTGGGAGGAATGTCGGTCATCTTGTAGTCGGGATGGAAAGCGGTGAAGTGCAGCGGAACGTCGGGGCCGAGCTCTTTGGCGATCCAGCGGCACTCGGCGTCGATCTCCGCGTCGCCGTCGTTCCTGCCCGGAATGAGCAGCGTGGTGATCTCGAACCAGACTTCGGTTTCGTGCTCGAGGTAGACGAGCGTCTCGAGCACGTCCTTCAAATGGGCGCTGCAGGTGCGAAAGTAGAACTCCTCGGTGAAAGCCTTCAAGTCGACGTTGGCCGCGTCCATCTTGGCGTAAAACTCGCGCCGCGGCTCGTCGTGCATGTAACCGGCGGTCACGGCCACCGCCTTGACGCCGACCTCACGGCAGGCATCGGCGACGTCCATCGCATACTCCGCAAAAATCACCGGATCATTGTAGGTAAAGGCGACGCTGCGGCACCCGTAATCGAGCGCGGCGCGCGCCAGCTGCTCCGGGCTCGCCGCATCGGCTAGCGTGTCCACGTCGCGCGACTTGGAAATGTCCCAGTTCTGGCAGAACTTGCAGGCGAGATTGCAGCCCGCGGTGCCGAAGGACAGGATGCCCGAGCCCGGATAGAAATGATTGAGCGGCTTCTTTTCGACCGGATCGATGCAAAATCCCGAGGAACGTCCGTAGGTCGTAAGCACCATCTGGTCGTGCTCGCGCATGCGCACGAAACACGCGCCGCGCTGGCCCTCGTGCAGCCGGCAATCGCGCGGACAAAGGTCGCACTGCAGCCTGCCGTCCGCGAGCCTATGCCACCAGCGGCCGACGTAGGGTCCCTCTCGCACGGCGCTCATCGACGAAGGTCCGCTTCGCGCCACTTGAGCACGGTGTAACGTTTCACCCGGCAACGCCGGATATCGGTGCTCTGCGCGATCCCCGCCTTTTGCCTCAAGTGCGCGATGAACTGCTCCGGATCCGGGAGGCCCTCCCAGACCTGCGGCAGGAAGGTCGCACGCTTGCCTTCCTCACCTTGCTCGAGAATGATTCCATCCACGCCGGGGCGCAGACGAGCAATCAGCTCGGCGTGGTTTTCGAACGCCAGCCGCTTGGGCGTCGACAGGAGCGATACTTCGATGTCGATGCCCTCGAGCTCGTCGGGCGTGAGCGGCTTGAAGCGCGCGTCCTCGAACGCCGCAGCGCGGGCGTTCTCGGCGACGTCTTGCGCGAGCGGCCGCTGGGCCTCGAGCGCACCGACGCAGCCGCGCAGCTCACCACTTTGCATCAGGGTGACGAAGCTCGCGCGCGATTCGCGCAGCCAGGACTCCTCGGCGACCGGCGCGCGGGACTCTGCGCTTACTCCCAGCGCGGCGGAGATCGATTGACGCGCGATTTGCAGCAGCTTTCTTCCGTGCTCTGCCCCGTAGCGCGGGCTTTCGGATGCGAGCGCAAAGGAGGCGTAGCCGACGACCCGGTTCTTGTCGCCGGCGGTGTCGCCCGAGTTGCGGCAGTCGAGCAGCCTCGGCGCGAGTCCTTTGCGCTTGGCCGCGATCAGCATGCCGGCCACCGGCGTCGCCCCGCAGGCCTGCTCGTGACGGATTGCGGCGTCGAAGCCGAGAATCGCCTGCACGGTGGCGCCGTCGATCTCGCGCGCGGCCTCGTACGAATGGTAGTGCGAGAGGTCCGAGCTGATCACGATCAGCGTTTCGGTTCCGCCCCAGATGCGCTCCAGCACGTCGGCGACTTTCTCCGGAGCGGCGTCGCCCACCACCAGCGGCACCAGCGAGAATCCGTCCAGGACCTGCTGCAGGAACGGCAGCTGCACTTCGAGCGCGTGCTCTTCGGCGTGCGTCGCCGCCGATTCCACGACCTGGGGCAGGCCGCGGATCGAGGCGATCGCCTCTTCGTCCAGCGGGATCCGGCCAAGGGGTGTGTCGAATGCGCTCGCCCGCGGCAGCGCGAGGCCGTGCACGGGAATCCGGTGACAGGGACCGAGGATCACGACGCGTCTGACGATGCCGCGCGCCGGGCGCAGCTGATCGTAGGCGCTCGCCGCGACCGGTCCGGAATAGATAAAACCGGCGTGAGGGACGATCACCGCCTTGGGGAATCCCGGCGCGAGAGGCGCCTCCTCGGTCTGGTCGAGATAGGAAGCGACTTCTTCGGCGAGCACGCGCGCGTCCGCGGGGTAGAACAAGCTCGCGACCGCGGGCGGGCGCACTTCGGCGTCACGGAAGGAGCTCATGCTCTCAATATAGAGCACGGGCCTCCCGGACCCAAGCCCCGCGCGCGCCTTCAGCGTGGCGGCGATGCGCGGTGCCGGGCAGTCCAGGGCCCGCGCTGGTCGCGGGTCCGCACCTCGCCCGTCATGGCGTCCCCGGCCACGGTCCCCTCGAACGCCAGCAGCCGGCCCTTGTGGAGCAGCCCGAAGCGGACCTGCTCGCCCCGCACCGCCAAATCCTTGAGGGTGAGCTCGGCGCCGCCATCGCGCACGAATCCGCCGATGGCGTCGGGTTCCTGCGTGATCTGCAGCATGAGCGCGGCGCCCGCAAGCGTTTTGGGCAACGTGAGCTCCCACGCGCCATGCACGCGCGCCGGGACGACGTAGTAATAGAGCCTCGTCCAGGAAGTACCGCTGATCATCTCCTTTTCAGGGACGTCCATCGAAAGCTCCTTGTCGGGCGGCCAGGGAGAAAGCGGATAATCGTGGGACACGATGCGCGTTCCGGGACGCAGTTCCGCGCGCAGCTTCGGCACGAGACGCGTGACGAAGTGCGGCAGCAGGTACAGCATCACCACGCTCGCCGACCGGATATCGGCCTGGAAGAGGTCGCCTTGCACGAACTTGACGCGATCCGCCACGCCCTCCTGTTTCGCGCCGATTCTCGCCGTCTCGACGAGCTCCGTCTGCAGCTCGACGCCTACCCCGCGCGCGCCGAAGCGCTTGGCCGCGGTGATCACCAACCTCCCGTCTCCCGAACCGAGGTCGTAAACCACGTCCTCGCCGCGGATATCGGCGAGTTTGAGCATCTCATCCACGATCACCCACGGCGTCGGTACGTAGGGGCCCGCGACGTTGTCCTTCGCATCGTCGAGGTCCTGCGCGAATGCGGCCACGGCCGCGCAGAGCGCGAGCGCGGCTGCGACGCCGCGGAAAAACGAAATCATCCTGTTTCCTCCAGTCGTTCGAGCAGGCCTTTCAGCGCGAACGCCACCGACTGCCGGCGCACGCTGTCCCGGCCGCCGCGGAAATGCCGGGTATCGCTATCCATCGCGCCCCGTTTCCGCGACCAGGCGAAACACACCGTGCCGACGGGTTTCGCCTTCGTGCCGCCGGTCGGCCCCGCGACGCCGGTCACCGCGATCGAAACCTGCGCGCGGCTGCGCGCGAGCGCACCCGCCGCCATTTCCTCCGCGGTTTCGCGGCTCACCGCGCCGCGCCGCGAGAGAGTCCGCTCGCGCACGCCGAGCAGCTCTTTCTTGGCTTCGTTGGAGTAGGTCACGAATCCGCGGTCGAACCAGCCGGAGCTCCCCGACACGGAAGTCACGGCCTGGGCGATCCAGCCGCCGGTGCACGACTCTGCCGTGGCGAGCTTCAGATTGCGTTTCTTCAGGCGGGCGCCGATGCGTCCCGCGAGCAGCTTGAGCGCATCGCGAGCCATCAGCCGAGAATTCTTTTCACTAGAGCGATGAGGAGCAGGGTGTAGAACGCCGCGACGGTGTCGTCGAACATCACGCCCAGGCCTCCTTTCATCGCACGGTCGATGTGGCGGATCGGCGGCGGCTTGACCACGTCGAAGAAGCGGAACGCGAAGAACGCGAGGGCCCACCAGGCCCAGTCCGACGGTGTTAGCAACAGGATCAGCAGCATCGCGACCACCTCGTCCCAGTTCATTGCGCTGTGATCGGCGATGCCCAGATCGCGCCCGGTGCGCGCGCACGCCCAGATCCCGATCCCGAAGAAAACGACGATGACACCGAGAAGGGCGAGCGGCGCAAGCCAGAGGTCGAGCAGGAAGAAAAGCGGAAACGCGAGCAAGGTGCCTACGGTGCCCGGGGCGAGCGGCGCAAGCCCCGTTCCGAAACCGAGCGCGATGAAATGGGCCGGGTGGGCGAAGACGAAACCGGGGGCGGGCCGCGGGATCATGCGAAGTGATCGAAGCCCTTGCGCGGACGGGAAGCGAGCTTGCCCCGGGCGTCGCGCAGCCTCGCCACCGGATCGCCCGGAACGGCCGCGCCGATGAGGGCGAGCGGGATTTCGAGGTCCCTTCCCACGGCCCCGATCTGCGCGCGCTTGACCTTCGGCGCGGTGAATAGCAGCTCGTAATCGTCGCCGCCGGCGAGCAGGCAGTCCTCGGCGAGCGCCTTGTCCGGACAATCCGCGATCGCCCTCGCCCGCGGCAGCTTGTCCGAGGCGAGCTCGGCGCCGACGCGGGATGCCTCCAGAATGTGGCCGAGATCGGCGAGCAGGCCGTCGGAGACGTCGATTGCGCTGCGCGCAAGGCCGCGCAGCTTCACGCCGAGATCGACGCGCGGCTCCGGCGCGTGCAGCCGGGCGAGGCAGGCTTCGAGCGCCGCGCCCTCCAGCTTCACGCGCCCTTTGAGGTGGGCGAGCGCGAGCGCCGCTTCTCCGGTCGCGCCCGAAAGCCAGATATCGTCCCCGGCGAGCGCCGCGTCGCGCCGCAGCGCGAGCCCCGCCGGCACCTCGCCCATCACGGTGACCGAGATCGCGAGCGGCCCTCTCGTCGTGTCCCCGCCGATGAGCTCGGTTCTCCAGCGGCCTGCGAGACGGAAGAACCCTTGCGCGAACGCGGCGATCCACGTCTCGTCCGCCTCGGGCAGCGCGATCGCGAGCGTGGCCCAGCGCGGGCCGGCGCCCATCGCTGCGAGATCCGAGAGATTGACCGCCAGCGCCTTGTGCCCGAGCTTCGCCGGATCGGCGTCCGGGAAGAAATGAATTCCGGAGGTGAGCATGTCGGTCGAAACGGCGAGCAGCATTCCGGGGTCGGGCCGGAGGAGCGCGCAGTCGTCGCCCACCCCCAGGATCGCCGTCGGCGCTTCCCGGGTGAAGTATTTGCGGATGATGTCGAACTCGGAGGCCACGTCTTCAGGCTTTTCTCTCCTGCGGGCGCAGCTCGGGGACGAGCTTGTCGAGCACGCCGTTCACGTACTTGTGGCCGTCGGTGCCGCCGAAGTCCTTGGCGAGCTCGATCGCCTCGTTGATCACCACCTTGTACGGGATATCGGTCGCGTTTTTCAGCTCGAACGCCGCGAGCAGCAGGATGGCGCGCTCCACCGGCGAGAGCTCCTTCAGCTTGCGATCGAGCAGGGGCGCGATCAGGCGCTCGAGTGAAGCGGCGTGCGTTATCGTCCCCTGCAGGAGCCGCGCGAAATACTCGGCGTCGGCCTTACCAAAGCTCTTTGATTCCGCCAGCTGGGACTGAAGGCCCGCCGCGTCGTCGCCCCCGAGCTGCCACGCGTACAGACCCTGCAGCGCGAGCTCGCGCGAACGGCGCCGCGCCGATTTCATTTGTTGCTCTTCGCGATGCTCTTGGAGAGGTTCGCCATTTCCACAGCGACCTCGGCGCAGTCCCGGCCTTTTTGCGCAGCGCGCGCCTTCGCCTGTTCCTCGGTGTCGGTGGTGAGAATGCCGTTTGCGACCGGGATGCCGCTGTCGAGCTGCACCTGCATGAGGCCTGAAGCGGATTCGTTCGCGACAACGTCGAAATGGTGCGTCTCGCCGCGTATGACCGCGCCGAGCGCGATCAGCGCATCGTACTTCTCCGTATTGGCGAGCTTCTGCAGGGCTAGCGGCGCCTCGAGCGCGCCCGGCACGCTGATCACGGTGAGGGCGGTCACATGCAATTCCGCGAGCCGCTTGCGGCAGGCTTCCAGCATCGCGACGCCGATGCGCGCGTTGAAGCGCGAGCGCACGATCCCGACGCGCAGGCCCTCCCCGCCCGAGTCGGGCTCGATCTCCGCCATCAGCCGTCCCGCGCCCTGGCGGCCTTTTCGACGTAACCCGCGATCTCCAGCTCCCACCCGGCCATGCTCGGCATCTTGCGTGGCGAGGCCATGAGGCGCATCTTGCCGACCCTGAGATCGCGCAGGATCTGCGCGCCGATTCCGTAGGTGAGGAAATCCATCTTGGACGGTCGATCGGGCCGCTGGGGCGATGCGACGCGCTCGATCAGCTGAGACGCGCTCTCCGCGCAATTGAGCAGCACCATGACGCCTTTGCCCTCCGCGGCGATGCGCTCGAGCGCGTCGGGCACCGACCAGGAGTGCGCCCGCCGTCCGGCCTCGAGCAGGTCGAGCACGGAGAGCGGCGCGTGCACGCGCACCAGCGTCTCCTTGTCGGGTGCGATCTCGCCCCGGACGAGCGCGAGCTGGGTCTCTCCGCTGATCTTCTCCAGGTAGGCGACCAGCCGGAACGGCCCGAAGCGGGTTTCGATCACGCGCTCTGTCACGCGCTTGATGAGCGATTCGTTCTGGCTCCTGAAATGGATGAGATCGGCGATCGAGCCGATCTTGAGCCCGTGATGTTTCGAGAACTCGACGAGGTCGGGCAGCCGCGCCATGCTTCCGTCGTCTTTCATGATCTCGCACAGCACCGCCGCCGGATGGAGGCCGGCGAGCTGCGCGAGGTCGCAGCAGGCCTCGGTGTGCCCGGCGCGCACCAGCACCCCGCCTGCCTGCGCGATGAGCGGGAACACGTGGCCCGGCTGGACGATGTCCGCGGGCGTCGCCTTCGGGGAAGCCGCCACCTTGATGGTGTGCGCCCGGTCGGCCGCCGATATTCCCGTGGTCACGCCGGAGGCGGCTTCGATGGACACGGTGAAGTTGGTGCCGTGCACCGAACGGTTGCGCGCCACCATGGGCAGGAGATTCAGGCGTTCGGCGTGCGCCTCGGTGATCGGCATGCAGACCAGGCCGCGGCCGAACTTCGCCATGAAATTTATCTTTTCCGCGGTGACGAATTCCGCCGCGAAGATGAGATCGCCCTCGTTCTCGCGGTCCTCGTCGTCGACGAGCACGGCCATGCGGCCGGCTTTCAGCTCGGCGATGATTTCCTGGATCGAGTTGAGGCTCATGGTGTCGTCCGTCCGAGCGCGAATTTTACGCCTAACGGCGCCGCGCCGTTCCAGCAGGAACGCATTGCGGGAAAGGGGCATTAAGTTCCCCTCCTTGGATAAGGAGGGGTGGCGCGAAGCGCCGGGTGGTTTGACCGGATCACCCGACCACCCGCCGCCTACGGCGGCACCCCTCCTCGTCGAGGAGGGGATGGACCGTGCTTACTGCTCGCCGCCCTGCTCGTGGCCTTCGATTTTCTCGCGGATGCGCGCGCCCTTGCCCGAGAGCTTGCGCATGTAGTAGAGCTTGGCGCGGCGCACGTCGCCTTTCCTCTTCAGCTCGATCGAATCGATCATCGGGGAATAAGTCTGGAAAGTGCGCTCCACGCCCTCGCCCGAGGACACCTTACGTACCGTGAACGAGGAATTGATGCCGCGGTTCCTCTTGGCGATCACTACGCCCTCGTAGGCCTGCACGCGCTTGCGCTCGCCCTCGACGACGCCGACGTTGACGATCACCGTGTCGCCCGGGGAGAACTCGGGGAGCTTCTTCCCCATGCGCTTGATTTCTTCCTCTTCGAGCTTTTGAATGATGTTCATCGCTTCGCTCCTTGGTCCAATTCCTGCCTGAACTCTTCAAGCAGTTTGCGTTCGCCCTCGCTCATCCCGCGGCGCTCGAGCAGCTCGGGTCTCCTCAGCCACGTGCGGCCGAGCGACTGCTTCAGCCGCCAGCGCTCGATCTGCGCATGGTGCCCCGAGAGCAGCACCGGCGGCACCGCCTCGCCCGCGTACGTTTCCGGCCGCGTGTACTGCGGGCAGTCGAGGAGCCCGTTCACGAACGAGTCCTGCGCAGCCGACAGTCCGTCTCCGAGCGCGCCGGGCAACTGCCGCACCACCGCGTCGATCAGCACCATCGCAGCGAGCTCGCCGCCGGAGAGGACATAGTCGCCGATCGACAGCTCCTCGTCCACACTACGGCGAATCAGGCGCTCGTCGACGCCTTCGTAGCGTCCGGCGAGCAACACCCACCGTGCCCCCTCCGCCAGCTCCATCACCTTGCGGTGGTCCATCACCGGCCCTTGAGGCGAGAGATAGATCACTTTCGTATCGCCTCGCGCCGCGGCCTTTGCCGCGGCGATCGCCTTCTCCAGCGGTTCGGCGAGCATCACCATGCCGGGCCCGCCTCCGTACGGCCGGTCGTCGACCGTGCGGTAATTGTCCGTCGTGAAATCGCGCGGATTCCACAGCGAGAGACTCCACAGCCCCTGTTCCAGCGCCCGGCGCGTCACGCCCGAGTCCGTGACCGCCGCGAACGCCTCGGGAAACAGCGTCACGCAATCGAAGCGGATCACCAGTCCGCTCCCCAGTCGACTTCGACCGTGCCTGCGGCGAGGTCGACTTTGCGGATCACCTCCGCGGTGGCCGGCACGAGGCGCTCTCCGGATTCGTGCGCGACTCGCATCACATCGTTCGCGCCGGTAGTGATGAATCCCGCCACGCGGCCCAAACGTTCGCCCCGTTCATTGACAACTTCGAGGCCGATCAAATCGACCTGGTAGAACTCGTGCGCGGCCGGCTCAGGCAGATCCTCGCGTTTGAGCGCCACCTCGGCTCCGCGGTAGGCTCCGGCCTTCTCCGGACTGTCGCATCCCCGGAAGCGCGCCACCAGATAGGCGCCGTGCGCGCGGCACTCCGCCACTGCGACCTCGCTGAGCTTCCCCGGCTTGCCGACCCACCACGCGGAATACTTGCAGAGGTTGCCGCTTCCTGAGCCGAAAGGCTCGATCTTCAGAGCACCCTTCACGCCCCAGGGCGCCATCACGCGCCCCATCACCACCCACCTGGTTGGCTCGCTCGTCGCCAACCCGCTTCGCAAGCCTGAGCTAGTTGGCCGCGGCTTCAGCCGGCGCCTTGTAGCCCTTCAGAAGTCGAGCCACCGTCGGGCTCAACTGCGCGCCCTTGCCGCGCCAGTACGTCAGGCGGTCGGTGGCGAAGCGCAGCGACTCGCGGCCCTCGGGCGCCTTCGGATCGTAGAACCCGACGCGCTCGATGAAGAGCTTGCCTGCGGCCCTGCGCGAATCGGCAACCACCACATTGAAAAAGGGCCGCTTCTTGGCGCCGCCGCGGGAAAGACGAATCACCACCATGACGAATTTGACCGAAGCCGAAAAGGGCGTGATTTTACGCGAGCTTAGGTGAGCTTGGCAAGGGAAAACGGGGTCTACCTCACCCGTCTCCACACATTGGTGTTAACTCGGCCCGCCAGCGTCGACGGATTGATGTAGACCAGGTCCTCGGCGGTCAGAGTCTTGACGACTCGCTTGAAGGACGAGCCGTTCTGGTTGGGGAACGAGCTTCGCTCGATGTTGAGCGTCAGGACCCCGTCGCCTTCGCTGAGCGAGTAGGTCCCGTAGTACGAGAGCACGCCGTGCGCGACGGCCTTGTTTTCCTCCGGCGTCGTCTTCAGGCGGTCGTTGGAGGCGAGCTTGGGAAACTCCGACATGATCTGGAGCGAGAAGCGGATGCCGTCGAAGATGAGCAGGCCCTTGGGATTTGTTCCCTCCACCAGCGGAAACCTGGTGCCGTCCTTGGCGACGGACTCCGCCCTGACGTACGACCAGTTTCCGACGAGCAGCTTCTTCGAGATCGGGCCTCTTTGCTGCGCCCAGGCTTCCGAGGCTCCAACGAGCATCAAGACGGCTAAAGCGGCAGCGATCGATCTGTGCATGGCGTTTCCTTCCTCCAACAGTCTATACCGGCTAGTCATGCTTCGGTGAGGCCGGGCTTGCCATTCTCGACCACGAAGCTCTTGCGCGTCGACAGGCGGCCATCGCGTACGCTGACCTTGTCGAGCACCTGGTAATCGGCCTGCCAGCGCTGCGGCGTCACGGTGTGGCGAACGTAGCCGCGCTGGCCGTTGAAGAACTTCAGGTGCGGGTCCTGCTGCATCAGCGCCTTGAAGCGATCGTTGATGTCGAAGCCGTCGCCGAGCGAGGAAACCGACGTCGCCACGAACTCGACGCCGAGCGTCGCAGATTTCTCGTCGGCGAAATTCTTCTTCAGCTCCGCCGCCCAGTTCTGGTGAACGTCGCCGGTGACGACGACCAGATTCCGGAGCTTCGCCGCCTCGACCGCGGCGAACAGCCGGTCGCGCGCGGCCACGGCACCGTCCCACTTGTCGAGGCTGGGGACGAAGACGTTCGGATCGGGATCGCGGTCGTTGCGCGCGACGATGACTTGCTGCGCGAGCAGGTTCCAGTGCGCCTTCGAGCTCCTGAACCCGTCGTAGAGCCAGCGCTCCTGCGTTGCGCCGAGCATGGTCCGGTTCCCCTCCAGGGCCTCGGCGCAGTTCGCCTGCTGCCGAGGTCCGTCGGCACACGCCTGCGGGGAACGGAAGAGTCGCGTATCGAGCACGTTCATGGAGAGGAGATCGCCCACCGCGAAGCGGCGGTACGCCAGGATGTCCGGTCCGCGCGGCAACTGCGCGCGCCGCAGCGGCAGATGCTCGTACCACGCCTGGAACGCCGCGGCGCGGCGCAGCACGAAGAGCTCCGGGGGCGCTTTCTTTTCGTTCGTGTCGCCGGCCCAGTCGTTCTCGACCTCGTGATCGTCGTAGCTCATAACGAACGGAGCGGACGCGTGCGCGGCCTGCAGGTCCGCGTCGAGCTGATGCAGACTGTAGCGATGCCGGTAGTCGTCCAACGTGTAGCACTCGTCCGGATCGCCAGGCATGACGCGCACGACGGGCAGCTTGCGCTCGTTCGGGCGTAGCACGGGCCCCTCGTAGATGTAGTCACCGTAGTGGAACACGAAGTCGAAGCGCTCGGCCGCGATGTTCCGGTATGCGGTGAAGTAGCCGTCTTCGTAGCGCTGGCACCCGGCGGCCGCGAAGCGCAGCCGCGGCAACGCCAGGCCGGTAGGCGGCAGGGTGCGCGCCCGCCCGATGCCGCTGCGCTCGCCGCCGACCGTGAACCGGTAGTAGTACTCCCGCGCCGACTCGAGCCCACCGACCTCGACATGGACCGAGTGCCCGAGCTCTGGGGGCGCGATCGCCTTTCCGCTACGCACGAGCTTGCCCATCTGCGGATCCGCCGCGACCACCCACTCGACCTCGACCGCCTTCTTCGGCATGCCGCCGCCGCGCTCCAACGGCTTCGGCGCGATCTTGGTCCAGATCACAAAGCCGTCCGTCGCCGGGTCGCCGGAGGCCACGCCCAATGGGAACGGGTAGGTCGCGAATACCGGGTTTCCCCAGAGGGATCGCGCAAAGAAGCCTCCCGTCGAAGTAAGGAGGGCCGCGGCACCGAGCGCGCGCAGTAACCCGCGCCGATTCACGGTCGCGAATTCGTCGATGTTCAAACGTGCG
>Ga0209155_1000001_pt1 | contig 99894 bp, 96 predicted proteins | sample GraSoiAngelo_122_FD_185879 | JGI IMG/M metagenome (GOLD analysis project Ga0209155, IMG submission 185879) | Grasslands soil microbial communities from the Angelo Coastal Reserve, California, USA - 14_0927_02_20cm (SPAdes) (version 2) | ecosystem: Environmental > Terrestrial > Soil > Grasslands ... | reverse complement strand
ATTTCGACCTGGTTCCACCCGATCTGCGGGATTTTCAAGCCAGCCCTTTCCGTAAAACGAACGACCGTGCCGCGAAAGACGCCAAGCCCCGCGGCGCAACTGTTAAATTCTTCGCTCTTCTCGAACAAAGCCTGGTAGCCCACACAAATGCCGAGGAACGGGCGGCCTGAACCGATGAATTCGCCGCAGGCTTCGAGCAGTTCCCGTTTGCGAAGCGCGCCGAGACAATCGTCGAACGCGCCGACACCTGGAAGGACCAGAGCGCGAGCATCGCCGATTTCATCGCCGTATGCGTGCCCTTGATCCGCGGCACGTTCACGAACCCCGCCGAGCAGCCGATCAGCGCTCCACCGGGGAAGACGAGCCTGGGAATCGCCTGATAGCCGCCTTCATTGATCGCGCGGGCGCCATAGGACACGCGGCGGCCGCCCTCGATCTCGGCGCGGATCGACGGATGCGCCTTCCAGAACGACCGCGCCCAGATCGGTCGCGGCGCGCGCCAGCGCTTGGGCAAGGACACGTGGCACGACCTGGTAATGGTCCTGATAGAGGAGGGCTGCCCGCACGTTGGGGTTCAGGGCTGGTTCGACATCCACTGCGGCGGCGCCGTCGAGCCAGCCGACCGACATTCCCTGATCGAGTTGCCAGGCACGGTGCGCTCGGAGCTGCGCCTCTTCGGCTTCATCGAGGGTGACGTGAAGCAACGAGGCCCGACGATACCCGATGTCGATCCCGGTGCGTTCCAGCAATTCGGCCGCCAGCGCGGTAAAGAGGCGGGCACTCTCGGCCCCGAGCGAGGAGTATGCGGGTAGCGTGCCGCGGTCGGGGTTGAGCTGAATCATTCCCGCCGACGCTCCCGTGGCCTCTCCTCCCACCCGGCCGCGGTCGAAAACCATGACCTTCAGGCCGGCTTTGGCAAGCTGGTAGGCAATCTAGGTTCCGATGGCGCCGGCACCAATCACGATGACGTCCGGACTCACGAATCGATCTTAGTGTGACTTAGTCGATCAGGCGACGGAGCCGCTGATCTTCGCTGGCGCGGGCGCCCTGGTAGAGAGCGCAGGTGGCCACCTTCCCGAGGCACGGCGGCGACGGCCACTTCACCACGCCCCAGAAGTGGTGGACTCTGCGGTCGACGTGGCAATCCGCCTGAAAGACTTTCAGGAAGGCCTGGCGTTTGCGGAGGATCTGCTCAAGGTACGGACAGCGCATAGGAAGAAAAGGTGATACTCCAAGACTAACACGAGGCTGGCCCACGTGCGCCCTGTCGTCGCCCTCTTCTAGCCAGACAACGCAGCGTCCAGACGCTTCTGGCCCGATTCGGGCTCACTTCCACCGACCCGTTACACTCAGCCGTGCGCATGTTCGGATCGGGATCTCAAACGTAATATCTATGGCCGAGACTGGGTTCTGGCGATCCCCTTCCATGCTGTCCTGGTGGCGACGGCGCCGCCCGTCGAGTTCGCAAACCGGGGAACGAGCGCGCCGCCTGGTCTTCGTGCTGGGTGGCGGAGGCAGCCGTGGTGCCTGCAGCGTGGGCGTACTCAAGGCGCTGCTCGAAGCCGGCATCAAGCCGGACGGGCTGGTCGGTTGCAGTTCCGGCGCGTTCAACGCGGTCGCGCTGGCCGCCAAACCGGACCTCGAAACGATCGAGCAGCTTGCCCATGTGTGGGGATCGATTCGAAACCGCGACCTGTTTGACCGCAACCCGCTCCGGATGGCGTACCGATACATGCGCAGCCGCAACAGCTTCTTCGACAGCCGCTACTTGCGGACGCTGGCCGCCATGAACCTGCCGGCCACGTTCGACCAGTTGACCCTGCCGTGCGCGGTGATCGCGACCAACCTCACCCGAGCCCGAAAGGAAATCTTTACGACGGGCAGCGTGCCGGACGCGGTCGCGGCGTCCTCAGCGATCCCAGGATTGTTCAACCCCTATCGGATCGGCAACGAAGAGTTCGTCGATGGGGCGGTCGCGGAGAACGTTGGGCTGGCCGAGGCGATCCAGCTCGGCGCGACGCATATCGTGGCCATTGACAACAGCACCTCGAATCCGCGCCGGCCGCCGAACCATACCCTGACCGGCATCCTGGCGCAGAGCATCCAGATCATGCTTGGCCAGCGAACGCTGGAAGAGTATCAGCGCTTCGCCGAGCAGGCGGAGATCTGCCTGTTGGTTCCCAACGTCGAGTTCGGCACAGCCGGGACCGACTTCAGTCAGGTGGATCGCCTGATCGACGAGGCCTACGCGCGCACGCGCGCCTTTCTACAGGCCGGCGGGCTTGACGGCAATGGACGGCTCGAGCCGGGTATCCACTACATGCTGCCGCCCCGGCGCCAGACCGTCGTCTCACTGGCGCAGTGACGGTCGCCGCCAAAAACCCCGGCCGCCTGGCGAGGTGGCTGCGATGGCTGTGGCCGCTCGGCCTGCTGCTGGCCGCCTGGCTGATCGCTCCGCTTCGGGCCGGGGCGACCTATCCCGGCATGCCATGCACGGCGAAGGCCGACACCGCGTTCAGCCTGGCCTCGTACGCGGTGCTGTTCATTCCGACGGCTGCCCTGCTGCTCTGGCTGAGCCGGCGGCTGATTCCGGCTGCTCTTCGGCGCGGCCTTGTGGCGTGGGCCGGGGGCCTCACCGCGGTCGGGATCGGCATCGGCGTCGTCTTCCTCGCGTTTGCCGGCGTGTCGGCCGATCGCCGGCCATTTCGAACCAGCGAACAAATGGTCAACTGTCCCGGCCTGGGCGCGGGCCTGCAGGCCGTGCACTGCTGGAAGGACGGCAGCACGCTCGAGCTGAACGTCTATGGCCAACGGCCGCTCGACCTGGGCGGCGTTCAGTCGATGGCGCGAGCGCTCCGGGCGACGAGGCAGGATGCCGCCCTTTACGAGGCCTTCGTCCTCGATACCACGGATCGGAGCATTGCCGACTACTCCAACGGGCGCCTGTTTGTGCTGCAGCGCCCCGGGCTCACGGACTTTGCGGATCTCTGCCTGTCTGAGCACCAGGCGAAGCTGCGCGAGGTGCAGTCCCATCGGGTCGGCTTCTATCGTTTCAGCAGCCGCCAGTCACCTCCGGTCGATGCCTTCTTTCTCCGGGACACGACCAGCAATGGCGAAACCGGGTACGAGGTGATCGACTTCCTCCACGGCCAGGCTACGCTCCCCTACGTGCGCCCCGATGACCTGCAGCCGGACGAGTCAGCCTACCTGGACCGGGTTACTGCCGGGGTCGCGACCCTGAACCAGGACCTTGATCGAGAGGCGCAATCGCCGGCCCCACCGGGAGCGCTGGCCGCTATGCGAGCGGATTTCCAGCGCATCACCGTCGAGCTGGCTGCCGCACCGCATCGGCTGATGGTCTTTCGCGATACCCGGGTCAAGCGGTTCCTGGAAAACTACGACTTGATCCTGACAGCGGAGGAGAGCGCCGCCCGAGGCCAGAGCGGGCAGGCGATCCACTCCAGTGCCTACGAGGATCATCGTCGCTTCTTCTACCAGGAGGCGCGGGTCGCCCGGCTCATCGGCTACCTCTATCTCCAGCAGCCCAATGTGCCCTTTACCGATGACGAGCTATCGACCGTCAACTGGGCGGTCTTCTAGCCAGGTCGATGGGCCTCAGGACGACGTCATCGCCATCGATGGCGCTCGACTCTCATCTCGAAGGATCGCCTTGATGGCGTCGATCCAGCGCGGGTCTCCGTTATCGGCGCGCCACAACCAGTACTCGCTGCCCCAGAAGAGGACGGTGCCGTAGCCGGCATCCTTCAGGTTCTCGAAGACGCTGCGGATCGCCGCCGGACTAGTGCTCTTCGGATCGGTGTAGGTGTCCTCTGTCGACTCCCACGGCTCCGCCTGCGCCTCGGTGATCCAGGCCTGCTTACCCTGCCGCTTGGCAAGGTCGCGCACCCGGGCGAGCCTGTCCGGCCAATCAGCGTCGGCACGGCTGAGATGGTCCTGGCCGAGGAATTGATAGCCGATGGCGGTATAGACGTCAAGGCCAAGCACGTCACCGCGATTCAAGACCGCGAGGCTGTCGCTTTCCGCGCTGTCCGCGTCGAAACCCAATAGTTGACGCAGGTCGAAGCCCTGGCGAGCCGAGGCCTGGTCGAAGACGAGGTTGACGTGGCTGAAGGCGTTGACGATCAGCGGGCGGTGACGACCGTCGAGCTGCCGCACGCTGGTGATCTCGGCGCGGAGAAATTTCGCATCGATCCATAGCCGTTGCGGGCCGGCTCGGTTGAAGGGCTCGTTCTCGATCTGCCAGGCGACCAGCGCCGGGTTGTCGCGGTAGCGGAGCACCGTACTCTCCACGAACGCCAGCGTCGCCGCGCGGAGGCTCGAGTCCGATGCCACGTCCTGGCCCTGGCTGAGACCGGTCAGATCCTTCACCGAAGTTGGAACGAAAAACTCGGGCCAGCCGAGGGCCTTCATGCCGACCGTGAGCGCGATAGGCTGCCGGGCCCGCTGGGCCTCGCTCATCAGCCAATCAAGCTGGTCGTATCCTTCTTTGTCGACCTGGTCCCAGTAGGAACTGAGCCGGATGACGCGAAAATGCATCGCCTCCAGCCGCTTGAATGCACTGCGATAGTCCAGCCCCAGATAGCCGGCCCGGCTCGGACTGAAACTGATCCCCACTTGCACCGGCGCGACCACGCCGTGCGCCTTCACGGGCGCCGGCATGAACAGATGGAGCGGCGCGATGGCCAGGAACGGCACGAGCAACGCGATCGCCAGCGCCTGCACCCGCCGTTGACGTGCCAGCGACCGAATCCTGGGTAAGGTCATGGCTCAGCCGGCCGGCGCGCGCCGAAACCGGTGCTGGTGTCACGGCGGTCCGCTGGATTTCTTGCGCGCAGCGGCTGATGTAAAAATCTCGCGACGGTTCACGTAGCATTGGCCGATGACGATCGCACGAGCGGAGACGCTTGCGGCCAAACTGGGCAGCGGTCGCATCCTGCTCGGCGGTCACCGTGGGAACCCGGCCGAGTACCCCGAAAACACGCTGGCATCGTTTCGATCCGCCATCGAGCTGGGAGTCGATCTCATCGAGTGCGACGTCCATCGTTCCGAGGATGGCCGCCTTCCGGTCATCCACGATCACCTGCTCGACCGCACCACGAACGGCAGCGGGCTGGTCCGTGACCACACGATGGACGAGCTACAGCGTTTCGATGCCGGAACCTGGAAAGATGCGCGCTTCAAGGACGAGCGCATTCCCTCGATCGACGAAGTGCTCGCCCTGGCCCGGGGTCAGGTTGGCGTGGCCATCGAGATCAAGAATCTGCCATTGCCCTACTCCGGCATCGAGGAGCTGGTCGTCGAGGCCGTCAGAGGCGCCGAGATGATGCGTGATGTGGTCGTGATCTCGTTCGACCACCGCTGCATCAAGCGGATCGGTGAGCTGGAGCCGGAGATCTTGACCGGCGTGCTCGAGGCGTCGCGCCCGGTCGACGTCCTGCGGGTGATGGATGACGCCGACGCGGATGTCTTTTGCCCGCACTGGGCATCCATCGAGCCGCAGACGGCGGCGGAGTTGCACGCGGCGGGCAAGATGATCGGTGTATGGACCGTGGATGATGCCTTTTCGTTGGCCTGGTCCAGGGCGCTGCCGGCGAACGCGATCTATACCAACCAGCCCCGCGAGATCCGGCCCTGACTTACTTGAAGGCGCTCAACCCGGTGATCTCCTCGCCGATGGCGAGCAGGTGGATCTCGTTCGTCCCCTCGTAGGTAACGACCGTCTCGAGGTTGGCCATGTGCCGCATTACCGGATACTCGAGGCTGATACCGTTGGCGCCCAGCACGCTGCGCGCCTCGCGGGCGATTTGCAGCGCCTCGCGCACGTTGTTCATCTTCGCCATCGAGATCTGCGTCGCCGTCGCCTTAGCTTGATCCTTCAGACGACCGAGCTGTAAGGCCAGCAGCTGCCCCTTGGTGATCTCGGTCAGCATCTTGACCAGCTTCGCCTGGGTGAGCTGGTAACCCGCGATCGGCCTGTCGAACTGCACTCGCGCCTTGGCGTACCCGAGGGCGCTCTGGTAGCAGGCGATGGCCGCGCCCAGTACCCCCCAGACGATCCCGTAGCGGGCCTCGTTCAGACAGGACAGCGGCGCCTTGAGCCCCTGGGCCTCCGGCAGCTCGTTGCAGGCCGGGATCCTGACCTCATCAAGGATCAGCTCCGATGTCACCGAGGCTCGCATCGAGAGCTTGTGACGGATCTCGCGCGCCTCGAAGCCTTTGGTGCCCTTCTCGACGAGGAAGCCGCGAATCCCCTGCTCAGTGCGAGCCCAGATGATTGCCAGGTCGGCGGCGTTCCCATTGGTGATCCAGCGCTTGGTGCCGCTGATGATCCAGTCGTCGCCGTCGCGGCGGGCGCGAGTCGCCATGCCGGCCGGGTTGGAGCCGAACTCGGGCTCGGTCAGCCCGAAGCAGCCGATCACCTCGCCCTTTGCCATCCGCGGAAGCCAGCGCTCCTTCTGCTCTTCCGAGCCGTAGCGATGGATTGGAAACATGCAGAGGGATCCCTGCACCGAGACGAAACTGCGCAGCCCGCTGTCGCCGCGCTCCAGTTCCTGGCAGGCGAGCCCGTACATGACATTGCTCATCCCGGCGGCACCGTAACCCTGGAGATGCATGCCAAACACCCCCAGGCGGGCGAGCTCGGGAACGATCTCCATGGGAAAGGTGGCGCGCTCGAAATGCTCGGCCACAATCGGTAAGAATTTCTGATCGACAAAGCGTCCAACCGTTGATCGGACCAAACGCTCCTCCTCATTGAGGAGGTCATCGACGCGATAGAAGTCCACCGTCTCGGCCAACGCGAACCCATTCTACGGTCGAGTCAGGAGGCCCGCCTATCATTGATGGAGCGTGCATGGGCAATCCGCTCTCGCTATGGCACTTCTATTTTCGAAACAAGCGCAAGGTGCTCCCGGTCATTGGCATCCTGGCGCTGGCGATCCTGGGCGTGGTCGTCACCGACTCACTGCTGGCGTCCGCCCGTGAGACCGCCTACGCCACCTACGGCAGCTATCAGAAGCTGATCCTGATCGCCCCGCGGGCGACCCGCGACCAGGACCTCGCCAATCCACTCCAGGACTCGCTGGCCCAACTGCACGAGGTCCAGCTTCAGGTCGATGTCCTCGACGGACCGGGCGGGCTCTCCTCCTACTACGCCGCTGTGACTGCGATCCCGGCCCGGATCCAGGCGCAGCTTCCGGCGATGGCCCGGCTCCAGACCGACGCCGCCAATGCGCGCTATTACGCGGCCCGGCTTCGCGGGGACCTGGTGCCGCTTGGTGATCTGATCGTCCGCGTGCAGCGCTTGCAGTCCGAGGAGAAAGCCTTCGAGCAGCTCGTGCAGCAGCTGGCCCAGAATCCAAACGACCCGCGGCCGCTCCTCACATATCTCCAACAGCATCAGACCTTGCTGCGGACGGTGCTGCCCGACAGTGCCCAGCTCGGACGGCTGCAGGCAGCGGTCACCAGCGCGTCATCCGACGCCGCCGGTCTGCAGCAATCATTGCAGGCGATGAGTCGCGACACCGCCAACCTCAATTCCGCGGGCAGCAACGTCGCAGACCTTCCGATCCCGCCATCGCCGAGCGCCACCATCGACCAGTTCAAGGTCGCCCTCGACCACTTGACCGCCAGCCTTGGCTCCATCCAGTCGCCTCAGCCTGGCCTCGAGAAGTTGGTGGCTGACAGCGCCCGTATCCCGGGCACCGCGTTTGTCAAACGCGATGCCTACTCGAACCTGGATATCAACATGCTGGCGGGACAGGCGCAGTTCGATCTCTACGGATTCGACCAGCCAGGCATGGCCCAGCTGCTCGCGCTGTACGGTGATCGCGTGGCGGTGGGCCGGCTGCCCAGGGCGGACGCCAATGAGATCGCGATTTCCGAAGAGATTGCGCGCTCGCGCCAGGTCTGGATCGGCGGCAAGCTGGGCAACAACGTCGATGAGCTCGACCGCCTGCCGGATGCCTTCACCGTGGTTGGCATCATCCGCGGCCCGACCCGCATCGGCCTGATCCCCCTCGATTACATGACCGAACACTACCTCTTTGAACGGCGGTATCAGGGGCTGGTGGTCGTTCCCCAGACCGGCCATGAGCAGGCGGTGCATGATCAACTGCAGGCCCTGATTGGGGATAGCGCCTTTCGCCTTTTCGACTGGAGCTATATCAAGGCAAAGATCGACAGCCTGATCGCGAACCTCGATGTGATCAATCGCTTTCTGATCCTCCTGGTCACGATCGTGCTCGCGCTGGTGGTCGGCTTGCTCAACAACCTCTTCTTCCGGCAGCGGATGAACGAGTTTGGCCTGCTGGCGGCGGTCGGTTACAGCCGGTGGGGCTTGATCCTGCGGGTTGTCTGGGAGTCGCTGGGGGTCACGCTCGCCTCGTGGCTGATTGGTGTTGGTCTCGGAGTCGCGGTGCTGAGCTGGTTCAACATCAGTTTCATCGTGCCGCATGGCCTGCTGATGAATGTCTTCGACTGGAACGTGCTGCTGCTGCATACTCTGCCGATCCCGTTGATGGTCTTTCTCTTCGGCATGGGCACGGTCGGCTGGCAACTGCTACGGCTCGATCCGATTTCCATCATCGAGCGCAGAGACTGATGCTCAGTGGCTACGACCTCGCGCTCGATTACCGGACTGGCGGCAGCGTGGCTCACGCGGTCGACAACGTAAATCTGGCTGTCGACCAGGGAAGTTTCGTCGGGCTGATCGGCCCTTCCGGTTCGGGGAAGAGTTCATTGATGTACCTGCTCTCCGGATTGAAGCGCCCCACCCGCGGGAGCGTCACGTTCGAGGGGCGTGACTATCACGGCATCCCGGCAGGGGGCTTGATGAGGTTGAGGCGGCAACGCTTTGGCTTCGTCTTTCAGCAGCACTTCCTGATCAATTACTTGAGCGCGCTTGAAAATGTGATGGTCGGTGCGGTGCGGCGCAACCATGAGGTGGCCGCCTATGGCCAGGAGCTCCTGCGCCGCGTCGGACTTGGGAACAAGCTCGAAAAGCGCCCCTATCAGCTATCCATCGGCGAGCGCCAGCGGGTCGCCGTGGCGCGGGCGCTCGTGCACAACCCGGCGGTGGTCTTCGCTGATGAGCCCACCGCCTCGCTGGACCAGGCCACCGGCCGTGAAGTGATCAATCTGCTGGCCGATTACCGCGCGCGCGGCGAGGGCAGCCTGGTCGTCGTTACCCACGATCCGGCGATGCTTACCGGCGCCGACCGGGTGCTGCAGATGCGGGACGGGAAGCTGAGCGCGGCCTGACTCAGGCGGGCACGCCGGCCAGGCCGAGGACGGCGGCGTTGCCCTTCATGGCCTCGATGACGAGCTGGATGTGCTCGTCCAGGTCGACGCCTAACTGCTCGGCGCCGGTGAAGATCTGCTCCCGATGCACCGCCCGGGCGAAGGCTTTGTCCTTGAACTTCTTCTTCACCGAGGCCACGTCCACCTCGGCAACCGATTTGGTCGGCCGGACCAGTGCCACGGCGGCCACGAAGCCGACCAGCTCATCGACGGCGTAAAGGACTTTCTGCATGGGCGTGGTCCGCGGCGCGTTGGCGTAGTCGGCGTGGGAGAGGACGGCATACCAGATCTCCTGTGGCCAGCCACGCTCCTTCAGGATCTCGGCGCCTTTGACCGCGTGCTCGCCGACCTCCGGGTAGCGCTCGTAGTCGTAGTCGTGGAGCAGGCCGACCACCCCCCAGACGTCGGGTTTGCCGCCGTACTTCGGGGCGTAGGCCCGCATCGCCGACTCAACGCCCAGGGCATGCTTGACCAGGCTGGGGTTCTTGGTGAACTCGTTGAGCGTCGCCCAGGCATCCTCCCGGCTGCTCGGCATTGGTCGTCGAGTGTAGCAGCCCCTAACACCCTCCCCCGCTCGCGGGTAGGGCAAGGTGGGGGTGTGCGCCGGTAGGCACTTTGGGCTATTGACGGGCTGCGGCGGCCGCCCTACGCTCACGTCAGGAGGTTTGGTTTACATGGCACGCCATCTCCACCACTGGCTCGACATGGTGGAAGCGGTGCTGATCATCGGGATTCTGCTCGCCATCGCGTGGGTCACCTGGCAGGCGTTGACCCAGGCGTATTCCCCGGTCTTCAACATCTTCAGCCGGTTCTAATTCGTGCGGGGGCTGATCGGACACCCCTACCTATAATCGTGCGCGGGGGTGTAGCTCAGTGGTAGAGCACCTGCCTTTTAAGCAGGGTGTCGAGAGTTCGATCCTCTCCGCCCCTATTCCAAATAACAAACCACACACCCTAACTGTTTTCCTGCCCGGCTCTTTCATGAGGTCGACGACAGGCGACCACCAACCGGCATGGTGGCTGTTTGCGCGGCAGACACTGATATGACGACCTTTCCTCGAGCGCGCCCGGTTTCGAGATAGCGGATCGCGTCTGCGGCTTCGCTCAGCGGATACGTCCGGTCAATGACCGGTGTGATCCTGCCGGTTTCGATCAGTTCCCGTAGGAACTGAAGGTCATCGCTACTTGCCTTCGCGACAAACGGCCGCATCGTCTGGCCGCCGATGAACGGCGACAACAGCATCGCCTTGATGATCCGTCCAACCGGCCCGATGACACGACCGGGGGAGTCACCGCTGCTGAGTACAAGCCTGCCCTTCGGGGTGAGGACGCGTCGGAAGGCCAACGGAGGGGTCGTTCCCGCGAGCTGAAAGATCAGGTCGTACCTTTGGCCAGTCCGCGTGAAGTCCTCCTGGGTATAGTCGATGACCTGGTCGGCGCCGATCGAGCGGACCATTTCCAGGTTCCTGGTGCTGCAGACTCCGGTGACCTGCGCGCCATACCACTTCGCGATCTGCACGGCGAACGTCCCGACCCCTCCCGACGCTCCGACAATCAGGACCTTTTCTCCCGACCGGATCTCTCCAGCATCGCGAAGACCTTGCAGGGCGGTGACGGCAGCGAGAGGGACCGTCGCCGCTTGCTCGAAGCTCAGGTTGGTGGGCTTCAACGCGAGGAGTCGTTCCGGAGCCGATACATACTCGGCGAACCCGCCTTCTCCCACAAAGCCGAAGACCTCGTCGCCCGGCCGGAACCGTGTCACCGCGTTGCCGACCGCCTCAACCTCCCCCGCCACGTCGCTGCCGAGAAGTGTGTGGTTCGGTTTGCGAACGCCCATTGCCGCTGGGCGCGCGATGTAGGGTACACCGCGCATGAAGTGCCAGTCATAAGGATTCGCGGAAGCCGCGAGAATCCGAACAAGTACTCTGTCACCCTCGATCTCGGGTTTGCGAACCTCTTTGAGCTCGAGTACATCAGCTGAGCCGTACTTCTCGTATGCGATTGCCTTCATTCTGTTTCCCTCCTGGTCATCCCTGACGGTGTACACTGTACACCTTACTGCGAAGTGTAGGTGTACGGCGTACACTTGTCAAGAGGAAATACGGATGGCTCAGCAAATCAAGGCTCGGCGCCGCATCCAGTTGAGTAGGGACCGGGTGCTCAGCGCCGCGGTCGCCCTTACCGATAACGTCGGGATCGAAGCACTGACCATGCGAAAACTCGCTGAGGAGCTGGGGGTCGTGCCGATGGCGCTCTACAAGCATGTGGCCAACAAGGAAGAGCTCTTGGACGGAATGATCGATGTGGTCGTCGGCGAGATCGATCCTCCGGCCCCCGGAACCGATTGGAAGACCGCCGTCCGGCAGAGGATCCTCTCGGCGCGACGAGCGCTCTTACATCACCCTTGGGCGTCTCGGGTGATCGAGTCGAAGAAGAACCCCACACCGGTCGTGCTGGAGTACATGGACGCGATGATCGGAATGTTCCGGGCCGGCGGCTTCTCCGTCAATCTCACCCATCATGTGATGCATACCATCGGCAGCCGTGTGCTGGGGTTCACCCAGGAACTCTTCAATGACTCACGAACTGTCGATCCGGAAATGCAGGCGATCATGCTCCGCGAGTTGGCAGGGAAGTATCCCTACGTAGTGGAGATCGCCGGGGCGGCCTCCCACGAAGGCGAGTCGGTCGTCGGTCCAGGTTGCGACGATCAGTTCGAGTTCGAGTTCGCCCTGGATCTACTCTTGGACGGCTTCGAACGACTCAGACACGCGGAATCATCAGAGACGACGAAATCGCTGAAAGTACCGGTTGAAGGGACACCATAACTGCGGCGGTTTCGCTTGGCCTTCCAAACTCGGAGCTACAGCGCACAGGGCCGCCTAGCTTTTAAGCAGGGTGTCGAGAGTTCGATCCTCTCCGCCCCTATTCACCGCCTATTCTGATAACGGCTTGCGCGCTCCAACTGTTTCCGCCGCTCGGCTCAATCGTCTCAACGCCAGCCAACCACGTAGCAGAGTCGCATCACGAGCGAAGATCCAGGTGCATCCGCGAGCCGGAGCCGAATTCCGTAGGTACCTCACCGTCCAAAACAAAGCCGACTTTGGCATAGAAGGTCAGGGCGTTTGGGTTGGCCGTAACCTCAATGCGCTGCAATCCGCGCATGCGGGCGATCGCGACCGCATCATCGATCAACTCGCGGCCAAGCCCCTGCCGCATGGACTTCGGCTCAACGAATAGGTCCTCCATCTCTCCAGTTCCGTCGGGCCGGGGGATGACCGTTGAGAAGGCGACGATACGCCCATCGCTTACCAGGACTCGCACGTGGCCAGCTCGGATGGCTGCATCGGAGACACCAAAGATCTCAGGGTGTGCGATCAAAATTGCGCGGGTATCCTCGTACACCAATGACGACTGGCGATGGAGATCCTTGAGAACATCCGCATCGGCTGCTACCGCCACACGAATCTCGTAGCCCTTCATCACACTCAGATGGTACGCAGCGTCTAGATGAGCGCCGGGCATCTTCCACTCCGCTGGCCCTTATTGCAGCCGTCGGTTGCATTGCGGAGCCGACTGCATGGCTTTGAGCAGTGTGTCGAGAGTTCGATCCTCTCCGCCCCTATAGCTAAGGTCGATCTCCGGTACGCACCAAGTTCTGCCGTAGCCTCCCGCCCATTCAGACCGTATCATTGCTGCGCGCCGACAATCATCCGAAGGAGGGCATATGAAAGCGCAGACGTCGAAGCCAGTGGTCCTGCACGACGGCGAGGGCGACGCGACCTGGTTTATCGGCACGCTGATGACCCGGAAGGCGGGCGCGACTGACGGTGTCGGCGGCGTCGCCTTTCTCGACCAACTTGCTCCCGCGGGATTCGGCCCGCCACTCCATGTCCACCACCGGGAGGATGAAGGTTTTTACATCCTTGAGGGCCAGGTGGATTTCGTCTGCGACGGGCAGACCTTCCACTTAAGCCCGGGAAGCTGGGTATTCCTTCCCCGCGATCTCGCTCACGCATACAAGGTCCGGGGTGCGCAGCCCGCTCGGATGCTGACCTTCACCTTTCCAGCAGGTTTCGAGGGATTTGTGAAAGAAGTCGGCTCACCCGCTCCACGACGGACCCTGCCCCCGGAGGAGGCACCCGACGTGGCCAGGATCGCGGCGGTCGGCGCAAAGTACGGCATGGAGATCCTGGGTCCTCCGCCCGATTAGCTGGCGACCCGCCTTACCGTCAGAGTGGGTTGTCAACATTCGGAGCTGTGGCCCGTTCGTTGGCGTGACCTTAGACAATAGAAGGGGTCATCAACCGGAGTAGATTTAGGACAGATCAACCAAAGAGGCTCACCGGCCTGCCAGGCCCGAGGGCTTAAGCCGCACTCGACGGGGCCGGGGACGTCCAGGAGGTAACCGACGTGCAGCTGGATTCAGGCGTCTGGGGAACCGTCTTTCCAGAATTGCGCGCAGTGTCCGGCCCCGCGGAGACCCGCCCGGTTGTCGGCTTCCGGGTTAGCCGGATTCACTTCATCGGTGCGAGGCGCAGCCTGGCTCTGACCGGCATCGGTCCCCGGACATACTTCTGGGAGCCTGGCAGGAATGTTGCTACTTGCAGCGGTCCTATTGGTGCTTTCGGCAAGCCTCCCCATGAGGCGCCCGCGGCTGGATGCGGGTGTGGCCTGTATGCCTGCCATGACATCGCCGAGCTTCACCTGGCTTGGATGGTGCAAGGCGCCCGGTATATTGCGAAGATGCAATGGGATTCGCGCTTCTCCACCCCATATGACCAGTTCGTCCTCACAGGGGTGGCCGGCAGCGGGACCGTACGGATCCACCAGCGCGGCTGGCGAGCGCAGTTTGCCCGCATCGTCGCCTTCTCTGACGAAATCCCTGAGCGAGCCTCGATCGGCTTTTTCGGCAGGGCGAAGGCTGGAGGCCACCGGGTAGTCAGCGAGCCGACCGTCCAAGCCCTGGTGGAGAAGTATCGGGTGCCTGTCGTGCCGTTGACGGAACTCCCGAACGTGCTGCGCTCGGCCGGAGATTTCGTACAGGGAACGTCATGAACCTCGGGCGCGAGATTCGTACGGTCAGGATCGTCGAGGAGCCGGAGACCGCACCGCAACCGGTCGAAGAGCCGGCCTGGCCGGAGCCGAGCAAGGAGCCGGTCCGAGAGTAGCCCAGGTCGGGCTACTGGATGACGACCGTCGTGCCGACGGGCGCCCACTTGTACAGGAAGCCCATGGTGTTGAGCGGCACATTGACGCAGCCGTGCGTGCCGTTCGTCTGGTTGGCGCCCGGGCCCCAGACCGTACGCCAGGGCGCGTCGTGGATGAAGTATCCGCCGTCGTCGTAGAGCATCGCGTATTTCACCCAAGCGCTCGCGTACCAGTAGGGGCTGCTCTTTGGCCATGGCGACACGAACTGGTAGGGCGCGTATTTGGCCTTGATGTGGAAGGTGCCCGTCAGGGTCGGTAGGGCCGGTCGTCCGGTGGCTACCACGGTGGTCGCGACGACCCTTCCGTTGTCATACGCCGTGAGGCTCTGGGTCGCCAGGGAGACTACGATCAGTTTGCCCGGGGCGCCGGGCGTCGGCGCAGGCGTGGGGGGAGGCGTCGGCGTGGGTGTTGGCAGGGGGGCCTCGGACAGTGTCGGGTCCGGGAGTGGAGCGGTTGTCGGCTCTGGCGTCGGCTCGATGGGCGGAGTCGAAATCGGAGCCACGACCGGTGGATTGGCGGCGCTCGTCAGCAGCGTATTGAGAAAAATCCCGCCGATGAGTCCGAAAAGAATGAAGACGCTGATGGTTGATCCGATCCGGATCACCGCTCGCCTGGTCATTGCGTTCCCTTCCTGCCTGCGATTGCCGACTACATAGAAGGAACGCGACCCCGTCGGGAGAGGTTATCCGTAACCTTTTGCCGCGGTATGCGTTCCGCCCGATTCGCCGGATCGGCTGGCGTCTGTCGGGCGGGCGAGCAGAGCAGAGCGTAGCCCCGGCTGCGGTACCAAGCGCGATTCCGCGGATGATGGCTCCGAGCCTTGTGATGTTCATCGCGCATCCACGACGCAGCCTCTGCCGGGATGGGTGCGAAACGCCGACCTGTTGAAAAGTGGCCAAACTTATGGCGACCGCCAGACGTTTATGAGAACTCGCTCAGGAAAATCGCAGCGCTCCACCAAAAGCGCAAAAAAATCTGTTGCAAGACGAGCGAACGCTGATATCATTGCTTTCAACGCTGCGTGGCCGCAGCGTCCCAGGTTCAGAAGGGCAGGCAACATGCAATACATTGATGAACAAGGCTGCCTTACGCAGCGCTCGCAGCTCGACCGACTCCGAGAGCTCGCTGATGGAACCGCCCGGCAGCGCGTCAAGGCCCTCGCACCGACCGAGCTGTTGCCGACCACGGTCTTCGTGCTTGACCCCGGCGGTAAGGAATCGATATGGGACCTCGATCATCTGGCGGTCGCGGGATCCTCATCTTCATCGGGATCGGCCGTTCAGCTACTCCTCGATCCGGAGCTGGCCCTCGACAATCTGGTGCCGACCCATGCGATCATGCGGATCCTGCGACATACCGCCGCGTCCGCTGTCGCGGTTATGGCCCCGGTCAACGCTTCGTCGGCGGCTCTTCAGCTTGCCGACTTCGATCACGAACAGAGTCTGACCGTACGAATCGAGCGCGAGCCGGAACACGAGCCGGCGCTCGGCCAGTGGGACTTCGGCCAGGTGGCATGGACCGTGCGGCTACGCCATGTCTTGCGGGCAGCGCGAGGGCGGACGGTGGAAGAGGACCAGGAAGCGGCGCCGCAGCGCCCGCCGGTAGCGGCCACGCAGCCATCCCGACCGATCGACGCTAACACCGCCCGGAAAAATCTCCGCCGCGAGATGCGCGAGCAGCTCAATCGGCAGCCTGCGGCTGCGCCGTCCTGGCTGCAGTGACCTAGGCCGGCGCGAACTTTTTTGCGCTGCCGCGCGGTTGCGCGATTGGCACGTGGTCGGCGCACAGCGGACATTCCTCGGGTGCATACGAGGGAAAGTCGAGGGTCAGGCAGGCGAAGTAGGGAACCGTCGTTCTCATACGGCCGCCGGTGCGGTCCACCAGCACCCCGATCCCCGCCACCAGGCCGCGCGACTCTGTAATGCACGCCTGCGTTTCGGCAACAGATCCGCCGGTGGTGACGACGTCGTCCACAACCAGGACGCGGGTGCCAGACGGGATCGTAAAGCCACGGCGCAAGACCCGGCCGCCATGCTCGCCCCGCTCGACGTACACTGCATCGACGCCCAGGTGGCGGGCGACCTCGTAGGCAAGGATGATGCCGCCCATCGTGGGACCAGCGACCAATTGGATCTGAGACTTACCGAACTGCTCGGCAATCATGGCCGCCAGCGCCGCCGTCGCCCCCGGATCTTCGAGGATGCGAAATTTCTCGAGGTAGTCGGCGCCATGCCGGCCGCTGGTGTACACGAAGTGGCCGCGCAGGAAGGCGCCCGCCGACTCGAATGCCTGCAGGGCGGCTTGGCGCGCCTGATCCTGGTCAGACATGCGCCTCTACCCGGGCAGGCCGGATGGGCAATGCGCCGAGGTCGCCAAGATGGTGCTCGTCGAGGTAGCTTGCGATCCCGTCCCGGACCTCGCGGGCGGCCTGCGGCCGCACGTAATTCACGGTTCCCAGCTGGACCGCCGCCGCGCCGGCCAGCAAAAATTCCAGGGCGTCGGCGGCTGTCATGATCCCGCCGATGCCGACAACCGGGATGCTGAGTGCAGCAGACAGCTGCCACACCGCATGCAGCGCGAGTGGCTTGATCGCCGGCCCACTGAGTCCACCGCTTCCCCGGGATAACACCGGCCGGCGGCGACGAACGTCGATTGCCATCCCGACGTAGGTATTGATGGCGGACACGGCATCGGCGCCGGCGTCTTCGACCGCGCGGCCGACCGCGAGGATGTCGGTTACGTTCGGCGTCAGCTTGACCAGCAACGGCAGCCGCGTGACGGCCCGCACGGCCGTGGTCAGTTGAGCCGCCGGCCGCGGGTCAATCCCGAACTGCAGGCCGTTGGCGATGTTCGGGCAGGAGATGTTCAGCTCCAGTCCAGCGACTCCTGCGACCCCGTCGAGGCGGCGGGCCACGCCAACGTAATCGTCAACCGCGTCACCGGCGACGTTGACGATGACCGGGACATCCCATGCCGCCCACATCGGCGCGTAGATACGGGCCACATGGTCGACGCCCGGGTTTTGCAGCCCGATCGCGTTCAGCATGCCCGATGGCGTTTCGGCAATGCGGGTTGGAGCATTCCCCTCACGCGCTCGCGGAGTCGTTCCCTTGGTGACGATCGCCCCGAGCGCGGTGCGATCGACCAATGGCGCGTCGAAGCCGTAGCCGAAGGTGCCCGAGGCGACCATCACCGGGCTGCGCAAGCGTAGCCCGCGCCCGAGATGGACGCTGAGGTCCGGCTGTTCAGCCATGGAAGGCGTCCGTTGTTCGGCTCCAGTCGACCCGATCGGCGCGCACGCAGGGCCCGTCGAGGCAGGTGAGCAGGTAGCCGCCCCCCGGTCGAGCAATCGCACAGCCGAGGCAGGTGCCCACGCCGCAGCCCATCGGGGTCTCCAGCGAAACCTGGATCAATCCCAGCGGCACGCCAAGCCGCCGGGACTTCTCGAGCAGGGCCTGCAACATCGGGGTGGGACCGCACGCGAAAATCTCTGGACCCCCTCCCCGACCTTCCCCCTGAGGGGGAGGGAAGCGCCCGAGGGCCACCGGCATCAAGTCGACGACGGAGCCCTGATACCCGGCAGTGCCGTCATCGGTTGCCGTCATCACCTCGGCGCCCGGGAACCGACCGGAGGGCAAGAGTTGCGCGGACGTCCGCGCGCCCAGCAGCACGGTGACCTGGCGTCCGCGCGCCACCAGGGCCCCCACCACGCCGGGGAAAACGGCGACGCCGAGTCCGCCCGCGACGATGATCGCCGGCTTGCTGCCATCGAGATCGAAACCCCGACCGAGCGGGCCCAGCAGGTCGAGCTCGTGGCCCTCGTGACGCACCGCCAGCCAGCCGCTGCCTGCCCCGACGACATTGAAGATAAACCCGATCCGACCACTGTCGGGGTCCACCCAGGCGGCGCTGTAGGGGCGGCGCAAGATGGTCTGTGGCGCTGCAACTGCCAGCTGGAAGAACTGGCCCGGCCGGAGGGCGGCCGCCGCTGGCGGGTGGTGAACAACCAGCTCAACGGCGCCGCTCATCGGCGTCGAGCGCTCCAGGACCACGGCCGGCTTAAGGGCCAGGCTCACGCCCGCACTCCGGGGGACACGGTCGACCCGACATACTCGCCGAGCACGGCCACCTGGGACCGATGCTCGCGCCGCCAGGCGCGCAAGGCCTGCACCAGGGCGCGGGCGGTGTCCAGCGACGTCAGGCAGGGAATGCGACGCTCAACCGATGCCCGTCGAATTTCGTAGCCGTCGCGAAGTGGCACGCCCGGGCCGTCACCGCCGAGCGGCCCCCCCACGGACACCGTGTTGACAACCAGTTGAACATCGCCCGCCCGGATCACATCGACCACATTTGGATGCCCATCCCGAAGTTTCTGCACGACGGTCGCCGGGATGCCGGCCTCCTGCAGCAGGCGCGCGGTTCCATCGGTCGCGTAGAGCGTCAGGCCGAGCCCATGGAGCCCGCGCAAGATTGGCAGCGCTTCCGATTTGTCGGCGTCGGCAATCGAGCAGAGAGCGGCCCCATCGGGCGGCAGCTCCTGCATGGTCGAAAGGAACGCCTTGTACTGCGCCGTCGCCAGGTCTTGCGCGATTCCCATCGCCTCCCCGGTCGACTTCATCTCCGGACCGAGGACGGCGTCAACCGCGGGCAGCTTCGCCATCGAGAAGACGGGCGCTTTTACCGCGAACAGGGGTCGGTTGGGCAGAAGACCGCCGGGAAATCCCTGCTCGGCCAACGAATGGCCGAGCGCCGCATTGGTGGCCAGCGTCACCATCGGCACGCCGGTCACCTTGCTGAGGAACGGCACCGTGCGGCTGGCCCGGGGGTTCACTTCGAGCACGTAAGGAATTCCTTCCTGAAGAACAAATTGGATGTTGATCAGTCCCACCGCCTTGACCAGTCGGGCGATGAGCTTGGTGGCCTCGACCACCCGCTGCGTCTCTTCGGAGCTCAAGGTAATCGGTGGGTAAACTGCGAACGAGTCTCCGGAATGGACGCCGGCGCGCTCGATGTGCTCCAGGATGCCGGGAATCAGCACCGCGTCGCCGTCGCAGACGGCATCGACGTCGAGCTCGCGGCCCAACAAGTATTTATCGATCAAGATCGGGCCGCGAACGCCAAACGCGAGGGCAGCGTCGACGTAGCGACGCAGATCTTCAGCCGAATGGACGATCTCCATGCCGCGACCGCCCAGGACGTACGACGGCCGCACCAGCACGGGATATCCGACCCGGCGCGCGATCGTCAGGGCGGCGTCGGCGCTCGTGGCCGAGCCGCCCGGAGACTGCGGGATCCCGTTGTCGCGTAGCAGCGCCTCGCAGCGGCGCCGGTCCTCAGCGAGGTCGATCGTATCGACCGACGATCCCAGGATGCGCACACCGCCTGCGGCCAGCGCATCCGCCAGGTTCAGCCCGGTTTGACCGCCGAACTGGACCACGACGCCGAGCGCCGGATCTCGTTGCAGGACGTTGCGGACCCCCTCGAGATCGAGGGGCTCGAAGTAGAGCCGGGTCGACGCGTCGAAATCGGTACTGACCGTCTCGGGATTGCTATTGATGAGCACGCTGTCGAAGCCGGCGGCTTGCAACGCCGCCGAGGCGTGCACGCTGCAGTAGTCGAACTCGATGCCCTGGCCGATCCGGATCGGCCCGGAACCGATCACGGCAACCGCGGTGTTTCCGCTCCGGATGATTTCGTCCTCATCTTCGTAGGTCGCGTAGTAATAGGGCGTGACGGCTTCGAACTCAGCGGCGCAGGTATCAACCTGGCGGAAGGTCGGCTCGATCACCGGCACCGGGAAGCGACCGCCGCTCAGTTCGGCGATCCGGGCATCGTCAAAGCCACAGCGCTTGGCGCGGAGGACGAGTTCGCTCGGAAGCCCCCACCCTGTCCCTCCCCCGCCGGCGGGGAAGGGGATTTGCGATAGCTCGGCCTCCAGCCCGGTGATAGACGCGAGCCGGTCGACAAACCACGGCGCGTAGCCGGTCGCGGCGCAGATCTCGCCCTCTGACGCACCATCGCGCAGGGACTGGAGGACGGCCATCAAACGGCGGTCATTCGGCTGATGCAGGAGGTCCGGGCGACCGCGAAGTTGCGCGGCGTCGGGGAGCCGCTGCTCGAGCGCGCGCAGGGCCTTGTTGAGGGCGGCCTCGAAGGTGCGCTCGATGGCCATCACCTCGCCGGTCGATTTCATCTGGGTGCCGAGCGTCCGGTCGCCGGCCGGAAACTTGTCGAAGGGCCAGCGGGGAATCTTGACCACGCAGTAGTCCAGGGCCGGTTCGAAGGCGGCGGTGGTCTTTCCCGTCACCGCGTTGGGGATCTCATGGAGCAGGCGGCCGGCAGCGATCTTGGCAGCCACCCGGGCGATTGGATAGCCGGTCGCCTTGGAGGCCAGCGCCGATGACCGGCTGACTCGCGGATTGACCTCGATGACGTAGTACTGATCGGAAGCGGGGTCGAGCGCGAACTGCACATTGCAGCCACCCTCGATGCGAAGCGCGCGGATGATCCGCAGGGCAGCCGAGCGCAACATCTGATACTGCCGGTCCGAGAGCGTCTGGCTGGGCGCGACCACGATGCTGTCGCCTGTGTGGACGCCCATCGCGTCGATGTTCTCCATGTTGCAGACGGCAATGCAGGTATCGTTGGCGTCCCGCATCACTTCGTATTCGATTTCTTTCCAGCCGACCAGGGCGCGCTCGATCAGGACCTGCCGAATCGGGCTGGCGGCGAGCCCTTCGCGAACCACGGCCTCGAGCTCAAGCGGACTCCCCGCCATGCCACCACCGGTGCCGCCCAGGGTGTAGGCAGGACGAACAACCAGTGGAAAGCCGATGGTGGCGCCGAACTCCTGGGCCGCGTCGACGGTGTTGACCGTCCGGCTGTCCGGCGCCGGCTCGCCGGTTCGGAGCAGGACGTTTTTGAACGCCTCCCGGTCTTCCGCTTCCCGGATGGCCGCCAGCGGTGTGCCGAGCACCCGGACCTGGCAGCGCTCCAGCACCCCGGCGTCGGCAAGGGCGACCGCCAGGTTGAGCCCGGTCTGCCCACCGAGGGTGGCCAGCAGGCCGTCGGGCCGCTCGCGCTCGATGATGGCCGTCACCGCTTCGATCGTGAGCGGCTCGATGTACACCCGGTCGGCTACGCCCTCGTCGGTCATGATCGTGGCCGGGTTCGAGTTGACCAGCACGGTGCGCACCCCCTCCTCGCGGAGGGCCTTGCAGGCCTGCGTCCCGGCATAGTCGAACTCGGCGGCCTGGCCGATCACGATCGGTCCGGAGCCGATCACCAGCACCGTGTTCGGGCGCGGGGGCCGCGAAAGAATCTGAGCGATCGGCGCCGGCCGACCCGCGACCAGGTCGAGGAATTCGTCGAAGATCACCTGGTTGTCCTGCGGGCCTGGCCCGCCTTCGGGATGAAACTGGACCGAGCGGACCGGCAGGCGCGCGTGGATGAGTCCCTCGACGGATCCATCGTGCAGATTCCGATGACTGACCACGAATCCGCTATCCCGCGGCAGGCTGTCGCCGTCGACCTGAAATTCGTGGTTCTGGGAGGTGATGGTCACCCGACCGGTGCGCAGGTCCATCACCGGGTGGTTCCCACCGTGGTGGCCGAACGGGAGACGCGAGGTGCGGGCCCCCGCTGCCTGGCCGATCAGCTGATGCCCAAGACAGATGCCGAGCACGGGCAGGCGCTGCATGAGCGCCCGGGTCATCGCCACCGCCGACTGCAGTTGTGCCGGATCACCGGGTCCATTCGATAGCACGACAGCGTCCGGCTTGTGCTCGAGGATGGCCTGCAGGTCGCTATCGTGCGGCAGCACCTCGACCTCGACCCCCCGGGTGCGCAGTGATCGCAGGGTGTTGCGTTTGACACCGTAATCGACCACCACCACGCGAAGCCCCGGCCACTGACGAAGCGGCCGACCGAGCAACGCAGGGTCGAGGCGCTCGACCACGTCGGTGAACCCTTCGGACACCTGGCGCACCAGGTCCTGTTCCTCGAGCGCTGGCACCCGCTGGACCCGTTCCCGGAGGGATGTGAGGTCCTGACGCGGTCCGATGATCGCGCGTTGAGCCCCAGTTGCTCGGAGGTGCCGCGCCAGCCGGCGCGTGTCGCAACCCGTCAGGATCGGGATTCCGAACCCGTCCAACCATTCGACCAGGGACTGATGGCTGCGCCAGTGTTGCTCGAAGCGGCTGAGTTGTCGTGTGATCAGCGCGCGCGCCCAGGGCCGCGCCGATTCCTGGAAGTCCACCGCGGCGCCGTAGTTGCCAATCAAGGGATAGGTCATGACGACCATCTGGCCGGCGTACGAGGGGTCCGACAAGACCTCCTGGTATCCGGACATGCAGGTATTGATGACGACCTCGCCGCTCGCGTGCGTGGCCCGTCCGCCGCGCTCGCCAACGAGCACGAATCCGTCCTCCAGCAGGAGGACCATCGGCTCAGGCATGCTGCATCACCCGTTCCATCACGACCTGGCCGTGGCTCAGGGTCATCACGATGCGTCCGCGGAGCCGCCGCCCGGAAAAGGGCGTGTTTTTTCCCCGACTCTTGAAGGAGGAGCCGTCCACGGTCCACTCCACAAGGGGGTCGATCAGGATCCACTCGTCGTCGATTGCCTGTCCGATGATCTCGCGCGGTCGCTCGACACAGGCTCGATAGAGCACCCGATCGTCGAGCCCCAACCCCATCACGACCGGCACGGCGGTCTCGAAGCCATGGAACCCGTTCGCGCCGGCGGCCTTGGCGCCCACGTCGTGCGGAGCATGGTCGGTGGCGATCGCATCGATCACGCCTTCGGCCAGCGCCTGCCGCAGCGCCTCGCGATCGTCGACCGATCGCAGCGGTGGATTGACGGCCCCCTGCGGGCCCAGGGCCGCCACGTCCCGCGCCGTCAGCGCGAGGTGGTGCGGCGTCGCCTCCGCCGTCACCAACAGCCTGTGCTGCTTCGCGGTCCGGATCAGCTCGACGCCGGCACGAGTGCTGACGTGCTGGATGTGCAAGCGGGCACCGGGGACCGCCTCCAAGGCCTCGAGTGCCTCAGTTACCGCCCGGGCTTCGGATTCGGGTCCACTGCCAAGCCGCTCAATCTGCGCATGCATCAGTACCGGCAGCCCGGCCTCGGCCGCCGCCGTGAGCGCGCGACGCAGGATGACCTGGCTCATCAGATGGCGCCCGTCGTCGGAGAGGGCGACCGCGCCGGCCCGCTGTAGCGCCGCGGCGTCCGTGAGGGTTCGACCTTCGAGTCCCATGGTGACGGCGGCCACGAAGCTCACGCGGATCGGAAGTGCCGCCGCCCGGGCTACCAGCGCACGCAGCAGCTCGGGCCGGTCCGTGACCGGATCGGTGTTCGCCATCGCCACGATGTGGGTGAATCCCCCAAAGGCGGCGCTTGTGGCACCTGTCTGCAGCGTCTCCTTCTGCGGAAAGCCAGGATCCCGAAGGTGCGCGTGCAGGTCCAGCCAACCCGGCGAAAGGATGAGCCCGCTGGCATCGCGATCCGCCGCGCCGGCTGCGTTGATCGTGACGCCGGTCGGCAGCGAGAGCCCTGTCGGACCCAGGACACGCACGTTCTGGAGGTACATCAGCGTTCCGGTCGTTCGAGAATGCGGACCGCATCCTCGCCATCCCGTTCACGCAGGTGCACCTCCACCCATTCCTGTCGCGAGGTGGGCACGTTCTTGCCGATATAGTCCGGTCGAATGGGCAGCTCACGGTGACCACGATCGACCAGAACCGCTAGCTGGATCTGTTTCGGGCGACCGGCCGCGATGACGGCGTCGATGGCCGCCCGCACGGTCCGCCCGTTGAAGAGCACGTCGTCGACCAGGAGGACTGGCCGCCCGTCGACAGCCGTCGCCGGCAGCACCGGGAGGGGTGCGGCCGCGGCGCGTGGCAGGTCGTCGCGGTAGGCCCGTACATCGAGGGGGAGCACCGGCGGGCGCACGCCTTCCAGTTCGGCGAGGGTCGCGGCCAGCCGCTCGGCAAGCGGTACCCCGCGAGTGACGATCCCCAGCAAGCTCAGCTGCGCGAGATCCGCCTGCCGCTCGATCACTTCGTGGGCGATCCGTCGCCAGGCGCGGCGCAGGCCCTGCGCATCCAGAATGACCGCCTTGACCGGTGGACTTTGCAACATCAGCCTGCCATCGCCCACTCGAGCACCGCCATCCGAACCCAGAGCCCGTTGCGGACCTGCCGGAAATAGGCGGCCCGGGGATCCGCGTCCACCTGCGGATCGATTTCGCCGGCGCGCGGAAGAGGGTGCATCAGGATAGCGTGCTCCGGCAAGCGGCGCATCAGCTCGGGACCCACGACATAGACGCCGCGATATCGTTCGTACTCCACCGCCGACTCGAAGCGCTCCGCCTGGATGCGGGTCTGATACAGCACGTCGAGCGTGGGCGCCGCCTCGGCCAGGTCCGTTGTCTCCCGCACCCGCAGCTGCGGCCCCAGCGAGTGCAACACGTCCTTGCCCATGCGCAGGCCGGGTGGGGCGATCAGCACCAGCTCGTTGCCGGTGAATCGCGAGAGGAGGCCGGCCAGCGAGTGTGCCGTGCGGCCGTTCCGGAGATCGCCGGCAAGCCCGATGCGCAAATGGTCGAGGCGGCCCAGTTCCTTCTTGATGGTGTACAGGTCGAGTAACGCCTGGGTCGGGTGCTGACCGGGGCCGTCGCCGGCGCTGATGACCGGTACCTGCGCCACGCGCGCGGCCCGTTGCGCGGCGCCCACCTCCGGATGACGCAGCACGATGGCGTCGGAGTAGGCACCCACCACTCGGATCGCATCCTCGAGTGATTCACCCTTCGCCGCGGACGACGTCGTGCCGGCGCTCTCGGCGCTGATGACCTGCCCGCCGAGCCGGAGCATCGCCGCCTCGAATGAGAGGCGCGTCCGGGTGCTCGGCTCATAGAAGATGGTGGCAAGCAGCCGGCGCTGGAGCCGATCCGGGTCGCCGCCGCCGCCTTCGAAACCGGCCGCCCGTTCGAGCAGCCGCGCGATCAGGGGAGCGTCGAGGTTTTGTGGCCCGGTCAGGTGTCGAGGGGCGACCTGCGTCCGCGCGAGCGGAGCGGCCAGGGTGTCGGTCATCGATTCTCCTTTCGGCCTCGCTGGGCCGGGTTAAAGGACGAAGGTCCGGGTAAGTCTACGGGGGCGGCGGCAGCCTGTCAAACGGAAAGGCGGGGCCGCTGATATCAACGGTGTCTATCGAACGCATCGGAGAAAAGAATTGGACAAATACCACATCGCCCGATAGTCTTGATCTAGCGTTTGACAGGCGCGATATCAAGTCATGTGTCACCCCGGGCGAGCGGGAGCACATCGGAGGCATAAGGCGAGATGGAAGTTATCGTCTACACGCGGCCCGACTGCGAAAGCAGCCGGCGGATCAAGGAGATTCTTGAGAACCGGGGCGTCGCATTCAAGGAACATATCTGCGCTGACGGCAAGCTCGACGGGAACGACCTGCGCAACCTCGATATCGACGTCAAGGACGTTCCGCTCACCGTGATCGACGGCGTTCCGATCGCGGGCCTGCAGCAGGCGCAGATCGAGCAAGCGATCGGCTGGATCGGGTTCTAGGAAACCCCTCCCTGTCCCTCCCCACAAGGGGGAGGGAATCGCATTGGGCTTGTACCATGAATTCGTGCCCGAGATCGGGAAGCTGCTCATCATCGTCGGTGGCTTCATCGTGCTGGTCGGGCTGGTCCTCTTCTTCGGTCTGCGAGTCCCATTTCTCGGCCGGCTGCCCGGCGACATTTCGGTCGACCGCGGCAATGTCCACTTCTATTTTCCGATCGTCACCTGTCTGCTGTTGAGCCTGGTGCTGACCCTGCTCCTCAACCTCTTTTTCCGCCGCTGATCGGTCAGCTCGTCCGCGCTTTGCGGATTCCCTGGTAGAGGTCGCGCAGCTCCGGCGTGATCGGTTCCGGCAGGCGAATCTCAAGCGTCGCGTACAGGTCCCCCGCCACGCCATCCTTGAGTGCGGGCAGTCCTTTGCCCTTGAGCCGGAACACCTTGCCCGCCTGGCTACCGGCCGGCACGCGCAACTGGAGCTGGGCGCCCGTCAGGGCCTGGATGGTGACCTCGTCGCCGAGCGCCGCCTGGTCGTCGAGCACCGCCAGCGGCGTATACAGGTCGCGTCCCTTGGCGGCGAAGCGCGGATGCGGCTGCAGCTGGACTCGCAGGTAAAGGTCACCGTGCTGAGCGGCCCGCTGGCCCTCGCCTTTGACCCGGATCCGAGAACCCTCGATCACGCCCGCCGGAATCTTGACCAGGATCTGGCGCCGGGTTGCCCGCACCCCCGCGCCGCCACAGGTCGGACAGGTGACACTTTCCATCACGGTCCGATTGCCGACCTTGCGACGTTCGCCGGTGAAGCCGGACCCACCACAGGTTGGACACGTCTCGGGGACTTCGGTCTGGATGGTTCGCTCGCCACCACGGGCCGCCTCCTCAAGGGTGATCTCGATCGGATGTTCGATGTCCTCACCGCGTTCGCGGGTGACCGTCCGTCCCCGCGGCCCTTCGAAATCGAAGCCGGAAAATCCGCCCGCCTCGCCCGCGAAGAAGGTGTTGAAGAAGTCGCTGAAGTCGCCGACTCCGGCAGCGCCGGTGCCTCGGCGTGCCTGCGACTGATACTGGCGGGCGAACTCCTGCTCCCGCTCAATGCGTTCCCAATCGGAGCCAAGCTGATCGTATTTCGAGCGCTTCTTCGGGTCACTCAACACTTCGTAAGCCTCGTTGATCAGCTTGAAGCGGTCGGTGGCTTTCGGGTCCTTGTTGACGTCCGGGTGGTACTGCCGAGCCAGGCGCCGGTAGGCTGACTTGATCTCCTTCTCGCTGGCAGTCCTGGAAACGCCCAGGGTCTGGTAGTAGTCCTTGTACTCGGGGGTGGCCATTCTTCAATACGGATAGATGCCCGAAATGGCGGCGGCCGAAACCGGCCGTATCGTCGCCGCCCTATATAGGCGTCCGAACCGTCGCGTACTCGCGGCAATGCTGGACGAACTTGTCGACCAGCAGGGGATTCTGTCCGAAATGGAGGTGGACGTAGCTGGCCAGCAGGTTCGGCGCCACGAATCCTTCGTAGCCGATCACCTCACCTTCGGCATTCAACATCTGGTAGGCGGACTTGAGCCCGCCGTTGTGGCCGGTGATCCGGCTCCAGTGAAACTCGTGTCCGCGGTAGAACTGGCCGCGGGGCGAAAGAATGCTGTCCTCCAACGTCAGGAGCTGTCGGTAGCCGAAGCGGTGGATTTCGCCGTCCATTTCGACATCAACCGGAATCACGCCCACCATCTGGTGGGCGCCGTCGGAGGTGCGCAGTGAGCGACCCAGGTACATCAGCCCGCCGCACTCCGCATAGATCGGCACCCCGTTGCGGTAGGCGCGCTCAATCGATTCGGCCATCGCGCCGTTCCGGGCGAGCGGTTCGACGAAGCTTTCGGGAAATCCTCCACCGAGGTAGACGCCTGCGGCATCCTGCGGGAGGTGCGCATCTTCCAGCGGGCTGAAGGGCACCACCTGGGCGCCGTGCTCTTCGAGCAACTCGAGGTTTTCCGGGTAGTAGAAGTTGAACGCGTCGTCGTAGGCGACCGCCAGCCGCACCGTCGGTCCGGCAGCGGGTTTGCCCTGGAAGATTTTCTTCGGCACCAGCGGCACCAGCTCAGCCTTACCGGCGATCCTCAGCAGTAGGTCGAGATCGACATCGCGATTGATCGTTTCAGAAAGCAGCCCGATCATCCGGTCCCACTCCTTGTTCTCCGTCACCGGCAGGAGCCCGCGCTGGCGTTGTGGAATATCGAGCTGCGCCATTTTCGGCAGCGCGCCTAGAACTGGCAACTTGGCGATATCCCAGACCGCGTCCTCGACGCTGCGGCGGTGCGCATCCGACCGGACGTTGTTGAGCAAGACTCCGGCAATCCTGGGCGACTCGCCATAACTCTTAAAGCCGAGCGCCACCGCGGCGGCGCTCTGCGCCATGTCGGCGACATCGACCACCAGCACCACCGGCGCCTTGACGATGCGGGCCACGTCAGCCGTGCTCCCGTCGGGACTTCCACCACGGCCATCGAACAGGCCGAGCATGCCTTCGATCAGCGCCAGGTCGGCCCCCAGCGCACCCTGGGCAAGCACCTGGCGGAGCGCGCCTTCGCCCAGCATCCAGGAGTCGAGATTGCGGCACGGCCGACCACTCACGTGGGCCAGGTAGGCGGGATCGATGTAGTCGGGGCCAACCTTGAACGACTGCACCGTCAGGCCGCGCGCCTTGAACGCAGCGATCAATCCGGCAGTCAGAATCGTCTTTCCGACGTTGCTCGCGGTCCCCGCGATGACCAGCCTGGGAGTGCGAACCTCGTCCAGCATCTTGCCTCGCTATCGCTTGCTAAACAAGGTGCCTCTTCCCCAAAGCACCTGCCTGACGGCTACCGTAGCACAGGGCCGGCGCTGTCGTAAAGGCGTTCGGTAATTATGTCGCCGCTAGACGCCGGCGAGAACCAGGGCAGGTTGCGCGGCAGGACGGAGATCGCGCAGATGCAGGCGGAGCCGGTCGAGCCCGTCCCACCGATCACACTGGAGGGCGTAGACCACGTCGAGGCGACGGCCGGCCGGAAGGTGAGGCGCGGCCGCCCCTTTGTCGAAGGCGATGGCCTCCGCCGAAGCGGTCCGGTCACGCAGGTGCAGACGCAGGTGACGGCGATCCGCGCCAAACGTCTCGGTCCTGACGATCTCGGCCTCGCGGCTGAGCAGCAGGGGCTCACGATTTCCGACGCCAAACGGCGACAGCATCTGGATCTCGTGGTGAAGGCTCGGCTTCAGATCGGCGAACGCCGCGGACGCCTCGATCCGAACGGGCCTCGAGAACGCATCGCCATTCAGCCGGGCTGCCGCATATGCCTCCAGACACCCCTTCAGCTCCGCGAACCGGCTGGAACGCACCGTCAGACCGGCGGCCATGGCATGTCCGCCAAATCGATGGAGCAACGGAGCACAGTCATGAAGGCAGTCGACGAGGTGGAAGCCCTCGATGCTGCGCGCCGACCCTCGCCATTCGTCGCCGTCGGTGTTGAAGACAAAGGTTGGCCGGTAGAACTCCTCCACCAGCCGGCTCGCCGCGAGACCCAGCACGCCGAGTGGCCAGCTGGCCGCTCCCATCACGATCACGGCCGCGGCATTGTCCAGCTCTTCGACCTGGAGCTTCGCCTCACGGACGATCTCGGCGGTGAGCTGCTGACGTTGCGCATTCTGATCCTGCAGCCGCTGCGCCAGCGGATCGGCTGACTCGCGGTTGTCGCTCATCAACAACTCAAGCGCCAGCATCGCGTCCTCCATCCGGCCGGCGGCGTTGATGCGCGGCCCCAGTTGAAAGGCGAGATGCTCGGCGGTTACCGGGCCACTGATCCCGGCGACCGCCAGCAGGGCCGCGCATCCTGCACCCGGCGCCTGATTCAAGCGCTGCAGACCGGCCCGAACGATAGCCCGGTTCTCACCGTGCAGGGGGACCACGTCGGCGACGGTGCCGAGGGCGACCGCGTCCAGCGACTGCGCGGGGTCCAGCCGTCCGGGAAACGCGCGTTGCTCCAGCGCGACCAACAGCTTGTAGGCGACGCCGCAGGCCGCCAGCCCGTCGAAGGGATAGGGGCAATCCGCTTGCTTCGGGTTGATGAGCGCATCGACTGGTGGTCGCTCTTCCCCAACCTCGTGGTGATCGGTAACGATCAGGCGCATGCCGGGAGGGCGGCCCCGGGCGACGTCAACGGAGTTGGTCCCGCAATCGCAGGTGATCACGAGGCGCGCGCCGCGCGCGTGCAGCTCTTTGAGCGCCTCAGCGTTCAGGCCGTAGCCTTCGGTGAACCGGTTGGGAATGTAGGTGATGACGTCGGCGCCAACCGACCGCAGCCCGCGTGCGAGCGTCACGCACGCGGTAACGCCGTCGGCGTCGTAGTCGCCGTAGACCGCGATCCGCTCACCCCGATGGACGGCATCGGCAATCAGCTCGCACGCGACCGCCATGTCCTTCAGTAAGAAGGGATCAGGTGCCCGCTCGAGGTCCGTCTGCAGCCACGGATCCAGCTGGCTCTGCCGGGTAACGCCCCGCCCGTGCAGGATTTGCCGGAAGACCGATGAGAAGGCCTCCAGTCCTGGTTGAGCCCGCAGCGGCTCGGGGAGGAGCCAGTTCCGGCGTTCCTTCTTCAAAACCGGCCGCATTATGGCACCGTCTAGCGACAGCTGCATGTCGACCTTTTCCACAGGTCACCGCGATCAGCGAATCGGCCTGCACTCCTCGAGCACCCGGCGAGCTGATTCGAGGTCACCGGGTCGGGCCACCAGGATCCGCACGATCGGAAGATCGAGCCCGGTCGCCAGCCGCACGAATTGCTGGCGCGTCTGTCCCGGCACGCCCGCGGCGCCGATCGCGGAGACAAACGCTGGGTTTGGAGGGCCGTCCGATGCCTCGATCCGCCGCAGCTCCTGCGCGAAACCCATGCGCTCGAAGTGGCTGCGGTACGCCGGCATACCCAGGGCGTAGCGGAGGGCGGCCGCGGCCACCCGACCTCGAGCCAGCTCCGCGTCCGGATCGACGGCCGTTCTGACGTACTCGACCACGCGCGGCACCGGCCGGCCGGCGGCGAGCGCGGCAGTGACCAGTGTCTGCCGTGACCATTCGATCCATTCGGCCGTACACCAGTTCAACGCGACACCGTCGGCCAGCTCGCCGGCGACCCCCAACATCAGGGGGCCAAGGGCGGCCACATAGAGCGGCATCGCGGCCGGCAGCCGCTGTCGAAGGTCGGTCAGATAAGGGCGCATCGCCTGAGCGGGCCGCGGCAGCAGCCCGCTGCCGACGACCAGGGTGAATCGTCCGTTTGTCGCATCCCAGAGGTGTTGCGCATGTTGCGCGTAGAAGGGCGCTGGGCGACCCGACGCGGGTACGGCGGAGATGCCAACCGGCAATCCACTCGCGTCGTGCCAGCGCAGACAGCGGTCGAATGCCCCAGCGTCCGCGCCGGAGTTTGTCCAGGCCGACTCGTAACCCAGGTCGGCGGCCAATCGAACGAGGCGCACCTCGTCGGCTTCGCTCAGGCCCTGGTCGGGATCGAGGGCGAAACCGGTTGGCAAGTCAGCCCGCGGCGTTTACGCGGCGGCTTCTTGCTGAACGATCACCGGCGGTGTCCGCTCCTTGCTCCAGTTGAGCAATGCGATCACCGCAATCAGCAGCAATGTGCCAATGGCCTGAGCCGGATACAGGCGCTGGCCGAAGAAAATCGTCTGGCCGAACACGGCTACCGCTGGCGCGGTTGCAATGATGGTGGCCGCCACCGGATAGGCCATCTCGGCCACCGTCGCGAGGGTCGCAGGGGTACTCGCCAGCGCGCGGTAATAGAGGAGCAGCGCCAGCAGACCTGGTATCAGGGCGATGCCAAGAAACGGAACCACGTCACCAGGACGGTATTGACCAAAACCTGCAATGCCCGACTGCGTGAGCACCACAACAACAAGGACTGGAAGGGCAATCGTGAAGCGAAGGGCGGTGGTCGTCTGAAACGACAGCGTACCGAGGACGAAACGCCCGAGGACCGTTCCGCTGGCCCAGAGCGCCGCGGCGCCCAGCGCGTACAGCCCGACCTCGACCTCGCCGTGCTGGAGGGCGGAGATCGGCGCCGTTGGGTCACTCGCAAACAGCACCAGGTAGACGGCCGCGATTGCAAGCGCGGCGATCGGCCAGAACCAGAGGCGCCGCCGCTCCCCCAACACAATCCAGGCGAGCGTGATCGCAATCAACGGTTGAGTCTGCTGAAGCACGTAGGTTTCCGCGAAGAGCTGATGCTGCGCAGCCAGCTTGAACGATTGTGTGAACAGCAGGGTCGCCACCGCTTGCGGGCCAACCCCGATCAGGATCATGGCGAGCCAGCCCCGCCATGACATCCGCTTCATCTCCGGCCATCCCCGCACCAGGAAGACGAGCAGGAAGACAGTGATAAGGAAGTCTTCGACCACCACGATCTCCGAGGCCGTCAAATGGACCAGGTGGCTCCGGAAATAGACGTCGGACGCCCACATGGTGGCGGCCACGGCAACCAGCACCACCGAAAAGCGATCGACAAGGCTGCGTGGTGCCGGCTTTGTTGCGGTCTGGCTCCGGGTCGTGGGAACGGCCACCGTCATTACTCCTTTGGCCGCCGGGGCAGCGATCGGGCGCACCGCGTGCGCTCCGAGAGCCTTCTTTCATCCCGACTGTACGGTCGGCCCCGGAGTGGGCTTACACCTTCACCGGGTCATGCGTCGTAGGACGCTCGCGGGCTTTACCGCCGATCGGGGATTCACACCCCTGCCCCGAAGACCAACTACAACAATAGCAGCGGCCGGCAAAGGTCGCAGCCGGGATCGACGCTTGCGGTCGGCTAAGTCAGCCGGTCGCGCAACCTTCCGAGATCGCGATAGCCGACCGGTACGACGCCCAGGTCGGCCACCTCCTCTTCGATCCTCGTGAAGGCCGCGGATTGCTCGAGCGGTATCCGATCGAGGAGTCGGCTGGTCGCCAGGACATACTCGTGCGAGGGGACGTGATTCTTCGCCAAGCGGTGGGGCACGATGACGTCCGTCCCGTGGAGTTGCTCCACCCGGCCGACTCGAAATCGTGAATATTCACCGTGATGCGCGATCACTTTGACGGTCAGCATCGGCGCTCTCACGCAGGCCTGGCAGGAGCAATGCACGGCCCGGGTCGCGACCACATCACGGAGACGTCGATGGAAGGCCAGGTAGGTCGCATCGAACCAGCCCATCAACTCGGGGCCAGTATTGTCGCCGAAAAAGAAAACGGCATCGCCCTCAAAGTTGGAGACTTGGAGGTGACCGCCAAGGCTTTCTACGACTGCGTCCAGGAGCTCACCGATCAGGATCTGCGAGTGGGCGAGCTCCGTCTCGGCCACGAACGTGGTATAGCGGGAGATGTCGACAAGTACGAGCGGGCCGCTGGCACTGTGATCCTCAGGGACATCCGATACCAGTGGAGGCTCGCCTGGTCGATCCTGTGCATTCATTTGCCGTGGGCCGGACTCTAGCCTAGTGCTTGAAGTGGCGCTCGCCGGTGAAAACCATGGCGACGCCAGCGGCGTCGGCGGCCGCGATGGCCTCGCTGTCCTTCACGGAGCCGCCCGGCTGGACGATCGCCCGAATGCCCGCGCGACCCGCGACCTCGATGCCGTCCGGGTAGGGGAAAAAACCGTCGCTCGCCAGCACGGAGCCCTGCGCTCGCGGGCCGGCACGGTGCACGGCAAGCTCAACCGCCTCGACCCGGCTCATCTGCCCGGCGCCGACGCCGACCGTCGCGCCCTGGTGTGCCAGCACGATCGCGTTTGATCGCACGTGCTTGACGACCGTCCAGGCGAACTGCAGGTCCTTCCAGGTCGCGTCGTCGGGGGCCTTCGCCGTCACGACGCGGGCCTCGCCCAGCGTATTACCGGTGTGGTCCACCGTCTGAACCAGGAAGCCGCCGGTGATCGGACGAGCATCTAGCGCCAACTGCAACGGCCCGGGTCCCGGCTGCAGCACCCGCAGTTTCGGTCTGGCCTTGAAGACCTCGAGTGCTGACTGATCGAAGGATGGCGCGACCACGACCTCGAGGAAGAGCTCGACCACGTTCCTGGCGACGGTGGCATCGACCGGGCGGTTGAAGGCGACGATGCCGCCGAAGGCCGACCGGCGATCGCTGGCCAGCGCTCGGTCGAAGGCATCCGCCGGATCGGAGCCGACCGCCACCCCGCAGGGGTTGGCGTGTTTGATGATGGCGACCGCGACCGACGAGAAATCCCCAACCAGCGACCAGGCCGCCTGAGCATCGAGCAGGTTGTTGTAGGACAGCTCGAGCCCCTGCCACTGCCTGGCCTCCGCGAGCCCGCCGCCCTGGGCCGTCCGATACAGCGCCGCCGACTGGTGCGGATTCTCGCCGTAGCGGAGGTCGCGCAGTTTGCGGCCGCCCAGGGTGAAATCCTCCGGTAGCGGTGTCGTCCCCTGGCCATCGCGGAGGTGTTCGCCAATCGCCGCGTCATAGGCGGCCGTGTGGCCAAAGGCCACCGCCGCCAGGTGCCGGCGTAGCGACGGAGGGATGCCGGTCCGATCTTTGAGCGCGGCGAGTACGCTCGGGTAATCACTCGGCCGGACCACCGGCAGCACATGGTCGTGATTCTTGGCGGCTGCCCGCAGCAACGTCACCCCCCCGATGTCGATGGACTCGATAGCTTCGGCGTGCCCGGCACCGGACGACACGGTATCGACAAACGGATAGAGGTTGACGACCACGAGGTCGATCAGCTTCAGCTCCCGGTCGGCAAGCTCTTGCAGATGGCGCGGCTCGTCGCGGCGCGCGAGGATCCCGGCATGCACGTTGGGGTGCAGCGTCTTGACGCGGCCATCGAGCATCTCGGTGAATCCGGTCAGCTCGTGCAGGGCGTGGACGGGAACACCCGCATCACGCAGGGCGCGCTCCGTGCCGCCGGTCGCGTAGATCGTCACGCCAAGGCTGTCGAGACCGCGAGCGAAATCGTTAAGTCCATCCTTGTCCGAGACGCTCAGAAGCGCGTTCATCCGGTGATCGGGAGCGCCTGGCCGGCGAGCCGCCTGACGACCACCGGCAGCAGGGTATGTTCCTCGGCCTGGATCCGCTCCCGAAGTGTCTCTACGGTGTCATCGGGCCGCACCTCGACGCGTCGCTGGGCAAGGATCGGACCCGCGTCCACATCTTTGGTTACCACGTGCACGGTACATCCGGTCTCCGTGACGCGCGCCTCCAGCGCCATGGCGACGGCGTCCATGGTGCCGGCGAACTGCGGCAGGAGTGAGGGGTGAATATTGATGATGCGGCCGGCGAACTCGCGGGTGAAGACCCGTTCCAGGATAGCGTCGTACCCGGCGCACACCACCAGCTCCACGCCGTGCAGGCGAAGCGACCTCACCATGGCGAGGTCGCGGCCCTTACGGTCGGGGTAATCGGCAAGCCGGAAGGTCGCCCGCGAAATGCCCGCCTTCTTGGCCAGCTCGAGCGCTGCGCACTCGCGGTTCGCACAGACGAGCACGACGCGCGCCGGGTAGAGCGGGTCTTTCATCGCCCCGATCAGCGCCTGCAGGTTGCTGCCCCGGCCGGACACCAGGACGCCAACCCGGAGCCGGCTCACTCCAGGATCTGAACACGCCGCTGCTCGGATGCCACGATGTCGCCGACCTGGAAGATCTCCCCGTCCAGGACCCGCAGCGCGGTCGCGGCGTTCGACTCCTCCACGACGACGATCATCCCGATTCCCATGTTGAAGGTGCGCCACATCTCCTCGTCGGCGACGAAGGGGGCCAGGTAGGAGAAGATCGGCGGCTCCGGCCAGGTACCACGCTGAATGCGGGCTCCGAGGCCGACCGGCAGGATCCGTGGCAGGTTTCCAACGATGCCACCGCCGGTGACGTGTGCCAGGCCTTTGATGGTGACCGCCTCGCGCAGCCGCCGTACCGGCTCCAGGTACGAAGGGTGGGGCGCCAGGAGCGCATCGAGCACCGTCTGACCGTTCCCAGGGATCGTCTGCACCAGTGCCTGGCTGGGGATGACGCGGCGGGCCAGGCTGAAGCCATTGGTGTGCAGGCCGGTTGACGGCAACGCCAGCAGCGCGTCGCCGGCATTGATCGAGGTACCGTCGATGATGGCGTCGCGCTCGCAGATCCCCACCATGAAGCCGGCGATGTCGTAGGTCGCCGGCCGATAGAGCCCCGGCATCTCGGCCGTTTCCCCGCCGAGCAGCGCGCAATTGACCTCCCGGCAGGCGTTCGCCATCCCGGCCACCACCTCGGCCACGACCGGCGGATCGAGCACGCTGGTGGCGACATAGTCCAGGAAGAACAGGGGCGCAGCACCCGCGGTCAGGACGTCGTCGACGCAGTGGTTGACGAGGTCGGCGCCGATCTGGGTGTGACGGCCGGCTTCGCTGGCGAGCAGCACTTTCGTCCCCACGCCGTCCGTGCTGGCGACGAGGACCGGTTGCTGATACCGGCGGACATCCAGGGCGAAGAGTCCGCTGAAGGGGCCCACCCCGGCCAGCACCTCGGGTCCCTGGGTGGACTCAGCCAACGGCTTGATCAGCTCGACCGCGCGGTTCCCGGCATCGATGTCGACGCCCGCATCGCGATAGGTGCTCATGTCAGGACGGTCTCCAGCGCCAGCTTGTCCATCTCGAGCTGTACCGGGACCGGGACCGGGTAATCCCCGTCAAAGCAGGCCATGCAGAAGCCGGTCACATTCTTGACGGCGCGGAAGAGCCCCGCCTTGCTCAGGTACTTCAACGAGTCGGCGCCGATCAGGCGCTCGACCTCTTCGACCGTCCGGCCCGAGGCGATCAGCTCCGAACGGCTGGCGATATCGATGCCCATGAAGCAGGGCCACTGGATGGGCGGGCTGCTGATCCGCATGTGGACGGCTTTCGTGCCGGCCCGTCGCAACTCTTCAACGATCTTCCGACTGGTCGTGCCGCGAACGATCGAGTCATCAACGAGTACCACTCGCTTGCCGTCGAGGATCTCGCGCAGGGGGTTGAACTTCAGCTTGATGCCGATGTTGCGCAATCGCTGGTTCGGCTGGATGAAGGTGCGCGTGATGTAGCGGCTCTTGATCAAGCCCTCGCTGTAGGGGATGCCGCTGGCCTCCGCGAAGCCGACCGCCGCCGGCGTCCCCGAATCCGGCAAGGAGATGACGATGTCACCGTCGGCCGGCGCCTCCCGGGCGAGCTCCCGGCCCATGTTGCGTCGGGCCTCGTACAACGACTGACCCTGCAAGCGTGAGTCGGGGCGGGCGAAGTAGATGAACTCGAACATGCACATCGCCTTCCGCGTGGAAGGAAGCAGCTGCTCGGCTGACGCTTGGCCCTGCCCCAGCAGGACCGCCTCACCAGGTTCGATCTCGCGCACGAACTCGGCGCCGACCGTGTCGAGCGCGCAGGTCTCGGAGGCGATGATGCCGCCACCGTCGGGGAGGCGGCCCAGGCAGAGTGGGCGGATGCCGAGTGGGTCGCGCACGCCGACCAGGCTGTCGCGGGTCAAGACAAGCAGGCAGTACGCTCCCTGCAATCGCGGTAGCGCGCTGCGGAGGACGGCCCGCAGGTCGGACCCACCCGTTCGGCCGAGCAGCTCCGCAATCACCTCGGTGTCACTGGAGGTGGTGAAACGGACGCCCTCCAGTTCCAGGCCTTGGCGCAGCGACTGGGCATTCGTCAGGTTGCCGTTGTGCGCGATGGCCATCGTGCCGAGCTGTGGGTGTTCGACTGTGATCGGCTGCGCGTTCTCGAGCCGGTTCGAGCCGGTGGTCGAGTAGCGCGTATGGCCGAGCGCGAGCTGGCCGGTCAGACGTTCCAGCGCGGCCTGATCGAAGGCCTGCGCCACCAGTCCCATTGCTTTGTGCACTCGTAGCTGGCGGCCATCACTGACCGCGATCCCCGCGCTCTCCTGACCGCGGTGCTGCAGGGCATAGAGACCGAAGTAGGTCAGGTTGGCGACATCTTCACCGGGCGCCTCGATGCCGAACAGACCACACTCCTCATGCATCCGTTCCTCGGCGAGCCAGTGACGGCGGATCAAAATGGGGTCTCCCAGGCGGCACGCAGGGTATCGAGGGGAACCCGGATTTCCGAGCCCACCTGGAAGTCATCCCCGCCTACCACGCCGATGGCATGCAGGGGGACATGATGGTGCGCCATCAATTTCTGCAGCTCCGGTACCCGACGGGGCGCCACGCTGACGATGACGCGGCCCTGCGACTCACCGAAATAGAAGGCCTCACGGCTGACCGGTCCGGCGATACCCGGGCAACGGAGCCCGCGTCCGCCGAAGAGGGCGCTCTCCGCCAGCGCAATGAGCAGACCGCCATCGGCAACATCGTGGGCGCAGCGTAGCACTCCTCTCCCGATGGAATCGAGCAGCCCCGCTTGCAGGCGACGCTCCACCTCGAGACTCACCATCGGTGGCCGGCCTTCCAATTTGGCGCCAAGCAGCCGGAAATACGCACTGCCGGCGAGTTCCTCACGGGTCTCGCCCAGCAGAAAGACGAGATCACCATCATCCTGAAACCCAGCAGGACAACGAGCCGACACGTCGTCCAGCAAGCCGACCATGCCGATCACCGGCGTCGGCGGGATGTTCCGCTCACTCGTCTCGTTGTAGAGGCTCACGTTTCCGCTGACCACGGGCAGTTCGAAGGCGCGGCAGGCATCGGCCATTCCGCGCGTGCACTCCTGCAGTTGTCCAAAAACCTGGGGGCGCTGCGGGTTCCCAAAGTTGAGGCAGTTGGTTACCGCGATCGGACGCGCGCCGGTGCACACAATATTTCGGGCCGCCTCAGCCACCGCAGCTTTGGTGCCTTCATAGGGATCGAGGACAACGTACCAGGGGTTGCCGTCGGTGGTCAGGGCCAGCGCCTTGCGAGTGCCCGGCACCCGAAGCAGGGCCGCGTCGAAGCCCGGACCGAACACGGTATTGTCCTGGACCTGATGATCGTAGGTCCGATAAATGGGACGGCGGCTGCGTAAGTTCGGGCTGGCGATCAAGTCGAGCAGGATGGCCTCCGGCTCATCGACCGACGGCAAGAGGGGCGAGAGCGGCTTATCGGGAAACGTGGCGGCCGGCGAACGCAGCGGCACGCCATCGATGAGCGTTTTCAATGGAAGATCGGCGACGACCACCCCAGCCTCTCGAATGCGGATCCGCCCGGTCGACGTCACGCTGCCGACCCGATCCGCATGCAGCTCGAAGTGATCGACGATCTGTCGCACCGCCGCCTCAGCCGGGGGTCTGACCACCACCAGCATCCGCTCCTGGGATTCGGACAGCATGACCTCGTAGGCGCTCATGCCCTGCTCCCGCCGGCTGACGCGATCGAGATCGATATCGATGCCGCGACGGCCTCGGTGGGCCAGCTCGCTGGCGGCACTCGTCAATCCGGCAGCGCCCAGGTCTTGAATGGCCGTGACGCCGTCGAGCTCGTTGAGCTGCAGGCAGGCTTCACAGAGCAGCTTCTCGAGGAATGGGTTCCCAACCTGGACCGCGGGGCGCCGCGATACCGATCGCTCATCCATCTCCACGGAGGCGAAGGTCGCGCCGTGGATCCCGTCACGGCCTGTGTCGGCACCAACCATGAGCACGACGTCGCCGGTGCGATCAGCCTTCGCGCGGCGAAGTCGGCTCTGGGCCACCAGCCCGACGCACATCGCGTTGACGATCGGGTTGTCGGCGTAGCCGCGATCGAAATACACCTCACCACCGACGGTTGGACAGCCGAAACAGTTGCCGTAGCCGCCGATGCCGGCGACGACGCCCTGGAACAGGTGACGATTTCGGCCTTCCTCCAATGGACCGAAACGCAAGGCATTGAGGATTGCGATGGGACGTGCCCCCATGGCAAAAACATCCCGAAGGATGCCGCCCACCCCGGTAGCGGCCCCCTGGTAGGGCTCGATCGCCGACGGATGGTTGTGCGATTCGATCTTGAACACGACCGCCAGCCCATCGCCGATATCGACGGCTCCCGCGTTTTCGCCGGGTCCCTGCAACACATGCGGGCCCTCGGTGGGCAGCTGGCGTAGCAACGCCTTCGAGGTCTTGTAGGAGCAATGCTCACTCCACATTGCGCCGAGCATCCCGAGCTCAAGATCATTCGGGTCGCGCCCAAGAGCGCGGACGATGGTACGGTACTCATCCTCGTCGAGGGCCACGGCTTCGAGCCGGGCCTTTCCAATCGCCACTGCCACTAGACGGCCACCCGGGTCAGTGCATGGATGGCCGAACGAAACACGGCGAGCCCATCCTCGCTACCCAGCAGGGCCTCGCAGGCTCGTTCGGGATGCGGCATCATGCCGATCACGTTGCCGCGCGCATTGGAGATTCCGGCGATGTTGCCGAATGAGCCGTTCGGATTCGCCGCGGCAGTCACGCGGCCGTCGGGGGCACAGTAGCGGAACACGACCCGCCCGTCTCGCTCGAGTGACTCGAGGGTCGCCGCGTCGGCGAAGAAATTGCCCTCGCCATGTGAAATCGGGATTCGAAGCACCTGCCCGGGACGGCAGTCAAGGGTAAAGGCCGAGTCACTCTGCTCGACCCGCAGATGGACCCACTCACATCGAAACTCGCAAGACGCATTTCTGAGGAGCGCGCCGGGAAGCAGGCGGGCTTCTTGCAGGATTTGAAACCCATTGCAGATACCCAGCACCAGCCCGCCCCGATTCGCAAAGTCGGCAACCGCCTCCATCACCGGCGCGAACCGCGCAATCGCGCCGCAGCGCAGGTAGTCACCGTAGGAAAACCCGCCCGGCAGCACGACCAGTTCCAGATCGTCGAGAGCACGCTCGCGGTGGTCGACGTAGCGCACCGGCTCGCCGAGGATCTCACCGACTGCATGGAAACAGTCCCGGTCACTCCAGGTGCCCGGAAAGACGACGATTCCCGTCCTCAAGCGGGTTGCACCTCGATGCGGAAATCTTCGATAACCGCATTGGCGAGAAGCTGCTGCGCCATCTCCTCGACCCGAGCCCGGGCACGATCTTCGTCCGGCTCGTCCAGCGTGATCGCGAGGTACTTGCCCGCCCGCACATCTTTCACCGAATCGAACCCAAGAGCCTGCAGGCCGCCCCGGATGGTGAGGCCCGCTGGATCATTGACGACCGGCTTCAGCGTGACAAAGACTTCAGCTCGGTACATGGCGCCTCAAACGCTCGCTTCGCTCTCCGCGCGGCTCGCGTGGACCGGCAGGCCCGAGGCGCCGGAGCGCCTCGAGGTAGCGGACACTCGTTCCCTCAACGACCTCATCAGGTAGCGGGGGCGCCGGCGGTTGCTTGTTCCAGCCAACCTGTTCGAGGTAATCGCGGACGAACTGCTTATCGAAGGAGGGCTGGGGTCCACCAGGACGATATCGTTGCGCATCCCAGAATCGCGACGAATCGGGGGTCAACAGCTCGTCAATCAAGATGACGTCACCACCGTGGAACCCGAACTCAAACTTCGTATCCGCCAGGATGAGCCCCGACTGCAGCGCGCGCTCCGCCGCAAACCCGTAGAGCGAAAGACTGAGACGTTCGAGCGTCTGGGCCAGCTCGCGGCCAGTCCGGTGGGCGAGCTCGGCCGGTGAGATGTTTTCGTCATGGCCGGAGGTCGCCTTGGTGGCCGGCGTAAAGACCGGCTCCGGCAGTCGGTCGCTCTCTCGCAGCCCCTCGGGCAGCCGCTCACCGGCGATCGACCCGCTCCGCTCGTAGTCCTTCCAACCCGACCCCGAAATATAGCCGCGTACCACGCACTCGAACAGGATGGGCTCGGCCATCACCACCCGCATGCTGCGCTGCTCGAGGTCCGGCTGCTCGCTGAGGACCGAGGTTGGGATCGACAGGTCGGGGGCAAGGTGGTTGCGGACCAGGCCGGCCGTCTCCCGGAACCAGGCGAGGGACAGCTGATTCAAGACCCGGCCTTTTTCCGGGATCGGGGTTGGCAGCACGACGTCGAATGCGGAGATTCGGTCGGTCGCCACCATCAGGAGTTCGCGATCGCTCAGGCGGTACGTATCGCGCACCTTTCCCTGTGAGTGGAGCGGCAGCGGCAGCGAGGTGGTCAGGATGGGAGTCATGCGGGTGACAGGGCCACCGGATCAAGTCCGACGCGCTCGAAGGTCACGTCCAGATGGCGCAGGTAATACGCCGGATCGAACAGCTCCGCCAGCTCCTCGGCGGTGAGTCGCTCGCGCACCTCCGGCGCCTGCCCGACGATGGTCTTGAAATCCTGTCCATCATCGAGCGCACTGAGGGCCGCCCGCTGCACCACCCGGTAGGCGTCCTGGCGCGACATCCCCTTCTGCACCAGAGCCAGCAGGACCCGCTGGGAGAAAACCACGCCGCCGCTCCGATACAGGTTGGCCCGCATCCGCTCGCGGTCGATGGTCAACCCTTCCAGGATTTCGGCCATCAAGCGGAGCATGTAATCGAGAAGGATGCACGCGTCGGGGAAGATGATCCGTTCCGCGGAGGAGTGACTGATGTCGCGCTCGTGCCAGAGCGCCTGGTTCTCCAGCGCCGTCTGGGCGTAACCGCGGACGACCCGGGCCAGACCGCAGACTCGCTCGCTCAGGATGGGGTTGCGTTTGTGCGGCATCGCGGAGGAACCCTTCTGCTGCTCGCCGAACGGCTCGCGGACCTCGGAGACCTCACTCCGCTGCAGATGGCGGATATCGGTGGCGAATTTCTCCAGGCTCCCGCCGAGCACCGCGAGCGTCGAGAGGTAGGCGGCGTGCCGGTCGCGCGCGATCACCTGGGTGGTCACCGGCGCAACCTTCAGACTCAGCTTCGCGAGGCTGGCCTCTTCGACCCGCGGGTCGACGGTCGCGTGGGTGCCCACCGCGCCGGACAGCTTGCCCACCCGGATGTCGTCGCGCGTGGTGACCAGGCGCTGGCGGTCACGGTCCAGCTCGTCCAGCCAGCCGGCGAGCACAAAGCCGAAGCTGAGCGGTTCGGCATGGATACCGTGGGTCCGGCCGGCCATCAGGGTCCCGCGCTCCTCGATCGCCCGGCGCCGGATCACGGACGACAGGCGATCGAGATCGTTGAGAAGGATGTCGGCGGCGCGCACCAGCTGCAGGGCGAGCGCCGTATCGAGGATGTCGGAGGAGGTCAAGCCGCGGTGCAGATAGCGGGCATCGTCGCCGACCGATTCGGCCAGCGAGTCCAGGAACGCGACCACATCATGCCCGACCCGCTCCTCCAGGCGCGCGATGTGCTCGGCATCGACAGTCGCGTGCCGGAGACGCTCGATCGCTGATTTCGGGATCTCCCCGATCTCGGCCCACGCCTCGGTCACGACGAGTTCGATCCGCAGCCACAGTTCGTAGCGCTGCGTTGGAGAGAAGAGCTCGCTCATCTCCGGGTGAGCGTATCGGGGGATCAAACGGCGGCTGGTCTCCTTTTGGGTGGCGGGCCGTCGGTGACCGGCTGATTATACTGGCGATTCCCCGCCCAAAACCGGTGGATCAGGCGTGACGCGGACCGTAACCTCCCTCCCTTTGGGCGCCTTTTTCTTATACAGGGAGTTGCTGGTACATTGGCCGAACACGTAACCAAGAGGGGGCGTGTCCCGTTCAGTCTGCAGCGGGCGCCCCGTGGGGTGCCTTGATGCCGGACAGATTTGAAGAGCGGGAACTTGTCGAGCGGGCGAAGCTGGACCCGGACGCGTTCGGGGCACTTTACGATCGCTATTTCCCGCAGATCTATCGCTTTGCGTATTCACGAGTGCGAGACCAGTCGCTGGCAGAGGATGTGACGTCGGAGGTGTTCTTTAAAGCGCTGAAAAACATCAAACGGTACACCTACTCGGGCCACCCCTTCTCCTCCTGGCTCTACCAGATCACGCTCAACGCGGTCGCCGACCACTATCGCGGGGCGGCGGGAAAAGAGGTCGAGCTCGAGGAGGGCGCCAGCCTGCCCAGCACCGAGCCAACGGTGGTCGACGAGGTGGTGCGGCGCGATCGCAGCCGCCGGGTCTGGTCCGCCATCGACCAGCTGCCGAAGCAGCAGCGGGCCGCCATGGTGCTGAAGTTCGGCGAGGACCGGAAGATCGAGGAGATCGCCCAGATCCTGGGCAAGAGCTCGGGGGCGGTGAAGCTGCTGCTGCACCGCGGGATCGAGCGGCTGCGCCGCGAGCTCCCGCCGGAATTCGAACTGGGGACGCCCTGATGGACGACAAAGAACTCGACGAACTCTTCACCGATCCGGCCCACCAGGAAGTGGTCGACCTCCTCAAGACCTCGCGGCCCGCGACGCCGCCGCTCGACCCCAACTTCCGTCTTCACCTCCGGGCCCAGTTGATGGCCGAGGCCAGGAAGACGTTGGTCCCGCGCGCCTCGCGGTCATGGTTTCCATTCAACTTCACGCCATCGGTGCTCGCGCCGGCAATGGCGGCGGTGGCCGCCGGCTTCATCGTCGTGCTCGGCATCGAGGTCTACCTGGCGAATCAGCCGACGGCAGCACCGGTGGCCTTCGATGTCAGCAAGCTCAACAACAAGTCCAACGTCGCCACCGGTGAGCCGATCGAGATCCCCTTCAGCGGGCCGGTCGACAAAGCCGCGGTGGAGATCCAGATCGAGCCGGCAACGTCATTCACGCAGCAGTGGGTCGGCCAAACCCTGGTCATCGTCCCCGATCATCAACTGGCTCCGAACACGACCTATACGGTCACGGTGAAGCCCAGGGCGACTCTCGCCACCCCGAATCCATCCAATCCCAATAGCCCGAAGCCGGCCGTGGCACCCACGCCGGCCGTGGTGCACTTTACGACGGTTCGGGCACCCATCCCGCCGGTAGTCCCGCCGTCGTTTCGGAGCGCCGGCGTCACGTACGGCTTCGACAGCCGGCTCGGCGACTCGGGCAAGCTCAAGATTCTGAACGCGGTGTGGACCTCCGCCGGCCAATTGCTGGTCACCCGCCCCGGTGGCCAGGCCGGGCCCGCAGCGGTACCCAGCCCATCGGCGACGGCAACCGCCTCCGGCTCAGCCGCAGGCACCGACGTCTGGCTGATGAGCCCGATCGGGACGCCGGTCCGGCTGGTCGGCCCGGGCGACAACTTCCCGACGGCAGCGCCCATGGGCGGCCTCTTCAGCGCCTGGCGCCAGCAAGGCACGCAGGCCAACCTCGAGGTCCGTGACCTGCAGGGGAACCTGGTGTCGACCGCCGCCACGCTCGACGGCGTTCCCGATCGAGCGGCGGTCTGGATCGGCTCCGACCGGCTTGCCTACGTCGACAATGGCGCGCTTCGCATTGTCGGGCTGCACGCCCCACTCGAGGCGCCGGCGCTCAAGGTCGACCACGACGGCAGCCTGGCCGCATCGCCGAACGGGCAGTTCCTCGCGGTGCAGTCGACCACCGGCTCGGTCGTGCTGGACCTGACGCCGGGCCCCACGCAGCGCCTGCTCGACGGCGCGAGCGGCTTTACCTGGTCCGCCAAAGGCGACCTCGCCTTTACGATCCAAAGGGACACGGGTACGGAGCTGTACCTGCTGACGGGAGGGAAGACCTCCAAGATTGCCAGCAGCCCCGGCAGCCAGACCTGGTCTGACCTGAACTGGGCGCCGGACGCGGCTTCACTCCTGTTCGCCGCCAGGCCGACCGCGGGTAACAGCTCGGCATCCGTCCTGATGCTGATCAATCGCGACGGCAGTAATCCACTCAGGTTTGGTCCCCAGCGGGAATACAGCGCCCCGCAATGGTCCCCGGGCGGCGACCTCGTGCTCTTCACCCGTCGGGACGAGGCCGGTGGGAACGCGTTCTGGACCGCCACCTCGGCCCCGTCCGGCAACGATGCGGCGGAAAAGCAGGCGCTGGCCGAAGTCGAGAAATTCATGCAGGCACGCATTCATGGCGACAACAGCACCGCGCAGGACGAACTCGACGATGCCGGTCGAGCGGCCTACCAGGCGGGCGCGTCGTCGCTGTTCAGCCCCGCGGGAACGCAATTCGCCCGCTACTATCCGGTGACCGTGCAGCTGACCGGCTCCAACCCCAACAAGTTCCTGGTGGGCGTCCGCATCTTCCTTGCGAAATCAGGCGTTGAGACCAGCTTTTTCGAAGAGCAGCTCAGTCTGACCCTTCAGGCTCAGCGTTACCTGGTCGATGGCGTCAAGGCCTCGGACACGACGGCTCTCGGCCACGGTCCGACGGTCGTCTCGGTGCAAGTCCTTCCGGCCCCGCCAGGCCAGCAGGTGCGGGTGCGGTTTGACGCCGACCTCAAGGCGGAGAGCGTAACCAACAGCACCATCCAGGTCAAGGATGCCAACGGGGAGCTGGTGGCCGCGCGGGTGAGCTTCGATCCCGACAAGCATCTGGCAACGGTCACCATCCGGCTACGGCCGGGCACTTACCAGCTCGTGGTCACCAGCGGCGTCACGGACATCAACGGCACACCGCTGGCCCAGGAATACACCGCCCCCCTGATCATCGGTCGATAACCGCGGCCGCGATGGCCGCCGCAACCTCGCCGCCGCCGTAGAGCGACTCGAGTGGCGAGCCCTGCGCGTCGAACGCCTTCGTTTTCTCCAGCAGGCCGGGGTGCTCCTGAATGAAACTCGTCGAGATCCGGCCCTTGAGGAAATCGGCCTCCTCGAGCAGGGCCCGATGAAATGGGACGGTGGTCTTCGGCCCGGTGAGCACCATCTCCTGGAGGGCGCGGCGGCCCCGCCCGACGGCGGCGTCCCGATCTTCCGCCCAGACGATCAACTTGAGCAGGAGCGAGTCGAAATGCGGGGAGATCTCCTGGTGCGGCCGGATACCGCTGTCGACCCGAACGCCCGGTCCGGAGGGCGGCGCGTAACGCTGAATCCGACGGGGCGTGGGCATGAAGTTCCGCAGGGGATCCTCGGCGTTGATCCGGAATTCGATGGCGTGGCCACGCGGCGCGGGATAACCCTCGGGTGGAATCCGCTCGCCACGAGCGATCCGAACCTGCTCGCGCACCAGGTCGATGCCGAGCACCGACTCGGTAACCGGATGCTCGACCTGCAATCGGGTGTTCATCTCGAGGAAGTAGAAGTCCTCGCCCGACACGATGAACTCGATGGTCCCGGCGTTCTCGTAACCGACAGCCGCAGCGGCCTTGATCGCCGCTTCCGCCATGGCGCGACGGCGCGCGTCGGTCAGACCAACCGCCGGCGTCTCCTCCAGAAGTTTCTGATGCCGCCGTTGGATGGAACACTCGCGTTCGCCAAGCGCGAGGGTGGTGCCGTGGCCATCGGCGAGGACTTGCATCTCGATGTGACGAGGGTGCGACAGATAACGCTCGAGGTAGACATCCGGGCTGGCGAAGGATGCCTGCGCCGCGCGACGGCAGGCCTCAAAGGCGGCGGGGAGCTCCTCAGCCCGCTGGGCCACCCGCATTCCGATCCCGCCGCCGCCCGCCGCGGCTTTAACGAGCACTGGATAACCGATCCGCGCCGCCTCCGTAACCGCTGCCTGCTCGTCGCGCAAGGCGGTGGTCCCCGGCACGACGGGGACGCCGGCCTCGATCATTCGGCGACGAGCCTCGACTTTGTCGCCCATCGCCCGCATGCTGGACGCCGACGGGCCGATAAAGGTCAGGCCGTTGCGCGCGCAGGCCTCCGCGAACCCGGGATTCTCGGAAAGGAACCCGTAGCCGGGATGAACCGCGTCAGCCCCATGCTCCCGGGCGATCCGAACCAGCTGATCGATGTCGAGGTAGACCTGGCGCGGCGATGGCCCGGCTAGCGCCACCCGCTCGTCCGCGAAGTAGGTGTGGGGGGCGCGGGCATCGGGCTCGGCATAAACCGCGACCGTTGGCATCCCCATCTCGCGGCAGGTCCGCATCACGCGCAGCGCGATCTCCCCGCGGTTCGCGACCAGGACTTTGGTGATGCTAGCCAATCGTCATCAGAACTTCGTTGGGCGCGACGATGCTCCCCTCTTTGGCGAAGACTTCGCGGACGGTCCCGCCGAGGGTGGCGACGATGTCGTTCTGCATCTTCATGGCTTCCAGCACGACCACCACGTCGCCGAGGCGAACCTTGTCGCCGGGCGCCACCTTGACCTTGACGACCATGCCCTGCATGGGGGCCTGGATAGCGCCGTTGCCGCCGGCCGCCCTGGCAGCGGACGGTGCCGCGACTGCGGCGCGAGGGGCGCCGGCAGCCTCGCCGGGGACACCATCGGCGAGAATCCGAACCCGGTACGGCTCGCCATCGACCTCAACCGTGAATTCGCGCGCTGCTGGGGGCGGCGTGGCGGGCGGCTCCGACGCGGCCACAGGCGCGGGGGCCGCCACCGACTCCACCGGTTGGCTCGAACTGGCGGCTGGAACCTGCTCGACCCGGCGCGCCGAGGGACGGAGGATGCCGGGCGCCTCGTTCGGAAACAAGATATAGGTCAGGACCTGGTCGATCCCGGTCGGCGTCAGCCCTTGCTTGCGCATCTCACGCCGAGCCCGGTCCAAGCCGGGTTGCAACAGGTCGGCCGGCCTTAGCGTGATCGCCTCCGACGAGCCGAGCGAGCGCTTGCGCACCTCGGCATCGATCGGTGCGGGCGGCGCGCCGTACAGGCCCTTGACGTAATCCCGAAAGGGCTGATCGATGTGCTGGTAACGCTTATCGCTGAGCGTGTTGGCCAGCGCCTGGTTCGCCGCGATTCGGTTGATGGGCGCGGCCATCGGTGGATAACCCATTTCCTGGCGAACCTGGACCAGCTCATGCATCAACCGGTCATAGCGATCGATGGCCTTGCGCTCGCGGAGATTGCGAATCATGACGGCCAGCACCGGGGCCGGCAGCTGGTGCTCGAGAACGTAGACGTCGTTGCGAAAGGCGATCGGATCCTGGAACTCGAGATACTCATCGTGGATCTCGTCGAAGTACCGGCTGGCCTGGCTGATCAGTGTCAGATCGAGGCCGGTGTCATACGGCCCGTCGTGCAGGCTGGCGACCATCGTCTCGGTGGCCGGTTGCGAGGCGCCCCAGGCGAGCGCTGAGAGTGCCGTATCCACCCCGGTCGCGCCGGCTTCGATCGCGGCGAAGTAGGAGATGGGCGCCAGGGCTGTCGTTGAGTGGGAATGGATGCTGATGGGGAGCTTGGTCCCGGTCACGAGCGCGCTCACCAGGGTCCGCGCGGTGGCCGGCGCCAGGATGCCGGCGACATCTTCGATGCCGATCCAATCCGCGCCGAGCGCCTTCAACCGGTTCGCCGACCGCACCAGCCAGGCCTCATCTTCCACCGGGCTCGGGCTGTAGACGAGCGCCCCGATCACGCGCGCACCCGCCTGGTGCGCCGCCTCGATGGGCACCTCGAGGTTGCGCAGATCATTGAGCGGGTCGAACATACGGACCACGCGAATTCCGTCTTCCACCGCCTGCTGGATGAAGGCGCGCACCACGTCGTCGGGCTGATGCGACTGGGCGATCAGCGTCTGGCCGCGGATCAACATCTGCAGCGGCGTTTTCTCGATGGCGCCGCGCAGGGCGCGCAGCCGTTGCCACGGATCCTCCTGGAGCGCGCGTACCGAGGCCGCGAAGGTCCAGCCGCCCCAAGCATCGAGGGCGTGATAGCCGATATCGTCGAGGTTTTTGGCGATGGGCAGCACGTGCTGCAGCTTGAGGCGGCCCTGCACCAGGCTCTGCTGCGCGTCCCGCAGCACGGTCTCGGTGATCAAGACCCTGGGCACGCCGCTATTCTAGGTCGCCGAATTCAACGCGAACGTGGCGTGTCACGAGTCCCCGTTCGGGCTAGAGCTCCCGCCAACTACGTCGGCTTCCGGTTCGCCTCCCGTCGCTTGACCAGCTTTTCTCGGGCCCCCGGGTCGCCGAGCGCGAGGATGCCCATCGCCAGGTGACCGGCGTTGCGCGCCCCGGCATCACCGATCGCAACGGTGGCGACCGGGATGCCGGCCGGCATCTGCGCCATGGAAAGCAGGGCGTCAAGCCCACCGAGCGCCCCCGCGGACATCGGCACGCCGATCACAGGCAGGACGCTCCATGCCGCAACCACGCCCGGCAGGTGGGCGGCCCCACCGGCGGCGGCGACCAACACCTTGATGCCTCGGCCCTCTGCCTCGGTCGCCCACTGGCGACACCCCTCGGGATCCCGGTGCGCCGAGCGAACGACCACCTCGTACGTAACCCCGTAGCCGTCGAGCACCTCGCAGCAGCGCTGTATGGTCGGCCGATCCGACTCGCTCCCCATCACGATGCCGACCAGCGGCCCGTCGCTCACGGCAGCGCGGGAGCTTCGATCTCGCGCTCCGCGAGGTCGCGGCGAAAGGTCATCCCCTGAAAGCGAATACGATCGACGTTCCGGTAGGCACGGTCCTTCGCCTCGGCCATCGATTCGCCCAGCGCGACGAGGGTCAATACCCGGCCGCCGGCCGTCACGTAGCCCGATGGATCGGCCGCGGCGCCGGCATGGAAGACAAGAACCTCGCGCTCGATCGTGCCCAACCCTTCGATCGGGTATCCGGTGGCATAGGTCCCGGGATACCCGCGGGACGCGAGGACCACTCCCACACTCGACCTGGACGTCCAGGACCCGCTCGCTTCCGCGAGCTCGCCGCGCGCCGCCGCCTCCAGCAATGCGATCAGGTCGGTCTCGAGCCGGGGTAAAACCACCTGGGCCTCGGGATCGCCAAAGCGGGCGTTGAATTCCAGCGCCTGGATACCTGCCGACCCCACCATCAAGCCGGCATAGAGGCAGCCGCGGTAGGGCGTACCACCGTCCCGCAATCCCTCAACGATGGGTCTCAGCACGGTCGTCACCGCCTGTTCCACGGCGTCCGGCCCAAAGAAGGAGACCGGCGAGTATCCACCCATTCCGCCGGTATTGGGTCCTCTGTCACCGTCGAAGGCGCGTTTGTAGTCACACGCCGGCGGAAGAGGCAGGATGCGTTCGCCATCGACCAGTGCCATCAACGAGACCTCGCGCCCGTCGATTTTCTCTTCCAGCACGATGCGGTCGGCGGCGGCACCGACGGTCCGGCGCAGCATCAACGTGTCGATGCATTCCAGCGTTTCCTCCGCATCACGCGCCACCAGCGTCCCCTTGCCTTTCGCAAGGCCATCGGCCTTGACCACGAAGGCGCGACGCTCGCCACGCACGAAGTCCTTCGCGCTCGCTGGGTTGTCGAAGACCCGATGGGCCGGCGTCGGCACGCCGGTGCGTTCCATCAGCGATTTGGCGAACGCCTTGCTGCTCTCGATGCGCCCCGCCGCCTGGGTCGGCCCAAAGACGAGTCGGCCGGCCGCGGTCAGGCGGTCGGCCAACCCGGCGGCGACCGCCACCTCCGGTCCGATGACGGTCAAGCCGACGTCGCGCTCATTCACAAAGCGGGCGACGCCCTCGACGTCGGTTGCCTCCAGCCCGGTGTTGATGGCGATCGACCCGGTTGCGGCGTTACCGGGAGCACAGAAGACCGTATCGGTCAGCGGGCTCTGCAGCGCCTTCCAGGTCAGCGCATGCTCCCGCGCACCGCCGCCCACGACGAGGACGTTCATGAACTTATTCCCATTCGATCGTCGACGGCGGCTTCGAAGAGATGTCGTACACCACGCGATTCACGCCTGGGACCTCGTTGACGACGCGACTCGAGATCTTCGCCAGCACTTCGTAAGGCAGCCGCGCCCAGTCGGCTGTCATGCCGTCCTCGCTCTGCACGGCTCGGACCGCCACCACGTTGCCGTAGGTGCGGTAATCGCCCATCACGCCCACGCTTTGCAACGGCGTCAGGATGGCGAAGGCTTGCCAGAGCGAGCGATAGAGCCCGGCCGCTTTGATCTCGTCGATGACGATCCAGTCGGCCGCCCGTAGGGTTTCCAGCCGGTCACGCGTGACCTCGCCGATGATGCGGACCGCCAGCCCCGGACCAGGGAAGGGTTGCCGCTGCACCATGTCATCGGGAAGCCCTAACGCGGAGCCGATGGCGCGGACTTCGTCCTTGAAGAGGTAGCGAAGCGGCTCGACGAGCTGGAAGCGGAGGTCGGCAGGCAAGCCACCGACGTTGTGATGGGTTTTGATGCGGTGCGCATTGACCGTGTCATGACTCGTGCTTTCGATCACGTCCGGATAGAGGGTGCCCTGCGCCAGGAAGTCGACATTCCGCAACGTCCCGGCCTCGCGCTCGAAGACGGTGATGAACGTCGCGCCGATGCGCCGGCGCTTTTCTTCCGGGTCGATAACCCCTTGCAGGGCACCCAGGAACTGGTCGCTGGCGTCGACAGTCTTCAGGTCGATGCGCAGATGCCGCTGCATCACGTCCTCGACCCTGCGCCGCTCGTCGCGGCGGAGCAGCCCATTGTCAACCAACAAACAGGTCAGCTGACCCGGGACTGCGCGATGCACCAGGGTTGCGCATACCGCCGAGTCGACGCCGCCGGAAAGCGCGCAGAGGACCCGCCCCTCGCCTACCTGTTCGCGAATCGCGACCGTCGCCTGCTCGATGAACGCGGCCGGCTTCCAGCTGCCGCGACAGGCCGCCACCTCATAGAGAAAGTTCCGGATGATCTCACGACCTTGCGGGGTATGAATCACCTCCGGATGGAAGGCGATGCCAAAACGCCCGGCGTCATCAGCCATCGCCGCGATCAGTGAATTGTCGGATTCGGCGAGACGCCGAAAGCCGGCCGGCGCCTCGAGGATGCTGTCGCCGTGGCTCATCCACACCGAGAGGGTCGAAGGCAGGTCCTTGAACAATCGGGAAGGCTCATCGACCCGCACGCTGGCCGGACCATACTCGCGCTTGCCGGCGCCCGCCACCCGACCACCCAGCTGGTGGGCGAGGAGCTGCATGCCATAGCAGATCCCGAGTACCGGGATGCCTGCTGTCAACACCGCTGGATCGGCAAGCGGTGCCCCGTCTCCGTACACGCTAGCCGGCCCGCCCGACAGGATGAGCGCCCGCGGGGCGCGAGCCCGGATCGTCTCCCATGGTGTCGTTCCAGGAATTAATTCGCAGTAGACGCCGGCCTCACGTACCCGGCGAGCGATCAGCTGGCTGTACTGCGAGCCGAAATCAAGCACCAGGACCAGTTCCTCCACCCCAACCAAGCCCTGCCCCGTAAGGGAATGATGGTGTTGTGGGGCGACGGCCCCGCCGGCGCGCGCCGCGGCTATGTGCCCATCCCGACTTGCTGGGCCTGCTGAAAGAGCTTGCCTTCGTTCTGGATCGCCGGGGCGATCACGAGCTCGGTCTGCTGGAACTCGCGAAGCGTGCGCGCCCCGCAGACCCCCATCGCGGAGCGCAGGGCACCGACGAGGTTCTGTGTGCCATCGTCGACGCGAGCCGGGCCCAGCAGCACCTCGCGAAGCGTCCCGCGCTGGCCGACTTTGATTCGGGTGCCGCGCGGCAGGTTGGGGTCCGGCGTGGCCATGCCCCAGTGATAGCCGCCGCCGGCGGCATCGGTCGTGCCGGCGAAGATCGATCCGACCATCACGGCGTCGGCCCCGGAGGCGAAGGCCTTGGCGATGTCGCCCCCCACTCGCATCCCGCCATCCGTGATGACCTGGACACGCCGCCCGGTTTCTAGGAGGTACGTCTCGCGGGCGGCAGCCACGTCGCTGGTTGCGGTAACCTGCGGGACGCCCACACCCAGAACCCCCCGGGTCGTGCAGGCGGCCCCCGGTCCGACTCCGACCAGGATGCCGGTAATGCCGGTCTGCATCAATTCCAGCGCCGTCTCGTAGTCGACACAATTGCCGGCGATCAGTGGGATCGTCAGGCTCGCGCAGAGCTTCTCGAAGGAGAGCTGTTCGTACGAGCGCGAGATGTGGCGGGCGGTGAGCACCGTCCCTTGAACGACCAGGCAATCCGCTCCCGCCTCCTGTACCAGGTCGGAACGCCGGCTGGCGTGGGCCGGCACCGTGGACACCGCGACCGGGACGCCGGCTCGCTTGACGGCCGAGATCCGCTCGCCGATCAGCTGTTCCCGGACCGGGGCCTGATAGACCTTCTGCAGCAAGGCATTGATGCGGTCGCGAGGAGCTTCGGCAATTTCGCGGAGGACCCCGCTGGGGTCGACATAGCGGGTCTGGAGACCGTCGAGGTTGATGACGGCCATTCCTCCCAGCCGGCCCATTTCCACCGCGAAACGGACGTCGACGACGCCGTCCATGGCGGCCGCCAGGATCGGGACGGCGAGCCGTAACGAGCCCAGCTCGAAGGCGCTGTCGACTTCCTGTGGGTTGATCGTGACCCGCCCCGGCACCAGCGCCACCTCGTCGAAGCCGTAGGCCCGACGGGCTCGCTTGAATCGACCCAGCTCCAGCGTGTCGCCGGCCACGATGGCCGATGGCTTGACGGGCGCACGCACACTCATCGCCGTCGACCTCGAAACCGTGTCGAGCTCAAAAGGTATGCGTGAACCTCAGTAGGGGGTGGTTTTCGGGGATTATAGCGGATGGGTTTTTCGATGGATCAACAACTTTCGCCGCCAGATCGGGTCAGCGCCGCGCTGAGGAGAGCCGGAGTCTCGGCGCGCATCGAGCAGTTTTCTACCTCCACGCGCACCGCTCAGGAGGCGGCCGACTCGATCGGCATCCAGGTCGGCCAGATCGTGAAATCCCTGCTCTTCCTCGCGGGCGAGCGCCCGGTCCTGTCGCTCGTGTCCGGCGTCAACCAACTCGATGTCGCACGCCTCGCTTCCCTGACCGGATCACCCATCCGAAAAGCCGACGCGAATGCTGTGCGCGACGCGACCGGTTACGCCATCGGCGGCGTTCCGCCTACCGGTTTTCCGAAGCCGATCCGGACCTTCATCGACCGCGACCTGCTGCAGTACGACGTGGTCTGGGCGGCCGCCGGCACGCCGCGCCACGTGTTCCCCATCGCGCCGCAGGAGCTGGCACGTGTGACCGCCGGCACCGTGGTCGATCTGAAGCCCCCACCCTACCCTCCCCCAGAGGGGGAGGGAAACGATCAAGGGTAGATGCCGCGGATGGTCGTGGCTTGCGCGACCTTGTCAACGGCCAGCACGTAGGCCGCGGTGCGCATCATCACCTTCTTTTCCAGGCTGACCCTGAGCACGTTGTCAAACGCCCGCAACATGATCCGCTCCAGCCGATCGTTGATGTCGTGCTCATCCCAGAAAAACTCCTGCAGATCCTGGACCCACTCGAAATACGAAACAGTGACGCCACCGGCGTTGGCCAGGATATCCGGGATGACGAACACCCCCTTGTCGTAGAGGATCTGGTCGGCCTCGGGAGTGGTCGGGCCATTGGCTCCCTCGCAGACGACCTTGGCCTTGATCCGGCGGGCGTTTCCCTCGTGGATCTGGTTTTCCAGCGCGGCCGGCACCAGCACGGTGACGGGCAACTCCAGCAACTCTTCATTGGAGATGAACTCGCAGACTTTCTGCCGCAGCCGGCCATTCAGCTCCTTCTCGCGGACGACCTCGTCGAGCTCGATGCCGCCTTCGTTGTAGCAGGCGCCGTTCGAGTCGCTGACGGCGATGACCTTGCAGCCGGACTGGGCGAGCAATTTGGCGGTGGTGTAGCCGACATTACCGACGCCCTGGACCGCGACGGTCGCGTCCTCGGGGCGGATCTTTAGATGCTTCAGCGCCGCGAGCGTGGTCAGCTGGCAGCCGCGCCCGGTCGCTTCCGGCCGGCCTTCAGAGCCGCCGATGCCAAGCGGCTTGCCGGTCACAACCGCCGGCACGGAGTGGCCGGCGTGCATGCTGATGGTATCCATCATCCAGGCCATGATCTGGGCATTCGTGTTGACATCGGGGGCGGGGATGTCCCGGTCCGGTCCGATCAAGATGCTGATCTCACTCGTGTAGCGGCGGGTCAGGTTCTCGAGCTCATTACGGCTGAGGCGCTTGGGCTCGACGATCACCCCACCCTTGGCCCCGCCGTAGGGAATCCCGACCACGGCGCATTTCCAGGTCATCCACATGGCGAGTGCCTTGACCTCATCGATGTTGACGCCCGGGTGATAACGAATGCCGCCCTTGGCGGGCCCGCGGTCGACGTTGTGATGCACCCGAAAACCGGTGAACATCTGCACGGTGTGATCGTCCATCAATACCGGGAAGGTGACGGTCAGTTCGCGCTTGCACTCCCGTAGCACCCGGGCCATATTCGGATCGAGCCCGAGCACCTCCGCGGCGATATCGAACTGTCGCTGGGCAATCTTCCACGGATTCGAATGGTCCGGCTCTGGCTGCGCAAAGCCCCTGCGCGGCGTCGCCTCTACCTTCTGAGCCATGTCTCCTCCTCGTTTACGCCGGCGATGAACGCTGACCGGCGCCGGGCACCCATTACACTACACGGCACCGTGACGCCGCGGATGACGGTCCTGGCAAGCGTCTCGCTTGCAACGTTTCTCGTCACCGGGCTTGCCGCCACCCAGTTTCGGAGCCAGCCGCTCGCGTCCTCCAACCGCCTCGCCCGGGACGAAGCCTTGCGCCAAAGCGTGAACCAGCTCGAGGACCAGAATCGGGCGCTGAAGGCGCGGGTTCAGGCCCTGCAGGCCGAGGTCAAGGCGGGGGAAGACGAGAGTGCCCGCCGCTCGAGCGCCGTCCAGCAAGTCAAAGCCCTGCTCGATGAACAGAAAGCGATCGCCGGGCTCACCGCCCTGCACGGACCCGGCTTGACCATCGTGCTGCGCGACGGCGTCGACCCGAACGACCCGGCGGACCGTTCGCTCGGATGGACGATCCACTACCAGGATTTGCAGGACATCGTCAGCTTGCTGTGGGCGAGCGGCGCCGAGGCGGTCGCCGTGAACGGGCAGCGCGTGGTGCCCAGCACGTCATTCCATTATGCCGGCGTCAACATTCTCATCAACAACGCCAACCGGCTCACCAGCCCCTACACCGTGACGGCCCTGGGGGATCCCTCAACTCTCGCCAATGGGGTTGGCGATCCCGACCAGCTGGCCGAGCTCAAGAGCCGTAATCGCATCTACCGGCTCGGCCTGAGTTGGCTGCGCAGTACCCGGCTGAGCGTTCCGGCCTACGATACGACCTTTCTGGTGAAGAGTGCGCAACCGCTCGGCTGACCGGACCGCGCGTTTTCAGCGGGTCATGGTGGTCAGCCTGATCGGCCTGGCGCTTGGCTTTCTGGTCGTCGTGCAGCTTCGGTCGCAGGCCGCGGTCGCCCGCACGCTGGCGTCCCAGGACAACACCAGCGTGGCGTTGCTGATCAACGACCTGAACCGGGCCAACAATCAGCTCATCCAGCAAGCGGCGGCGCTTTCCCTGCAGGAGACGCAGCTGCGCCAGGCCCTGACCGCCGGCGGCGCCGACGCGCAAACAATCTCGAAGGAGCTCCAGACCCTGCGGGCGGTGACGGGTGCCGTCCCAGTGCACGGCCCTGGACTGCAAATTCGGATCATGGGGCCGATCATGGACTTTGAGTTGCAGGACTTACTCAACAGCCTCCGCGCCGCGGGTGGCGAAGCCTTCTCCCTCAATGGCAGTCGGATGATCGGCAGCACGCCGATTGCGAGCCGTGGAAACACGCTGATGATCGGCGGGCATGCCGTCAGCGCACCCCTGGTGCTGCTGGTGATCGGCGACCCGGAGCAACTGGAGCCGGCGGCGGACCTGTCTGCCAGCAGCCTCCAGACCCGGGTGCAGGTCGATATCCAGCGTAAATCCGAGATCACCATCACCGAGGTCATCAGCGCTCGTCCGCTGATTTACGCGCAGCTCGGCCGGTAGACTCTGTTGATGGCCCGCGTCGTCGAGCTGCGCAGCGATACTTTCACGCAGCCCACCGAGTCGATGCGGAAGGCGATGGCGATCGCGGAGGTCGGTGACGATGTATGGGACGAGGACCCCACCATCCATCGCCTCCAGGAGCGAGCCGCCGAGATGGTGGGCAGCGAGGCATCGCTCTTTACCCCCAGCGGGACGATGGGCAATCTGTGCGCTCTGCTGAGCCACGCCCAGCCAGGCGACGAGGTCATCGTGGAAATCGATAGCCATATATTTCAGAACGAAGTCGGTGGCGCTTCCGTCGTCGGCGGGCTGCAGTTGCGCCCGCTGGACAGCCAGAACGGCCGGCTCCAGCCGGAGCAGGTAGCGCGGGTCATCCGGCAACCGGACATCCATGAGCCACGCAGCACGCTGCTCTGCCTCGAGAACACCCACAATCGCAAAGGTGGGACCTGTTTGAGCCCGGGCCAGACCGAGGCGCTCTGCGCCGTGGCTCATCAGGCGGGTTTGAAAGTTCATCTGGACGGCGCCCGGATTTTCAATGCCGCCGTCGCGCAGAGGGTCGACGTCCGCGAGCTCACCGGTCCGGTGGACTCCGTCATGTTCTGCCTCTCCAAGGGATTGAGTGCGCCGGTCGGCTCCGTGCTGGCCGGCCCGGCCGACTTCATCGAGCGGGCTCGCCGGATGCGCAAGATGGTCGGCGGCGGTATGCGCCAGGCGGGTGTTCTGGCCGCTGCGGGGCTGTGCGCGCTGAACGAGATGGTCGATCGCCTCGCGGAGGATCACGCCAATGCCAGGCGCCTGGCCGAAGGCCTGCAGGGACTGTCGGGGTTTGACGTGGACCTCTCGACGGTTGAGACGAACATGGTCTTTGGCCAGTGCCGTCCGCCCCTCACCGCCCGCCAGTTCATCGACCGCTGCCGGACGGTCGGCGTCTTGCTCGACCAGGCATCACCCGATCGATGGCGGATGGTCACCCACCGGGGCGTCAGCGCCGACGACGTCGACTACGCGATCGAGGCCGTCCGCGGGCTGTTTTTCGCGCCGGCCACCACACCGCTTCGCGCCACCGGCTAGCAGATCCCGACCACCGGGGCTGAGGAGATGGCTTAGCGAACGGGCACGCCGGTCATCGCATCGAATAGCGGACCGCCGAAGGTCGCGTCCGGTAACAGGAGCATGCTCCCAAAGGTCTGCCAGTCACCGCTCGCGTCCGTCATGATGCCGGCCGGCGCCTGTGGGGTGCCACCAAGCGCGATGGCCACCGGTCTCCCCGGCAACATCCAGCCGGACGCCACGGTTGCGAGCCCGGGATCGGTGGCACCGAAGGCGTGGACGGCGCCGGCGCTGTCGAGCGCGAGCCCGGCGTGTGATCCAGAGAATAACGCCGCATCGACCAGGGAGGCGCCGGCAGAAAGCGAGACGGAGCCCACAACCCGACCCTCCCCCGCCGCGGGAGACGGTGCCACGGCGACGGCGCCGGCCGCATCAACGGCGACGATGCTGCCATCGCCGGAGCCCAGCATCCGCACGGGCGCCTTGAGCGCGAATCGCGGTCCGGCCGTCCCGGAGCTGCTCCAGGTGGTCCCATCGGCCAGCAGCCGGAGCGGGCCGGAAGGCAGAGCCGCAACGTCGACGGCGGCCGCCACCGACGCCGGCGGCGCGTTCGATATCCCTGCGCCTCCGCCCAATCCATGCAGCGAGGCATCGGTGCCGAGCAGGAGCGCGCCATCCGCCGATGGATGTTCCTGGCGCACGCCCATCGTTGCCGGCGTGCCATCCGGCTGAGCCGGGAGTGCGCCCAGCACCGCGTGATCCGCAGCCGTGGCCGGCATGGCGGCGCGCGCCGGGAGCGAGGCCGTCACCACGACGGGTGGCGCGGGATTTCGGGCGGCGTCGTTGAGCGTGAGCCGAAGCCGATAGGTGACCCCTGGATCGCCGAGGAAGCGGAGCGCGCCCTGGCTTCGCCCGGCGGTGGGCTGGTCCGCCGACCGCGTGAACCACTGTCGAAACCCGGCCGATCCCGCTGCCACCTCGATCGCCATGCCCTTGACGCCGGACAGGCCGTCGTTGCCCGACCAGTGCAGACTGGGCGCCGTCGAAGCTCCGGGATCGACGCGCAGCGCCGAGGTGGGCGGTTCGACGTCATATAGATATAGGTAGGTGATGTCGGCGCTGGTGCCGGCCCGGTCGAAGACGCGAAGGTGCAGGGTGTGGGCTCCGGGGCCGGGCACGGCCGCGCTGCCACTGGTCGCCAGCGTCCGGCCGGCCGCCGCACCAGGGTCCTGGTCCCAGCGGGCGGCAAATCCAGCCAGGCCGTGTCCTCCGTCCCGGAGGCGCCAGCTCACCGGCGGCGGTGGCCCATCCATGCCGTACCAGGAGTTCCAGTGCGCCCCACCAGGAAAAGCGAGCGGCAGCAGGAAGGGCACCGGCGGGTTGCTCGTCCACAGATTGCCCAGGTCCCAACGCCAGGGATCCTTGCCCGGCCCGGTCCAGCCGTAGGGATCGACCGAGTGCCACGGCGTGAGCAGGTCGCGCACCTCGAAGTGAAGATGCGGGCCCGTGGAATTTCCCGTGCTACCGCTGAGCGCGATCAGCTGGCCTCGAGACACGTGCTGTCCCGGATACACGAAGAGTTGATTGTTGTGGAAGTAGGCGGTGCGGTCGTAGGCGTGATCGATGACGACGCCCCAACCGCCGCTGTCGCTCCACTCGCTGTAGATGACGGTGCCCTCATCGGCCGCCAGCACCGGCGTGTTCGACGGTACGGCGAAATCCGTACCCCGATGGCCGTCATAGGCGTAGCCCCGGGCGCCGTCGAAGCGGATCATCGTCCCGTCGTCTTGCCGGTCGGGGTAATGGTGGTCCGTCCACGAGGTTATGCGTGGATGCGGGTCGGCAAAAGGCAGGGTCAGGTTCCCGGCTGCCGCCGCGGACTGCGCGGAGAGCAGGGACAAGGCAATGGCAAGAGTTACCGCCCTGTGCAACCTTAAGAACCGCGTAACAACGGGGCCGTAACGCGACCTGAAAGAAAGCCGCAACAGGCCCGCGACGGCACCGTCACGATGCAGGCCCCCTCTTGGGGTCGCTACAGGCTTTCCCATAGGCTGGCGTTGAATTGCGAAGGAGTCCAAGGATCTCACCTGTTTTGCCGCGTGTCCCGTGGCCGCGCAGCGGCGATTCTAACCGCTCAGGAAAACAAGGAATGACGCAACGGCACTCACGTTCACGCGGGAAACGGGCCCAGGCGCTGGCCGAGATGGCCGTGATGGTGCCCTTCCTCGTCATCGGAATGATGGGGATGCTCGACCTCGGCCGGGCCTTCTACTACCAGATTGCCATCACGAACGCCGTGCGGGAGGGCGCCCGCTATGCCGCAGAGCCCTACTACTTCGGGCTCAACCCGAGTTGCGCCAACGTCCCGCCGCCCTCGACACCGGGCGCCAATTGCGTGACCGCCGGCGACACCACCATCCAGGACCGAGTCAACCGCGAGCTCACTGGGACGGGCTTCTTGATCCCGACAGCCGACATCCTCGTGACGCCGGATCAGAGCCAGCGGGTTACCGATTTCACCAGCCTCACGCCGACATCGCAGTACCCGATCAAGGTCACGGCCAGCTTCCGGTTCAACTTCATCACGCCGATCATCGGCAGCCTGATCGGGAACCCACTGACGATCAGTTCCAGCGCAGTCTTCAGGGCGGAGTACTGATGCGCAAGGGCCTGTTGCGCCGTCACCGCGGCCAGTCGATGGTCGAGTTTGCCGTGCTCTCGCCGGTGTTCTTCCTGCTGCTGCTCGGCACCATCGACCTGGGACGTGCGGTTTACATCTATAACACCATCTCCGATGCCGCCCGCGAGGGTACTCGGGCCGCCATCCCCTTCGATTCGCCGCTGCCGACGAATGCGGCGGTGGTCGCGGCCGTCCAGAGCAAACTTGGCGGCGGTTTCACCCTTGCAGTCGACAACGCGTGCGCCGGGCAGCCAGCGGGCGGGAGCTGTCCGACCGTTCCAACCGTCCCGAACACAGGCTTCATCTGGTACGGCCCGGGCATTGGAACGCCGGGCCGGGGCGAGGTCACGGTCAAGATCTCGTTTCTCTTCCAGCCGTGGATCCCGGTGGTGCGGGATGCGGCCGGCAACGGCGTTGTGATCTCGGCGCAATCCACGATGGTGACGGAGTATTGAACAAATGCTGATCAAGCTACGCAAAGGTAAGCGCGCCCAGAGCCTGGTGATCGTGGCGCTTTCGGCCACGGCGCTGTTCGGGATCATCGCCCTGGGACTGGACGCCGGCCGGCTGTACTTCCAGCGTCGCGATGTGCAGAACGCCGCGGATGCCGGCGCGCTTGCCGGAGCGCAGGAACTGCTGCCAACCGGCAGCAACACCGCGGTCACGAGCGCGATGATTGATTCCGCCGGATGCCAGGCATCCGTGTATGCGCTGCTGGGCCTGCTGGACACGCCGCGCGACGGCAGCGGCACCAACTGCAATCCGGCCCCGGGCGCCTACCATCCCAACAGCTTCGGCGGTGGGATCAGCGAGCCGGCTGACCACATCTCGGCCACCGTCCAGGTCTGGACGCCCAGCCGCGGCAACAGCAACGAGATCCACGTGCGGGTGACCTACAACGTGCCGCTGACGTTTGCCGCGGTGCTGGGCTTCACCACCTCGGCCGTGGTTGCCGACGCCTATGCCCACGGCGGCTTCTACAACAAGACCTACACCGTCTTCGGCTTCGACGCGGGCGGTAATGGCAACGCCGTCAACTTCGACCAGAACGGCAATGCCCAGATCGACGACGGCTTCAACGGCAGCGACATCTGCCAGCCCAGCCCGGACCAGGGCCGGCTGGTGTCCAACTCGAAGTGGCACGCCCCCAACCCGGGTGGGGACTGGATGAACCTCAACGGGCAGTTCTACTATTCGCAAGCGTCAGACACACACGCGCTGATCGAGTACTGGTACAAGAGCGTGGGGACATCCCAGCCGATCGAGGGGTCGCCCAACTACGAGCCGCCGCTGAAGCCCGGCTTTGCACTCCCTCCAACAACGACTACCTACAACGGGAAAACCGTTCACGTCTACTACCCGGGAACCTACATCAACCCGATCAACGCCACGAACAACAACGACTACTACCGCTTCATGAACGGGATCTACTACTTCCAGGACGTCGATTTCAACATCACCGGCGGCATCGTCTCCAACACCTCGGATGGCGTACCACACTACGGCCCCTATGGCGGCGTGTCGGACCTGCCGGCGGCTGCCGACAGGACCAACGGGGTGACCTTCGTCTTCGACGGCAATGCGAAGTTCACCGCCAGCACCAGTGGCAACACCTCGCCGAGCGTCTTCTTTGCGGCGCCGAGCTTCATCTCCAGTGGCACCGACAGCATCGCCTTCTTCATCAAGGCGACGGATACGATCAGCGGCCCGAACGGATCGCCCTGGGACGAGGAGATCGACGGCACTAAGGGGACGGCGGGCGGCTATCCATTCCAGGTCTGGGGCTCCGTCTTCAATGCCGACAACAACGGCTCGCATGGGACGGTCGTCACGCTCCGGGCGGTCAGTGCCTCCAACGGCACAAACCGCTACGCGGTAACGGGTGAGGTCGTCTCGCCCCAGGTCGACCTCGATGGCGGCAACATGGTGAGCGGACCCTACACACCGAACGCGCCGGCCCCCCCGCCCGGCTGTCGGGCAAGTGACTATCACCAGAGCCCGGCCGGGTTAATGGTGCAGTTCAACGCCCACTACGTGCCCCACTGGCGGGGCCTCGCCTACCTGGTCAGGTAGGGCGACCCCCACCCCGACCTTCCCTAGCAAGGGGGGAGCGAGATTTCTGGGGACTGACGCCTTACAATTCGGGGAACGTGGCGCACGCCATCTATTGCTTCCTCGACGGGGAGACGCTACACGGCGATCCCCCCAAGGGCGAGCTGGACAGCCCCGTCGTGGAGACCCGTGTCCTGAACCTGGGTACGAATAACCGTGGTGCCTTCGTCCCGCTCAGCAGCCTCAAATATGTCCTGCTCGACTCGCGGCCGCCCTCCAACCCGGTGGACATCGCCCGCTACCAGCGGGTGGCGATCCATTTCGTCGACCACGAGGTGCTCCGCGGCTACAGCGACCGCCAACTGCGGCCGTCCCGATATGGGGTCACCCTCTCGCTGGTATCGCCCGACCAGAGCGAGGTCAAAGACCTGGCGATCCCCTTTACCGCGCTCAAGGGGATCTTCTATCTCAAGACCTGGGAAGGCGGCGATTCGCCCATGCTCGAGTCCGACTGGGTTCCGCGCATCCTCGAAGCGCGCGAGCAGGAGCAGGTCCGGCGGCAGTACTCGCCGGCGGGCAAGCCGCGGCACCTGATGCCGTTGTTAGAGAGGATCATCCGCCGCCGAAAGATCGCCGAATAGCCCCGGTTGCAGCGGTTCCGCCCTGATATGTTGAATCGTAAGATGCAGCCCGCCGCCGTCCCGCCGCAGGCGGCGGTCACGCGATCGGCCCTCAAAGACCGGCTGCTCGATCCGCGGACGCTGATCTCCTTCGGAATCCTCGCCGTCGTCCTGTTCGTCGTGCTCACGCATGTCCAGTTCGACTACGGCGACAGCCTGCGCGCGATCAGTCAGACGAACGTCCTCATTTACGCCCTGGCATTCGTCGCCTTCTACTTCTCCTTCGTGGTGCGCACCATCCGCTGGCAGATCCTCCTCCGCAATACGGGCGAGTCCAACCGGTTCGGTGAGCTCTTCCACATCGTGATCCTCGCCTGGTTCGCCAACTGCGTCCTGCCCGCGAAAATGGGCGACTTCTATCGCGCATATCTGCTCCGTCAGCAGACGGACGTCTCCGGATCCAAGGGGTTGGGCACGATTTTCAGCGAGCGCGCGCTCGACTTCCTGGTCCTGATGAGCCTGCTGGTCATCAGTGGCCTGATCAGCTTTCGGGCGACCGTCCCGGAACGATTCGTCCCCGCCTTCATCGTGGGCCTCCTGATCGCGGCCGGCCTGATCGCCGGCCTGCTCGTCGTCCGCTACAGCGAGGGCCGGCTGTCGCGGTACCTTCCGGAGCGTCTCCGCGAACGTGCCACCCGCTTCAAGCATGGCCTGCTGAGCGCTTTTGCCGGCCGCCTACCCCTGCTCCTTGGCCTGACCGTCCTTGTCTGGATGGCGGAGTCCACCCGCCTCTTCCTGGTGGTCCAGGCGCTGCCGTTGCACGTCTCGCTCAGCCTGGCGCAGATCATGTTCATCGCACTCGTGGCCTCGCTGCTGACGACGATCCCTGCCCTGCCGGGCGGGCTCGTCCTGGTGGAGGGAGGAATCATCGCGGTCCTGGTCTTCTTCGGCCTGACCGCCTCCCAGGCACTCTCCGTCGCCATCCTCGACCGCCTGATCAGCTACTGGAGCCTGATCGCCGTGGGGCTGGTGGTCTTCCTGATGAGCCATCGGCGTTGAAAGTCCTGATCACCGGCGGCGCGGGCTTCATCGGATCCCACATCGCCGACCGGCTCCTGGTGGAGGGGCATGAGGTCGTGATCCTCGACGACCTCACCACCGGCCACGTCGAGCGCGTCCCTCCGGGGGCGCGCTTCTACCAGATGGATGTGCACTCACCCTGGCTCGAGGAGCTTTTCAAGATCGAGCAGCCCCAGGCCGTCGTCCACCAGGCAGCCCAGGCCAGCGTGCGCCGCTCGGTCGATGACCCGGTGTTCGACGCCGGCGTCAACGTGCTGGGAACGGTGGCCCTGCTGCAGACCAGCGTCCGTCATGGGGTCCGTCGCGTCCTCTTTGCCTCCACCGGCGGCGCCCTCTACGGCGACGCGGAGCTAACGCCCACCCCGGAGGACTACCCGACGCTTCCCGTGTCACCGTACGGCGCCTCGAAGCTGGCCGGCGAGGTGTATCTGCGGACGTTTCACGCGGTGCATGGCCTTTCGTACGCCGCGCTGCGCTATGCGAATGTGTACGGCCCTCGCCAGGATCCCCACGGCGAAGCGGGTGTCGTCGCCATTTTCAGCCGGCGGCTGTTGAGCGGTGAGGTCGCGCGCATCAACGGGGACGGCACACAGACCCGCGATTTCGTGTATGTCGGCGATGTGGCGGAGGCGAACGTCCGAGCCCTCACGTCGGAGGCCATCGGATCCTTCAACGTTGGCACCGGTGTCGAGACCGATATCAATGCGGTCTTCCAGTTGCTGAGACGCCTGACGGGCAGCAGCCAGGCTGAAGTCCATGGGCCGCCGATGCCTGGCGAGCAGCGGCGCTCGGTGGTGGACGCGCGGAAGATCGAAAAGGTGATGGGATGGCGTCCAACAACGAGCCTGGAGGCAGGCCTTACGGCGACAGCGCGGTATTTTCGCGAGGCGCAGGGCGTGCCGGCGACAGCGCCAGGGCGGCCTGCCTGAGCGCCGTATCGCCGGCGTCCATCAAGCCGCGGGCCGCCTCCACGATCAGCGGGTTGCGGGCGCTCTCGCCGCCGATCATGCGGCTCGCCCAGTCGTAGGCCTCGCAAGCCCGGCCAAGCTCGGCCCGTAGGTCCGCCGCCTGGTCTGACCCGCTGGCCGGACGGAGCCGAAGCATCTGGTAGTAACCGGTCTGAAAAATCTTCCGCGTTTCCTTCGCGGCGTCGGCCCACTCCGCCTGGGGCGCAGCGTCGAGCGCCTGGCGGAGCTGGGTGGCGGCCTTTTCGACACTGACCGCGACGTCGGCAAGGACGATGTGATAATCCGTCGGGGCCAGCTTCGACGGCGTTCCCAGGACCCGGTACACGGCCCACAGCGCGGCCGCCAGCACCAGCAGGATCAGAAGATACAGCCAGACCATCCTGGCTTGAGGTTAGCGCGCGGCTACTTGTAGCGGAAGATGATCCGGCCCCGGGTCAGGTCGTAGGGTGACAGCTCGACCCGCACCCGGTCGCCGATCAGGATCCGAATGTAGAACTTACGCATTTTCCCCGAGGTGTAGGCGAGGATGGTCTGCCCGGTTTGCAGCTTGACCTTGAACATGGCGTTGGGCAACGGCTCGACCACCTCGGCGTCCATCTCGATGGTTTCCTCTTTGTCGCCGGGCGTCTCTTTCTCGACCAGGGTGTCGATGCCAGGCCGCAACGTGGTGGGGCCGCCGCGCTTCTTGGGGTAACTTCGTTTCTTGCGCAAATCGTCGCCATATTACCCGAGTTCCGCGTGAGAGAATCGGCCGAGTGCAGATCAAGGCCGAACTCACCGGCAATCTGTGGAAGATCGTGGTTCGCGAGGGCCAGCAGGTTGGCGCTGATGAGACGCTGATGATCCTCGAGTCGATGAAAATGGAGATCCCGGTGAACGCGCCGCAGGCGGGCCGAGTCACAAAAATCCACGTCCAGGAAGGCCAGACCGTGCAGGAAGGCCAGCTGCTGGCGGAGATCGACTAGGTCAGGCTGCGGCTTGCTCGCGCTGATTGGGGGCGAAAAACGCGATCCCGACCACCGACATGCCGCGCTTGCAGAATTCGCAGTAGGTGACGGTCACGCTTCTCCGGCTCTCCCACCGCCGTGTCTCGCGCCGGCCGCAGTGCTGGCAGACGAGGTCGAACATCATGTCGGCCATTGCCCCGCGACCGTACCACCGCTGACACCCCCAGCTCGAAACAACTCGGCTGCGTCCCGGAACAGAAATGTAAACCTAGCGCAGCAGCTGGTCGAGAGCGCTCTTGAGCTCGTCGGTCGCGGTCGCGCCTTCGAAGCGAGTCTGGATGATCCCCTTCGCGTCGACCAGGAAGATCCAGGGCTCCGTCTGCAGCCGCCAGTCCAGCACGGTCTGGGCCAGTTTCCGCTTCGACGGGTCGGGCACGAAGTCGCGGTAGATCTCTATATGAATGAAGGTCAACTTGTCTCGGTAGGCGGGCTCCAGGCTCTGCACGGCCTTGACCTCAGGTCCACAGGTGCGGCTCGTGCAGAACGCCGGCGACGCGAAGACGACCAGCGTCAGGCGATGCTGGGTGATCGCATCGGCGATCGAGATCTGGTGCATGTCGTCGGGCGGCCGGCCGCTGTCGATGGCGGTGGCGTCAGCCTCCTTGATGGTCGGGTTGTGGCTCATCGGAGCGGGCTGCCCCACCGCCGGCACCACGGGGGTCGTGACGACCGCCAGGGGACGGCCGTCGGCGTAGGTCGAGAGCCGCAGGGTCGCCCGCTCGCCGTTGGGACGAGATGCCGTAATGTCGAGGCCCCAGGTTCCCGCGGTCGTGAGATCGAGCCGGGCGACGTATACGCCGGCGCCTTCGAGGCCGGCGCCCTTGAAGGGCGCATCGGATTCACCCTTGAAGACTCCGGTCGTCCCCTGGAGGAAGAACGCCCGGACATGCACGGTGGCGTCGTTGACCGGGGTGCCGTGATCGAGGATGCCGATCGGAACTCGCTGCTGCGCTCCAACGACTAACTCCGAGGCAACGACCTGCGCCTGCAACTGGGAAGGGGCACCGGTGGCAGGGGCCGCCTGGGAGCCGCAGGCACCCACCAGCACGGCCGCCGCCAGGGTGGCGGCCCTTCTCACCGGGTCCGGGCGCGTTCGATGAAGAGCGCGGGCCGCTGGATCTCCGCCAGGGTGGGCAACAGGTCGGGTCCCTCCCAGACCCGCGCCAACAGCGGCTGGCCACCGGCGTCCCGGACCTCGCGGCAGAAGCGTTCCCCGAGGACGTATTGGCGCATCTTCATCTCCAGCCCGGTGAGGCGCAAGAAGGCGCGTTCGAGCGGCGTCCGCTGCTCCTGCCGCCGCCGGTAGGCGCCCTCCAGCAGGGCAAAGTGTGGCAGCTGGCGACGGCCCACCTCGTTCATCACGAGATTGCTGTAGCCCTCCAGCAGGCTCATCACCGCCTGCAGTTTCGAGATTGCCTTCCACTGCTGGCCGACCCCGACCGTCAGGGTACGGATCAGCTCCAGCCGGCTCGGACGCTGCCCGTCACCCAGGCGGCCGACCAGGACCTGTTTCAGCAGCCCTTCCAGGTATCCCTGCAACCAGGGGTGTGCTTTGAACTCCCAGGCATGGGTCATCTCGTGCATCGCCAGCCACCGACGCAGCTCGTCGATCGGCAAGTGGTCCTTTTGCGCCCAGGCCTGAACGTTCGGCTCCACCAGGATGAGCGACGAGGTCTCGACCGGCTCGCGTCCAAGAAGCGCGGGGTCGTACTGGCCGAGGACCCGCCGAGCCAGCAATCCCAACATCAGGCCCAGATAGCGGGAGATGCCTTTCTGGCCGAAGCTCAAGATCAGCGACCCGGGAATCAGCTGCTGGAGGCTCTCCAGCGGCTCGAACATCTGACGGAAGATCCGAATGTTGAATCGCACCCACTGCCGGCGGCCGACGGCCGTCAGCCCCGGGTACAGGCGTTTGCCGGGAGAGGCCATCCCCGGCCCAAGCGCTTCGGTCAAGAGCGGCTCGAGCTCGGCCGCAATCGCCCGGTAGGTCTGCTCCTGGCCCGGGTCCCCGGGCAGGTCCGCCGCCTCGCCACAGCGGTTGAGCGCGATCTGCTCCACCCGCTCCCAATCGATCAGCCGGGCGGTTTGCTCCCGCGGACGGACGAGCTCGCGGAAGACCACAGCCCCAACGCCGATGGCGACCCCCCAGGCCATGGCGCGGCCGACCCGCCGGGTCGGGGGGACGGATTCAGACATGCTCATGGGGGCGGGCCGCCGCCACCGCGACCCGAGTCTCATTCTACCGACGCCCGCCGCGGCTGGCGCTCGAAGAGGTCGATTGCTAGCACTCGCCGTTTAGGAGTGCTAAAATGCGGGTACTACCGCCCCGGAATACGTGGCCGTTTGCCCACCCATTACTAGCAGGAAGGAGGACGATCGATGGCGAAACAACTCGCATACGATGCCGACGCCCGCTCGGCGCTGAAGCGCGGCGTCGACAAGGTCGCGGACGCGGTTCGAATTACCATCGGCCCCAAAGGCCGCAACGTGGTGCTCGACAAGAAATTCGGCTCGCCGACCATCACCAACGACGGCGTGACGATTGCGAAGGAGATCGAGCTGGAGGACCCATTCGAGAACATGGGGGCCCAGCTGGTCAAGGAAGTCGCAAGCAAGACGAACGACATCGCCGGCGACGGGACCACCACCTCGGTCGTGCTGGCGGCGGCGATCATCGGTGACGGGCTGCGCAACGTCACCGCCGGCGCCAACCCCATGCAGCTCAAGATCGGGATCCAGAAGGCTGTCGATGAAGTGGTCAAGGCGATCAAGGAGCAGTCGGTCCAGATCTCCGAGCGGGAGAAGATCGCGCAGGTCGCCACCATCTCGGCCGCCGACCCCTTGATTGGCGAAATGGTCGCCAACGCGATGGAGAAGGTTGGCAAGGATGGCGTCATCACGGTCGAGGAGTCCAAGGGCATCGAGGATGAGCTGAAACTCGTCGACGGGATGCAGTTCGACAAGGGCTACATCTCGCCGTACATGGTCACCGATGCCACCCGGATGGAGGCGGTGCTCGAGGATCCCTACATTCTCATCACCGAAAAGAAGGTTTCGGCGGTTGCCGACCTGCTCCCCGTGCTGGAGAAGGTCGTGCAGAGTGGCAAGCCGCTGCTGATCATCGCCGAGGACGTCGAGGGCGAGGCACAGGCCACCATCATCGTCAACAAGCTGCGCGGAACTTTCACCGCCGTGGCCGTCAAGGCGCCGGGCTTTGGTGATCGTCGCAAGGCAATGCTGCAGGACATCGCGATCCTGACCGGCGGCCAGGTCATCTCGGACGAGCTGGGCCTCAAGCTCGACTCGGTGCAGCTCAACCAGCTCGGCAAGGCGCGCCGCGTCACCGTCACCAAGGACGACACGACGGTCGTCGAGGGCGCCGGCAAGCAGGACGAGATCAAGGGCCGGATCAACCAGATCAAGGCCGAAATCGAGAAGACGACCTCCGACTGGGACAAGGAAAAGCTTCAGGAGCGGCTGGCGAAGCTGGCCGGCGGTGTGGCCGTGATCAAGGTTGGGGCCGCCACCGAAACCGAGCTCAAGGAAAAGAAGCACCGGATGGAGGATGCGGTTTCCGCCACCCGGGCCGCGGTCGAGGAAGGCATCGTCCCCGGCGGCGGTGCGGTGCTGGTGCACTCCATCAAGGCTCTCGACAATATGAAAGTCTCGGGTGACGAGGCGACCGGTGTGCAACTGGTACGGCGGGCGCTCGAGGAGCCGCTGCGTCAGATCGTCAACAACGCCGGCTGGGAAGGCTCGGTCGTGGTGGAGAAGGTCAAGGGCCTGCCCAAGGGCCAGGGCTTCGACGCCAACAAGGGCGAGTACACCGACATGGTGAAGGCCGGCATCGTCGACCCGACCAAGGTGACCCGTTCCGCGCTGCAGAACGCGGCGAGCATCGCCGCGATGCTGCTGACAACCGAGGCGCTCGTCTCAGACATCCCGGAAAAGAAGCCGGCTGCGCCGGCGCCGTCGATGCCGGATTACTAAGCCGAAAGGCGAGGAAAGAGCCGTCCCGACGGGCGGCTCTTTTTGTTTCTCGGCCGGTGCCGTTCCGGCCCGTCGGCAGCAGATAGCATGGCGGCATGAAGCCGAGTGGCATCGTGACGTTGCTCACCGACTTCGGCCTCGACGACGCCTACGTCGGCGCGATGAAGGGCGCCGTCCTGGCAGTGCACGCCCGGACCACCTTGATCGACGTAACCCACGGTGTGCGCCCGTTTGCGGTGTTACAGGGCGCCTTTTTGCTCGACACCGCCTGGAGAAGCTTTCCGGTCGGAACCGTACACGTCGCGGTCGTCGATCCAGGTGTCGGCACCAGCCGAAAGGCGATCGCCTTCAGGGCAGCGGATCACATCTTTACCGGCCCCGACAACGGGCTGTTCACATTTCTCACCGAGCCCATCAGCGAGATGGTCGAGCTGGCCGCGCCGCCGGAGGCGGCACCCACATTCCACGGGCGCGATCTCTTCGGCCCGGTGGCGGCGCGACTGGCGGCCGGGACGCAACTCGCCGAGGTCGGCAGGCCTGGTCACCAGGAGCCCTTGCGGCTGCAGGATGCCTGGGCATCCAAGGTGGGCGAGGCATGGCGCGCGCAGGTGCTGCACTGCGATCACTTCGGCAACGTGATCAGCAACCTGCCACTCCGGGCGCTGGCTCGCATCAAGGCGGTCAACGGGACGCGAGTCCGAACCGTGGAGACCTACGACGAGGCCGAGCCCAACGAGCTGGTCGCGCTGATGGGCAGCAGTAGCCGCATCGAGTTCGCGCTGCGCGAGGGATCGGCGGCCGCCCGGCTCCATACGGCACCGGGCGAGACGCTGCTGGTCACGTGAGCTGGCCGGCGCTCCGCTGGAACCAGGTGGCCGCGGTGTCGTCCGAGGTGTTGCGGCAGGCGGATGCGAGGGCGCGCGACGAATTCGGCATCGAGCCGCTGCAGCTGATGGAGATCGCCGGCTGGCAGATTGCCCGTTTCACAGAGACGTTCGTCAGTGGCGTCGGCAACAAGCGCATCCTGGTGGTGGCCGGTTCGGGCAACAACGGCGGCGATGCGCTGGTCGCCGCGCGCTTCCTCCATCAGCGAGGCGCGCTGGTAACCGCCTCCATCGTTGCCGCAAAAGACCCGACGAGCCTCGTGGCGCGGCATACGGCAACCATCGCCAGACTCGGCGTCCGAATCAGCCAGGCGCCGGCCGGGATCGACCCGTCGGCCGACATCATCGTCGACGGCCTTTTTGGCACCGGCATCCGTCCGCCGCTGCGGGAGCCGGCCGCGGGCATCGTTGCGGCGATGAATGCGACAGGACGGCCGATCGTGTCCATCGACGTGCCCTCCGGAATGAATGCCGACACCGGCGCCGGTGCGAAGACCGCCATCCGGGCCGCGGCGACCGTGACGCTGGCGGCGCCGAAGGCGGGGCTGACCCGCGCGCCGAACGCGGGCCGCGTGTTCGTCGCGGATATCGGGATGCCCGCCGCGCTGTTTTCCGATGATCGGGCGGCGATCGAGGTCATCTATCGGGCCGGCGATGTGGTGGAGCTCGTCGATCCTGATCTCGTCTGAACTCGATCACTGGCCACTCCGAGTTGACGAATTGGTGCCGCCTGACTAGACTGCAGGCATCCGCCCCTCGTCCCAGTAATGGATCAAGTACACGTCGAAGCTCCAGTTGCGAGCCCGCAGGCCGCTTCGGTGGAACGCGAGTTCTACTCGGACTTCCCACTCGTCTTGAATTACGTTGGCCGGCTGGTCGATGACATCGACGGCGCGGTCAGCATCACCTGTGCGGCGTTTCGCCAGGTCGGTGACAGCCTGCGCCATCGCCCCACCCGTGAGGGGCTGCGGCGGGCCGACGTGTTTCGGGCGGCCACCGAGCTCAGCCGACAGGCCCTGAAGCCGCGCCGCTGGTTCCGTCGACACCGGGCCACGCAGATGAGCCTCGAGGGATTCCCCCAGGCGGAAGCTCGACGGGCATTGCGCCGCGACACGGTCCAACGGGCACTGACGGCTCTTCCTTTCGAGGCGCGCGCCATGGTCCTCCTGCGTGACTTCGTAAAACTCTCGTACGAGGAGCTCGGCGACGTGGTCGATATCGCCCCGCGCAAGCTGGTGCATGCCCTGGACCGCAGTCGTGCCGAACTGGGGGAGATCTATGACTACATCAAGTTCTGAGGGCAATCGCTGCACCCGCATCTCGCCAAGCGCGGTGCTCGATGACCGGCTCGATGGAAAGGACCTCGAATGGGCCCGCGACCACCTGCGGCGGTGCGAAGCCTGCCGCGACCGGGTTGAGGACTTCCGCGAGATGTTGTTGCGAGTCGGACGCCTGCCGAGCGCTGCGGTCGGTGCGGCCGCCATGGACCAGGCGTTCGCGGCGGCGATCCCCGACCGGTTGCGCAGCGAGGCCAGCTCGCGGTCATTCGAAATCGCACCCCCGCTAACGACGGCGCCAACCCCGCTGCTCGCGGAGCTTCCGACCCCCATGCGCCCCGAGGTGACCAGCGTTCCCGACCTGCTCATCGAGCTGGAGCGGGAAATTTTCCGCGACGAGCCGGGCCAGGACCATCCGACCTCCCTGCCGCCGATTTCGGAGCCGATCTATCCGACGATGACTGCGGCTCCGGTCGAGGAGATCGAAGCGGTTCCCCCGACCGAGGACGTCGAGGCGCCTGAAGAGCTCGCCGCACCGCCGCCCCTGATTCCAGCCACGCCCGAGCCGGTGTCCGGATCGTGGCGCGAGGTCCACGTCGATTCGCACCGCGAACCCGAGCCCGCCGTTCGCGATTACGAGCCCGAGGCGGGACCGCCCGGCGAGCCGATGCCGGCGCCAACGGGCGGCAACGTCGTGTTCGAGCAGGATCCTGCGCTACGGTTCGATGAGGAGATCGCGCCGGCAACACTGCCGCGCAAACCCGATACCGCGATGCGGCTCGCGGTTGGCCTGGGGGCCGCCGCGTGCGTCCTCCTTGCCGCCGTCCTGTACGAAGGAGGATGGCTGGCGAAGGGCTTGCATAACCTGAACTCGACCGCGCCCACGGCCACGGCTACCCTGCATCCCTCGGCCAGCGCCAGTGCGCGGCTTAGCGCGCCGCCAAGCGTCAGCCCGCCACCACCACCTGCCCCGGTGCTGTTCACGCTCGGCAACGCGGTGAGCGGCAACAGCGTCTTCCGCATCCGCCCGGGTACGGCGGTAGCCGGTTACACGCGCCTGGTCTTCGACATGCATGGGAGTGGCTTGCCGACCATGGTCATCACGCGCCCCGACGACCTGCATGTCGCCATCACGTTCAAAAACAGCACCGTCACGGGTATTCCGGTGAACGGCATCCGGAGCTACCAGATCGCCGGCATCGAGCCCGCGGTCCAGCAAGGCAGCGATGGAACGATCACGATCGACCTGGCACGGTCGGTGCGCGTTACGGCGTTTACTCTCCCGGCGACCGGCGGCTATTCCTGGCGTCTGGTCCTGGACCTGCACACGGCCTAGTTCAGACCGGTGCGGATGGTGCCGGCCGCCGCGGCATGGGCGACCATCTGCTTGAGGAGCAGGATCTCCTTGCGCAGGATGCGGAGCTCCAGTAGGAGCCGAGAATCGGTACGCCGCTCCGCCAGCAGGGTTTGTTTCTCGGGGACCTGCAGGTTCAGCGCTGCCGCGATCAGGTAGGAGAGCAGCTCCGGCTCCATCGGCGGCTCTGCTTCATCGGCCTTCTGGCCGACCAGCTCCCGTAGGAGGTTGGAGTATTGCTGGAACGCCATGGCGGTCGTTTCGGTCAACCGGGCAGTGGCATCGAGATCATCGCCGGCCTCGGGGATGATGCGGATCTGGCCGCGCAGGTAGGGGCGATCGTCCGCGGTTCCGACGATCTGAAAGCGCGACGCGCCCATGACGAGCAGATTCATTCGGCCGTCGTCGAGGCGATCGATGCGGACGATCTTTGCCAGCGTCCCGATGTCATAGGGAGTGGCGGGCCCGGTCTCACTTCCTTCCTGGATCGCGACCACGCCAAAGCTGTGGCCCTCTTCCAGGCAATCCGCGATCATCTGCCGGTAGCGGGGTTCGAAGACGTGCAGCGGCAGCGGCATATGAGGAAAGAGCACGAGGTTGAGCGGAAAGAGCGGCAGCCACTGAGCGGGCACCAATCAAGTATATGGGCGTATTCGGCAGCGTCTAGCTGGCGGCGGGCGCCGCCTCCCGCATTGGCTGTAAGGCCGCCTTCTTCCGGCGCACGATGCCCGTGGTCAGGAGCGCGCCGATGAGGAGCACCGCGATCGCCACGGCGAGCGCGGGACGCATGGCGTTGAGATACGCCTGGGCAAACACGTCATGGCCTAACTGAAGGATCCGGCTCCTGACCTGGACCGGGAGGTTGCCGGGCAGGGCGACACCTGATTGGCCTCGGCCGACTTCAAGGGCGCCGTTCGCGGCCTTTGCGAAACCCTGGACGAACTGCGAGCGGTAGGCTGGCGGGACATTCGACGCCTGCACCTGGGCCTGGCTGACCAGCTCGGTGGCGAGCCGGTTTTGCAGGATCGCACCCACGATGGCGCTGCCGAATGCTCCGCCAAGCTGACGATTGCTGTTCAGGAGCCCGGAGGCCGCCCCGGCCAGCCGGGGATCGATCCGACGCATCGTCACCGTCGTCATGGGCGCAAAGGTGCAACCCAGCCCGACGCCGGCCAGGATCAGCGGCGGCAGGAAGGTAAACTGGCCCGCGCTGAGGGACGACACCCAGATGACCAGGCCCATGCCGACGCTGAAGCAGCTGAGCCCGGCGAGCAGGATGTACTTTCCACCGAATCGATCGGTGGCGCGGCCGGCGATGGGCGCGATGACCATCGAGGTCAGCGACATCGGCGCGAAGGTGAGGCCCGCTTTCAACGCGCTGAAGCCGAGTACCGACTGCAGGAAAATCGTCAGCGGCAAGAACAGGCCCATCATGCCGAAGAAGACGATGGCGGCGAGCGCGTTGCCGATCGCAAAGTTTCGATCCTTGAAGAGCGATAACGGCACCAGCGGATCTTCGCGTCCGCGATCCCACAGGATAAAGAGCACGAACAGGATGACGCTGGCGACAAAGAGACTGGGAATGCTGAAGAGACCCCAGTGACCGCCGGCCGCGTCGAACGAGAGCGCGTCGGTGAAGGTGCCCCAGTGGTAGCGCTGCCCCTCGATCAGGCCGAAGACCAGGGCGAACAGCGAACCGCTGGCCAGAAGCACGCCCACTGGATCCAGGTCCTGGTCTCGACCGAGCCGGATTCCCGGCAGCAGCCATACGCCCAGGATGAAGGCGACGATGCCGACCGGGACATTGACCCAGAAGACCGCCTGCCAGCTGAAATTCGTAACGAGAAAGCCGCCCAGCGTCGGGCCGGTGACCGAGGCAACGCCGGCCACCGCACCCCAGACCCCAAACGCCGCCCCGCGCCGGTTGGGGGGAAAGATGTTCGTCAGGATACTGAGCGTTTGCGGGGTCAAAATCGCCCCGCCGATGCCCTGGACGATGCGGGCCAGAATAAGTTGGCTCGGACTCTGCGCGAGGCTGCAACCGATCGAGGCGAAGGTGAAGACCGCCAGGCCAATGAGGAAGAGTCGCTTGGCGCCGTATTTGTCGCCCAGTCGTCCGGCGGTGATCAGCAGCACGGCATAGACGAGGATGTACGCGTTCAGCACCCAGAGGATCTCGTCGAGGCCGGCGTGGAGTCCATCGATGATGCTCGGGATGGCGACGTTGACGATCGTCAAATCGAGCAGGATCATGAAGAAGCCAAGGCAGAGAACGAGCAGGATGATCCACGGACTGCGTTTGGTCTGGACTGCCGCCTGCATTGGGAGTCAGTCTAGGGAACAGTTGGCGGCGAGCGCCAATCGGAATTGAGCTCTAACAGACGGCAGCGATAAAGCGCGAAGCGCGATGGGCCATGGCCATGATGGTGATCATGGGATTGACTCCGGACGCACTGGGAAAGGCGCTGCCGTCGGCGACGAAGAGGCCCTTGACAGCATGCGCCCGGTGGTCGGGGCCGATGGCCGATGTTGCCGGGTCATTCCCCATACGGCAGGAGCCCATCTGGTGAAAGCTGACGTAACCCATCTGGCCCGGCTTATAGCCGTTACGGTCGACCTCGTTCATGTAGGCGTCGACGCCACCCCGCTGGCCGGGCCGGTACGCCACGTACGCGCTCTGGCTGGTGAAGATCTCTTTGGCGCCGGCCGCTTCCAGGATGCGCACGCCGACCTCGATGCCCTTGCGCATATGGGCGAGATCCTCGCGCGACAGCCTGTAATCGACCCGGCTGGTGCCGTCTTTTGAGGTAACGCGACCCCAGCCGCTGTCGCGAAGCAGAATTCCCGTGAGCGAGAGGTTGGGAAGCTGACGCATCAAGCGACTGTAGTGATCCGGCTCTCGCCAGGGGGTCACCAACGCAAGCAGCGCGGGATGCAGCGGTGCCGACTCGATCTTCGGCCCGAAGTGGTGGCCGTCCAGGTTGGTGAACTCATCGGAGTAGACCGACTGCAGGGTCCCTTCCCAGGGCCGGATTGACTCATCAAAGATGCCGGAAACCGCGGTCGAGGGATGGAGCCGAAGCCAACTGCCAACCGCCTTCGAGCGCAGGCCGGAGCGCTGCAACAACGCCGGCGTGGCGATCGCGCCCGCGGCGGCCACCACCGCGCGACTGCGCACGATCAGGGTGAAGGCCGGCATCTCCGGCTGCCGGACGGTCGCGCGAACACCGACCGCACGGCCATCTTCGATCAACACGCGATCAACCGTGCAGTTGACGACGATCCGGGCGCGCTGCCGGTAAGCGTCCATCAGGTAAGTCTTCAGCGTCGACTGCTTGGCCCCGATCTGGCAGCCGTAACCGCAAAACCCGCAGCGCTCGTCCTGAGTGCAACCCTGGACATTGCGCGGCATATAGCCGACATGCCAGCCGAGCTGGCGGAGGCCACGCTCCAGCACCCGTTCGCGGGCACTGACCCGGCTATGACTGACGTTGACGCCGAGCCGCTCGTACACCGCGTCCAGCGCCGAGGTGTACTCATCGGTCGCAAAGGCCGGGAGTCCGTGTCGTTGCGCCCATTCGTCGCGGAGCCAGTCCGGACTCCGAAAGCTCGTGGTGTAGTTGATGACCGTGCCGCCACCCAGACAGCCGCCCGCGATCAGCGCGACCCCGGCGTCGGAGGTCGCGGCGAAGCCGCCCTGGTAGTACAGCTTGCGCATCATCGCCAGCTCCAGCTGGTTGAAGTCGGCCTCGTTGTAGTAACCGCCTTCCTCCAGGACGATCACGTCCTTGCCGGCCGCCGACAGCTCGGCCGCCACCACCCCACCGCCTGCGCCCGAGCCGACGATAACGGCATCGCAGGTCAATGTCGTGTCGCCGTCAAGCGTTGTCGTCTTGATGACCTTGGGCGTCGGCGGCGGCGACGACACGGGACCCGGATAGCCGATCTCCGGCCACACCGGGTTGGTGCCGTCGTCTTCGGTGTCCCCCAGAAACGCCAGCAGCGAAAGGCGCTTGAAGACCTGGAAGAGCTGCCGGCGGAAGGCCAGCCGGCTGGTCGACCAGGACGCCATGACCGCGACGCGTTGCTCGCGCGGCCAGCGATGAAATGGCACGGGCCGGCCGCTGAGCAGGAAGGTCCCCGTGCGGCGGCCGAGCACACCCACGATCAGGCGCAGCCGGCGTCGGTCCGCAGGGGACGGGAGTCGCGCAAACGTATCCTCCATCGAGGCGGCAACCCGGATGGGGGAGCCGGGATGGCCCATCCCGCCGATAAAGGTATCGGCCATCGCGACCAACACGGCCGATCGGCTGTCGCGGGCGGCTGTCGTCGGCGGCGCCTTGACGGCGGTCGTCACACCTATAACCCCCCTGCCGAAGTGATCAGTGGCTCAATCATAAGCAGCGGGCGAACGGTAGGAAAGGCCCAAAATGGATGCCATGTGCTATTCAAACGACGCCCGGCCCCCGCTGCCGCCCATCCAGGGCGGTTCAACCGACGAAGACGATCTGATTCTCACCTCGGCCGACGGGACCCGCTTCGGTGCCTACGCCGCTCGAGCCGGAACGCCAACCGGTGCCGGCGTCGTCGTGATACCGGACCCGCGTGGCCTGCATCCCTTTTATAAGGAGCTCGTGCGGCGGTTCGCCGAAACCGGGATCGATGGCATCGCCGTCGATTACCTGGCGCGGACCGCGGGGATGGGCGATCGGCCGGAGGGCTTCGATTTCATGACGCATATCCGGCAGACCACCCCGGAACAGGTGGCGGCCGACGTCAGAGCTGGGGTCGACTATCTGCGGTCCGCGGCTGGAGGCTCGGTCGCATCAGTGTTTACGGTGGGCTTCTGTTTCGGTGGGGCGCAGTCATGGCGGCAATCGGCCGCCCAGCCGGGTCTTGCGGGCGCGATCGGTTTCTACGGGCGCCCGGCCGTCGTCCGCGACGTCATCCCACAGATGAAGGCGCCTCTTTTGCTCCTGATCGCCGGTGAGGATGCCGCCACACCCCGGGAGGAGTTCGTCAGGTTCGAGCAGGAGCTCACCCAGGCGGGCGTCCCTCACAACCAAGTGGTGTACGACGGAGCACCCCACTCGTTCTTCGACCGAAAATTTGACCAGCACAAGGCCGCGTCGGAGGATGCCTGGCGACAGATGCTGGATTTCATCAAGCAGCACACACGGCAACCCGCGCGGGCGTGAACCTCGGCCGGGCCGGCGTCTGGCTCGGCTCGATGGCCAACCTTCCCGCCGCCGAGCTGCGAAAGGCGGTCATCGAGATCGAGGCGATGGGCTTCGGGACGATCTGGATCGGCGAGGCGGTCGGCCGCGAGCCGTTTGCCGCCTGCGCGCTGATCCTTTCCTCCACCAGCCACGTCACGGTCGCCACGGGAATCGCCAACATCTGGGTCCGCGACGCGACGGCGATGATGAACGGCGCGCGAACGCTGGCCGAAGCCTGGCCCAACCGATTCGTGCTTGGGATCGGCGTCAGCCATGTGCCCCTTGTCAGTGCTCGTGGACATCGGTACGAGCGCCCGCTGACCGCGATGCGCGAATACCTCGACGCGATGGAGAATGCGCCCTACCGGCCGGCGATGCCGAATCCGCCCCCTCCAGTGCTGCTGGCCGCCCTCGGCGTCAAGATGCTGCAACTGGCCCGCGAACGAACCGCTGGCGCGCACCCCTATTTCGTGCCGGTAGAGCACACCCTGGAAGCCCGTGGCATTCTTGGTGATGACCGCATACTCGCTCCGGAGCTAGCCGTCGTCTTCGCCCGAAACCGCGAAGGCGCGCGGGTCACCGGCGACCGCTACATGAAGACCTATCTCAACCTGGAAAACTACCGCCGGAACCTGGAGCGTTTGGGTTGGCCGCCAGCGGAGCTCGAGTCACCGGGTAGTGACCGTATCTTCGATGCGGTCGTCGCCTGGGGTGAGGATGGCGCGATCGCGAGCAAGGTGCGGCTCCACCACGACGCCGGCGCCGATCACGTGGCGGTTCAGGTCCTCACGCCGACGCCCGATCGCGCGCCGCTTGATGATCTCCGAAGACTGGCGCCACTCCTTTTGAACGGATGAAGGCATCCCGCGCTGCCGCGGGCAGCGTGCGTCGGATGGTGGTCGCAACGGAGGTGGTTTGTCCGATCGCGCCGATCGGGGCCATGGTCCGACCCTGGCGACGTAGTCCGCTGGCGGGCGCGAGAGTCAGCGCGACGGCCACTGCCTGCACGCCGGCGGCGATGCGCTGCCAGGGCCGCTCGGTGGGACGGGACATCGGTGGCGCACCAACAATCCTGGAATGACATACCGGACGACCGGCGGGAGCAGACCGAGCGCCGGAAGGTCACCCGCGCGATAGGCGGCGGCCGGCGCCCAGAGGCTCAGCCAGGAGTCCGCCTCGATATCGAGCAGCGCACTTAACGAGGTCGGGCCGTCGAGCCGGGTCAGCCGGCCGTCGAGCCAGTCGCTGGGGCCGCCCCAGAGAAGAGCCATCCAGGCGATCCGTCTGCCCACGCGCGGAGCGGCGGTCGTGCCGGCCAGTAAGCCGGAGCTGCCGGCCCGGCTCAACGTCAGGAGGTTGGCCCGGGTCAAAATGCGTTGATGCGGTTGCAGATAATGAGCGGCCATCAAAAGGAAGGTGAATGAAGCCGCGCCGTTGAGCAGGGCAGCTCCGACATATCGCGCCGGCGACGCATCACCTGGACGCTCGGCGGCGTGCTGGGGCCGGGAGCGCATGCCTGGATTGATAGTGCTACACTCGGGTCCCTCCATCGGGCTGCTCTAGCCCACCTCGACCCAGCCTCCTCGGCGGCGGACGCCGGACGATGCCGCATCCACCGTTATGCAACCTGGGAGGTTTTTTTGGACTCAAACAACGCAGCCGTCCTCGAAGAGCTCGGCTGGAACGATGACTTCGCCACCGCTCTCGCCGCGCTGGGGGATCCAGCGATTGAGCCCGGCCGGGTATCTGCCGACTTTGGCATCCGGTTCCTGGTCGAAACAGCGCGGGGCCCGGTCACGTCCGCCCTCAGCGGACCTCTGCGTCAAGCCGGACGTCGGGTCGCCGTTGGTGATTGGGTTGGGCTTTACCCGGAGCTGGCGCAGATCCGCCACGTCCTGCCTCATCGAACGGCGATTCGGCGCAACGCACCGGGTACCGAAGCGCACGAGCAGGTCCTCGCCGCCAACATCGACGTGGTCCTCCTCGCGAGCGCGGTCGGTCCGGACTTCAATCCGCGGCGGATCGAACGTCTACTGACGGTGGCCTACCAGAGTGGCGGGGCGCCTGTCGTGTTGCTGACGAAGGCTGACCTTGACGAGGTCTTGCCTTATGAGCGCCAGCTTGCCGCGATCGTCCCCGCTGTCCCGGTTGTTGCGGTGAGTGGATTGCGTGGTGACGGAATCCAGGAGCTCCGCGCGTATCTGCTCCGGGGGAAAACGGCGGTGTTGATCGGCTCCTCCGGGGTGGGCAAATCGACCCTCATCAACCATCTCCTGGGGGCAGAGTCGCTTCCAACGGGGGAGGTACATCGAAGCGGACAGGGGCGCCACACGACCAGCCACCGCCAGCTGATCAAGCTCCCCGGCGGCAGCATGATCATCGACACCCCGGGACTGCGCGAAGTACAGATCTGGGCCGGTGGCGATACGCTCGGCGTCGCGTTCGCCGATATCGATGACCTGGCCCGCCGCTGTCGCTTTACGGACTGCCGGCATCGGCAAGAGCCGGGCTGCGCGGTCATCGCCGCCGAAGCGGTCGGCGCGCTCGACACCAGCCGGCTGACGAACTACCGGAAGCTGCAAGGCGAGCTGCGGGCGATCGAGGTGCGGGCCGACATTCGGCTGCGACTCGAGGAACGCCGCAAGTGGAAGGTCATCCACCGCGCGGTCCGAAAGGGAAACAAGGGTTAGCTGGCCGGCCGCCGACGCTTGGGGCGGTCGAGCTGGCCGGAGCGGTCCGGTGCTTCGTACCCAGCCCAGGGGTCGTAGTCGACCTCGAGCGGTTCCTGCGTGGGCCGCTCGGACTCCGGAACGTTGCGCAGGTTGAGCCGGATTCGGGTCCAGCTCGTGTTGCGTCCCCGCATCGAGTCCACCAGGATGTCGGAGGGCGCCAGGTGTGACCAGATCTCCGCATGTCGCGCCCGCCAGCGCTGCAGTCCTGCGCGAGCCTCGGATTCGGTCGCCGCGCGCGCGATCTCGATCAACGGCATGGTGGTGCGGCGCCGTCCGGTGGGACCCACCGTCTTTCCCGGCGCCGGCGGCGGCACCTGCCCCTTCGGCTGAGGTCGATCCTCGCGTTTCCGACGCGATAGCTGGACCCGAGCCGGCTCGCCCTCCTGCTTGGCGAAATGCGGCGGCCACGGTGCGTCGCCGAAGCCAGCCGTCTCGTGCTGGGCGGAGAGTTCCAGCAAGGGGACCAGGGAACCGACCGCCTCGTCGATGCCTCTGGACGGATCGCCGATCTGCTCGAACCGTTTCGGGACGGTATCGATCGTGAAGGCCTCAGCTTGACAGCTTGCGACTTCGTCCCACGTCAGAGGCGTCGAGACCCGGGCATCGGCGGTGGGGCGAACGGAGTAGGCGGACGCGACCGTGCGGTCCTTCGCATTCTGGTTGTAGTCGAGGAAGACCCCATGCCGTTCTTCCTTCCACCAGCGGCTGGTGGCAATGTCGGGGGCTCGCCGCTCGACCTCGCGAGCCAGGGCGACCGCGGCTCGACGGACTTCCGGAAATGTCCAGCGCGGCTCGATCCGGCAATAGATGTGGAACCCTCGCGAGCCGGATGTTTTGGGCCACCCGGTCAAGCCGAAGTCATTGAGGACTTCACGCGTCGCCAGCGCCACCTCGCGAATTTGCGCCCACGACACGCCCGGTACCGGGTCGAGATCGATGCGCAGCTCGTCAGGATGGTCCAGGTCGGCGGCTCGCACCGGATGCGGATTGAGGTCGATACAGCCGAGGTTGACGATCCACGCCAGCTGGGCAGCGTTCGTGACGACGATTTCTTCGGCGGTGCGGCCCGATGGGAACGACAGCTCGACGGTCTCGATCCACTCTGGGCGCGAGGTTGGAGCGCGTTTCTGGAAAAAAGCCTCGCCCTCCGCACCATTGACGAACCGCTTGAGGGCCATCGGTCGACCGTGGACGCCGCGCAGCGCCCCCTCCGCGACGGCCATGTAATAGCGCACCAGATCGAGCTTCGTGTGTCCGGACTTCGGAAAGAAAAGCTTGTCCGGGTTGCTGATCTTGACCTCGCGGCCGGCGACCTGGATGATCTCCTCCCTCGGCGTGGGCATGCCGATACCATACGGCTAAGTGGCACGGACCTCCCCGAGCCTCACGATCGGGGCACTGGCCCTGCTGACCCTCTCGGCGTGCAGCTCGTCCGGGCCCACCCAGACCAGCGCCACCCCGACGGTCGTGTCGCCCCAGGCCTCACCCAGGTTCGCGGCATTCGTCGCGGCAGACTTTGCGACGGCGCTCGCGTGGTCGCCCGACGGGCGCCTGTTCGATGCCGAGCGAGCCGGCACTATCAGGACGTTCGACGGCAAGACGTCCCGCGTTTTTGCGACAGTGTCAGCCTCGACCTCCGGCGAACGGGGTTTGCTCGGCTTGGCGCTAAGTCCGACATTTCAAAGCGACCATTTCGTGTACGCGTTCTACAGTCGCGCGGACGACCAAAGCCGCCAACGGGTGGTCCGGTGGACCGATCAGGGCGGGACCGGAACCAGCCTGACGACCATCATCGATAACCTGCCGGCCGGCAACGACTGTTGTCACAAGGGCGGGCGACTCGCCTTTGGCCCAGACCGGAAGCTGTACGTCACCCTCGGGGAAAACCACGTCGCGGCCGACGCGCAGCGGACATCAAGTCTACGCGGCAAAATCCTGCGTTACAACCCGGATGGAACCGTGCCCGGCGACAACCCGTTTGGCTCGAACAACCCGGTGTGGGCGATCGGCCTGCGCAATCCGTTCGGGCTGGCCTTTGCCCCTGATGGGAGTCTGTTCGTCACGGACAATGGCCCCTCGGGCGATGCCGGCACTCCCGGCAGCGGTTGGGATGAGGTCGACCACGTCGTCCGCGGTGGAAACTCCCAGTGGCCGACCTGCTATGGCAATGGCATCCACCTCCAGGGATCCCAATGCGTTGGTACGCCACCCACGTATCAAAGCGGCAACGCCACGCTTGTCCCGACCGGCGCGACATTCGTGAGCGCCCAGGGCCCAGCCGGCTACACGGGTGACTTCGTGTTCTGCAGCTACGGCGAGAGCCGGCTCAAGGTGCTATCGGCCGACGGCACCCGGCTGCTTTTCGATGGTCCGCGCTGCCAGCTCGACGTCAAAGAAGGGCCCGACCATGCCCTCTACATGTCGGACACGTCGGCGATCTACCGGCTCGGCGCATAGCGCCGGGTCAGCCGGCGACGTCGAGCGCCGGCAATGGTGGATGGACCGTGAGGTAGCTGAGCAAGACGCCAATGGCTCCCGACACGGCAATCGCGCCAAGCCATAGGGTGATCGGCCAGTCAATCCCGCGGGTAAGCGCAAGGAACAGCAGGTAGAGGGCGGAGACACCGACTGGGCCGATGAAGGCGCCGACCCGAAGCGCGACGACCCGCTGCGGTCCCGGCCGGAGCCACACCATCACCAGGTCGGCGAGCAGCCCACCGATGATGGCGACCGGGATCAGATCGAAGTTCTGCTCCAAGGAGCCCAGCAGCGCACCGTTCAATCCGACCAGGAGGGTGATGCTGCCAAAGGGCAGCGCGAAACGACTAAGCAGGTAGAGGATGATGCCGGTAAGAAGGGCGGTCTGCACCATGATCCCGAGGATGCCCAGCTGTTGCAGGTCCGCAATGGTGGCAGGCGTCGCGGAGGCCGTCGCTGCATAGGGATTAACCAGTGGTTCGTCAAACTGGTTGAAGAACGTGAGCATCGACAACAGGAGGCTGGCCGAGATCACGGCCGTCCAGGGGGCTTTGCTGACCGGCCGCCGCCAGGCGGCCCGCAGCGGTCCGGCCACGATCAGGGTGCCGGCCAGCATCAAGAGAAGATGGGGCGGACTGATCAACGCCGCGAGGTTGACCTCGATCCCGAAGCGGAGATGCCAGATCATGTCGATCACGCCGGCGACGCCAAACAGCGCGGCACCAATCAGCGAGAGGTTATAGCCCGCGGGCAAGGCTTGATCGAGGCGGTGTCCGCGGGCCTGGTTGCGCAGCGCGCGGGTGCCCAGAAAGATCAGGATGGCGAAGATTCCTGAGTACAGAATCGCGTGCCAGGGGGTGAAGAAGGTCTCCAGCCTGGCCAGGTGCCGATGGGCCCAGGCATCCAGGTAGGCACCCGCCATCAACCAGGTGCACAGGGCAACCACGGTCCACTCGAATCGCCGCGTCGGTGGAATCGGACCCTGATCTCGGAACAGCTCCCTTGTCAGTTCTCTAACCCTCACCGTGGTGATCCTCCTCACAATCAGTAAATTCCATGATGATGCGACCCGGGCTTCGCCATAGGCTCCAGGTGTGGACCAGGATGAGCGTCTTCTCGTCGAGCGAGCCAAGTCTGATGCCGAGGCATTTGGGATCCTCTACGACCGCTATGCGGAGGATATCTACCGCTTTGCGCAGGCACGCCTGGGTAACGTCGCGGCGGCGGAAGACGTAACGGCCGAGGTCTTCGTCAAGGCACTTCGGGGGATCGGCCGGTACCGCGACCGCGGTCGTCCCTTTTCCTGCTGGCTCTATCGGATCGCCCGGAATGCGGTGGCCGACCATTTCCGTCACGAGCCGGTGAGCCGGCAGCTGTCGGACTGGCTGCCCGATACGGCTACCGAGGTTGAAGCGACCGCGCTCCGCCGCGTTGAGCTGGATGACCTCTGGCGGTTGGTAGAAAAGCTCCCGCTCCAGCAACGCGTCGCCATGACGCTGCGGTTTCGCGATGACCGAAGCGCGCGGGAGGCTGCCGCGGTCATGGGAAAGTCTGAAGCGGCGGTGAAGCTGCTCATCTACCGCGCGGTCGGACGCCTCCGTTCACAGGTGGCCGTTACGGATGATGCGCGAGCGCGATCAGCTCTCGCTGTGAGTTGATCCCCAGCTTGCGATAGATCCGTTGAAGATGCGTCTCGATGGTGTTGAGGCTGACGAAAAGCTGGTCTGCGATCTGCCGGGCTTTGACGCCCTGCTCGGCCAGGCGGCGGACGCGCTGCTCCGCCGCCGTCAACGCGTCTGGATCCACCTCTCGACGATGCTGGCGCCCGTGCGCCAGCGTCAGCTCGTCGCCGGCCTTTTTAGCCAGGCGTTCGGCGCCGCAGGCCTCCGCCAACTCGCTGGCGCGCCTCAATAATGGGCGGGCCGCCCGATCCTGGCCGGATCGCCGCAGCAGCGCCCCGAGCCGGTGTCGAAGCCGGGCCTCGAGCACGCGCATTCCACTCGCGGTCGCGAGCGCGATAGCCTCGTCGAGCAGGCCGGGAACGGCCTCGAGATCACCCTCGATTTGCTTCAGCGCGGCTCGAGCCCCAAGTGCAACGATCCGCGGGAACCGGCAGGGCAGGCGGTCTGCCGTCGACTCGAGCGACGTAACCACCGCCCTGGCGTCGTCGATTCGGCTGCCGTAAAGATAGGCGGTGATGGCGTCCCCAGCCCATGGGACCACGCAGGGCTCCAGAATTTGAAGCCGATCGGCCAGGGCCCGTAGCCGGTCGAACAGAGCACACGCGTCGGCCGTACGCCTGGCGTGCATGGCCAGCACAGCCTCGATATGGAGCAGCCATAGCCGTCCCGCCCAGGTCTCGTTCGGATCTGCCAGTGCCGTCGACCTCCGGTACCATTCCGCGCACTCGTCCATCTGGCCCATCTCCGCCAGGGTGTAGGCATGGATGATGGCGGCCCAGAAGGCCCGCTCGGGGGCAAGATCGGACAGCAGCGTGGCCCGGTCGGCGAGCTGAAGCGCCTCCTGGAGGTTCCCCATCCGAATGCAGGTGTCGCCGTGCATGACGGACAGGGCCGCGATGGCGACCGGCAGCCGCATCCGTTCGGCAGCCTGCATACCGATGTCGTAGGCGCGGGTAGCCTCGGTGAAGCGCTCGGTCCACTTCGTCATGTTTCCGTAGGTGCCAAGTGTTCCCCAGCTCCAGGCGAAGTCGGTGGTATCGGCCTCGGGGTTTGCGAGCGCGTCTCGAACGGCGCCCTCAATCACCGCGATGCCGGTAGGGTCGGCGCGGAGAAACGTGCTGAACGCCCAGGCGGTGTCGGCCCGCACACGAAGCCTCGGCGACACATCGATCGCAAGTTCACGAGCCCGTTCGAGCAGTGGCGTCGCGAGGGCCGGCCCGCCGCTCGGCCATGAGATGAACGCCTCATCCAGCAAGGCCCGGACGGCCTCCGATTTCTCGGACGGAAGAGCGCTGGCGACGGCAGCCCGAAAGGCTTCGCCGGCTTCCCTCACACCGCCTCGGATAAAGTGGGCCCGACCGAGGATTCGCTGCGCAGGGCTGCGCAGCCGATCACTCAGGTCGGGGATGGCGAGGATCCGCTGACAGGTGGCGATCGCGCCCCGGCCATCCCCGCTGTCGAGCTGCACCTCGGCGAGATCCATCAACACATCAGGCTCCGCTCGGGACCCGGCGACGTCGACGGCGGCCAGCAGCCATTGTTTCGCGCGAGCGATCGCACCTTCACGCATGGCCGTGCGGCCGGCCTGTGCTAGGACGGCGACCGCCTCCGGGTCACCGATCACGCCGGCCCGGGCGGCATGTTCGGCGGCCTCCGCGGGGTCGGCTCCACCGGAAACCAGCAGGCGGAAGGCGGCCGCGTGCCACCCTCCTCGCATCGGAGGCGGGATCTCGTCGTATACGGTTTGACGGAGCAACGGATGGGCGAACTGCACCCAACCCGGGGCATCGGATTTGAACAGGCCTCCCCGACTGAGCGCCTCGAGCGCGCGGTCGCCCTCTGCGGGGGTGAGGGCCGCCATCGCCGTCGCGATCCCGGGACGAAACCGACTCCCCAGGACGCCCGCCGCCTGCGCGTATCGTCGCTCTTCGGCAGAGGCACCGATGAACCGGGCGCGCAAGAGCGCGGCCCGGGTGGCCGCCATATCAACACCGGATTCAGGAAGGTCGCCGCCACGCCGGACACTGGTCGCGACCTCCTCGAGCAAGAGGGGGTTTCCTGCCGCCAGCCTGGCTGCCCGCCTGGCCGAGGACGGGGAGATCTTCCCGCCGGCGCGATCGCTCAGCATATCCGCGGCACCGGCGTCGCTGAGCGGCAGCAGCTGTTCCACGGTCGCTTCACCATCATCGGTAAGCGGACCGACTGTATCCAGAGCGCTCTGCGGCCAGGGCCGAAGGGTCCCGATCAGGGCGATCGGCAGATTGCTGATCCGGCGACAGAGGAAGGCAAGCAGCGCCAGCGAGTCGTCATCCGCCCAGTGAAGGTCGTCAAGGAGCAGCAAGGTTGGCGACGGCAATGCTTCGAGAAACTGAAGAGCCGCATAGAGGCGCGCCGCGCGGGCTTGCATGGTGGGGCGCCTGCCGGCCCTCGTTTGGCCGGGGCTCCGGAACCCAAGTCCTCGCAGTGCCTGGTCGATGATTCCAAAAGGGAGGCTCGATTCGGCGGCATCGCCCCGTCCGATGCTGACCTTGAAGCGACCGCCTGAGCCGGCCCGTGCGTGCTCGACCATCGTGGTCTTGCCCAGGCCTGCTTCCCCAACGATGAACAGGCTGCGACCCCGACCACTCAGGGCCTCCGACACCAGGCCGTCGATCGCCTGCAGTGCCCCCTCGCGCTCCCAGATCTGTGACTGGGGCATCCCCTCCCTCCCCGGCAATCCTAGACCCTCAGTCACGTTGGTACATGAGGCGCTGAACCCCGGCTTCCTAAAATGACTGCAAGTCTGCAGCGCGGTCTAAGTCGTTGGGAGGATCGTCATGCGCCGTCTCGTCATGTCGCTTGTCTTAATGGCCGTCTTGCTGGCTCCCCAGCCGGCATTCGCGGGGCAGTCCTCGGTCGGTGTGGTTATGAACTTCGGCCCAAATCTGGCAGCCGTCTGTCCCATGCCGGAAGGCATCGCCGTCGACCCGAATGGCAATCTGTACGCTTCGTCGTTCGCCTTCAAGCCAATCGCCAACATCTGCGTCGAAAATCGGTCCGGTCAGATCATCGATGTAATCCCGGTGGCGGCCGGGAGGGCCGGAGTCGCCTCGCTCCTGGGCGAGCTATTTGAGCCGAGCCAGGGCCTGTACGTGCTCGATTTCGCAGACGGTACGCCAACCAATGGTCGGCTGCTTCGAGTTAACGTGCAAACCCACGCCGTGACGGTCGTCGCTACCGGTTTCCAGGCGCCGAATGCGATCGCCCAGGACCGGCACCGCAACCTCTACATTTCCGATTCCTTCTTGGGCGCGATCTTCAGAGTCTCCCCCGATGGCGCCACCACCGTGTGGATCCAGGATCCGCGCCTCATGCCGCAACCCGGCGGCTCCCCACCCTTTGGGGCGAATGGTCTGGCGTTCGACCGCAACCAGGGCTACCTCTATGTGGCAACGACTTCCGACAGCAAGATCTATCGGATCCCCCTCGCGCAAGATGGGAGCGCCGGCCCGATGCAGCTGTTTGCCTCTGGGGCGGCCATCGACGCGGCCCAGCAAACGACCGAGGCTTTGCATGGGGCCGACGGGATCATGTTCGACGTGCACGGCAACCTCTACGTCTGCGCGAACTCAGCCCAGCACCCGGCCCCCGGATTGCCCGGCGAGATCCAGGTTCTATCGCCTGATGCGCGGCTGATCGCTCGGTACGACGGGCTTGGCCAAAACGACCTCGACTTCCCGGCCAGCCTGGTGTTCCACGAGCGCGCCCTCTACATCGCCAACCTGGCGCTCGACAGCGGTGGGGTGAACTCCAAGCTGTCGATACTCGGCGTCCCCTACCCGGGGCTTCCGCTGCGTCCCTGAAGGCAGAAAGCTGATCGCCTAGCCCGGCGGCGCGGGTGACTCCTCTAGGCGGTTTGCTCCACGGCCGCGACCGGCTCGAGTTCCGACTCGCGAGCTTCAAGAAAAGCGCGGATCAGCTCATTGAGCTCCTGGCATTTCTCGAGAATTAATTCGCAGGCACGGGCACGCTGCTCGGGCGACAGCTCGTTGGAGTTCAGCAACTGGGCGTAGCCATTAATGATCGTGAGTGGCGTCCTCAAGTCGTGACCTAAGAGGGCCAGTTCGCCGGTTCGTCCCTGCCCGTTCGCCATCCCCATGGCTGCTTCTCCAGCGAATAGCCTTATACGGGCGCTCCGGCTTGTCAATAGGGACTTTCGCGCCTTTTCAGGGGCGACAATTGTCCTTATAATCGGCTCGGGGGCAAACCTGACAAGCAGGTCACCACGCTTGGAGGTGTGCGGGGTGGTACAGTTCGTGACCCTCGTGCAGATCCGGCCGGGAGGCACCGGCAAGAGCGGTTCACGCGTGGCGGCCCATGCCGCCCAATGGCAGCACCTCAAGAATCAGATTCAGCTGGTCGGCGGACGAGTCAACCAGATCTGGAATGTCCTTGGCAACGACTACGACCTGCTCTTCGTGGGCGAGGCCGACGATCCGAAGACCCTGCACCGCATTGACGCCGTCTGCAAAGGCCAGGGCTACGCCGCCAAGACCCACCCGGCCATCGAGGCAGAGGAATACGCCCGCCTGGTGGAGGACACCGCAAACGTTCTGGATTACGGGCGCCGGCGCCGCAGCGTGGAGGTGGAGCGAGAGGCGTAGCCGGATCGGAACCGATGGGCTCCAAAAATCAGGCTGGGCTCAGGACGATCCAAGACACGCGCAGCTAGCTTAGGGCCGCGGTTGCGCGATGATTGGAGTGGCATGAACGAGAACTTGAGCCTTGGCCGCATCGCCGGCATCCACGTGGGGCTGAACTGGAGCCTGCTCGTCATTGCGGGCCTGATCGCCTGGAGCCTCGCGACCAGCATCCTGCCGCCTGCCGCGCCCGGCCAGACCGCGGGCGCGTACTGGACGGCCGGCGTGGTGGCGTCCTTCGTCTACCTCGCCTCCCTGCTTGCCCACGAACTTGCCCACTCCGTCGTTGCCATGCGTCGCGGCGTCCGAGTTGAAGGGATTACGCTCTGGCTGTTTGGCGGGGTGTCGCGGCTCGGCAGCGACAGCGCCTCGCCCGGCGTGCAGGCGCTGATCACCGTGGTGGGCCCCGTCACAAGCCTGCTGTTCGGCGCCGTGTTTCTCGTCGCAGCGGCTGCGGCCGGAGGTGGCGCCAACCCGGGTCTGCTGGCCGCCGCCCTCTCCTGGCTGGGCTACATCAACATCATCCTCGGAGTTTTCAATCTGCTGCCCGCCTTCCCGCTGGACGGAGGCCGGATCCTGCAATCGCTGATCTGGCTGCGCACAGGTGATCGCCTCCGAGCGACCAGAATCGCCGCCCGGATCGGTATGGTCTTCGCGTTCCTGCTGATTGCCTACGGTCTGGTCACCTTCCTGGTCGCGGGTAGCCTGATTGGCGGGGTCTGGTCGGTGTTCCTCGGCTGGTTCCTCCTAAGCGCCGCCCGGGCCGAAGAAACCGGCGGCTTGATCCGCCAGGCGCTGTCCGGGATCAGGGTCGCCGAGGTAATGACGCCCAATCCCGTGCAGGCTCCCGACGACATCAATGTCGAGGAGGCGCTGCACAGCTACGTTCTAGCCTCTCGGCATTCGACTTTTCCCACTCATGATGCGAGCGGCCGGTTGAGCGGGCTGTTGACCATGGCCGCCCTCAAGAACGTCGCGCCGGACGCTCGTGCGACAACGCTTGTCAAAGGGGTGATTTGTCCGCTCGACAGGGTGTCAACGGCCAGGCCGGCTGACCCGGTCACCAACCTTCTGGGGCTGTCCGAGGGTTGCAGCGAAGGTCGCACGCTGGTCATCGATAGTGGCCGGCTGGTGGGAATCGTCTCCCCTAGCGACATCAGCCGGCTTCTGCAGACGTCGCTGTCGGGCCGTACCCACGCGCCAACTCAGGGTGCGGGGGCCAGGTCCGTGTAGTTGTTCACGATGACCAGGTGGCTCGCGCTTGACGAGGTATCAAGACCCCAGCTCTTCGAATACGGCGTAGTGCTTTTCGACAACACATTGCCGGACGCATCCCTGGTGATGAAGGTCGAGGTTCCGGTCAGGGTGACGCCCACCAGCCGCGACGCCTGGCTGCTGAATTTCGGAAGGAACAGGTTGAGCCCGACCTTGTCGAAGCTGTAAGTCTTCTCGATGATCTTGCCGGCGGCGATGTCCTGCTTGATGACGTCGGTGAATTCCTTAAGCCCGTCGCCGGTAGCCCCAGTTTCTGCCAGTTTCAAGTCGTGGGCGCGACGCGCTTCGGATTCGATGATGAGGTCGAGCACCGCGTCATGCGCCATCCTCGTCGCGCTCTTTGGCACGGACTGATCGAAGGCGACCACATTCGAGGCGATGGTGACATCTGGAATCGGCGGCAGGATCCACAGTTGCGCCGATGCGGAGGCGGGCCCCGAACCTCTCGGCGGCGGCAGGGCGGCGGCCGCCGAGCTCGAGACCCAGCCGCCGATCGCCGGCCCGGCACCAATGGTGAGTGCGAGGGTTGGGGTCGACCCATCGGCAAGCCCGGCGGCCGGCTCAGGGGCGTGCGTGGATAGATCGGCCGCCACCGGAATGGTCCCAACAAAGAGCAGAGCGACAGCGAGCGCAGCCGGCAGGCGCCAGCCGGAGCGACGCCTCCCCGCCCTCTGCCGGTCCCGGGCTTCGAGTGGGGACAGGAACCGGGCGAGCGCAAACCGAAGTGCACAGGCGATGACCAGGCTTGCCAGGATCGCGGTCTTGGTCCAGAACTCGAGCGTGGTCGGGCCGATCAACAGCACCGCCAGGATGGCCACCACAATGCCGAACGCCACGCGCGCCACCGGGCCGTCGGGAACAGTCCGCGGGTCGGGGATCATGAAGAGGCCGAAGACCAGGAGTTCCGGCGAGGTGACCAGGATCTGCCAGAGTTCACGTCCGCACATTGGGGCCACGTGCCAGCTGGCCACCATGCAATGGTCGGGCACCAGCGCCAGCGCCACGGCGGTAAACGCAGCAAACCCGGCCATGAAAGCCAGCTCGAGGCCGAACAATCGCAGTTCCCACGCGATCAACAGTCCCCCGACTACCAGGACCGCGTAGGTGACAATCAGCCACGGCCCGGGCGGGATCCACCACAGATCCTGCGGCTCCGTAAACTTGGGACCCAGCGCGACGAAGGCGATGACCAGGCCAAGGTTCGAGGGGTTGAAGATGTGCCGCCCACGCCAGCGGATCAGGTACTTCGACGCCATCGAGATGGCGACCACGCCGACAAAGATCCAGATCCCATGCGTGCTCCACCACTGGCCATGCAGCGTTCCGGGAGTTCGCAGGATGAAGGCCGTGCTGTTGCCGGTCAGCAATCCGCTCGCCGGCCACATGATGGCGCTGTCCTTGAAGAAGGTGACCACGAATTCGATCAGGGCGCCGGTCGCCATACAGATGAGAATCTGCGCCACCGAGAGCCGGAAGCCGAGCACCGTCTGGCCCAGCACCTGGAGCGTCACCAGCACCGCGGCGACGTGCATCCGGGGATCGCGCAGGCTGGGGAGGATGACCGTGTATTCCCGGCCGAAGATGCGAACCGCCCGGCGCTTGGCGCTCACCATTGAGTAACGGTTGGAATGATCAACCCGTTACATCCAGGGCCTTGTTACCATTTCGCTCCCTCTCGCAGACGCTTTGCCGAGCACGGGCCGGGCTGATCGGAGCCGTCGTCGTCGCCGCGCTCTCAGCCTGCGATCTTCCGTTCGGTCTCGACCTGCCCACGACACGCAGCCTGGAGAGCGGCGCCACCGGCACGCTGCTCGCGGCGGACAGCTTCGAGATCACCGGCTCATATAGCGAAGGCAGCAAGCAGTGGTCGATCGACTTGCGGCTGAGCCGACCGGGATCCGAGTACGTGACCGTTACGACGGCTGATGTCAAGCTCGAGGCGATCATCCTTGGCGACAATGCCTATTTTCGTGGGCAGCAGTTTCTGTCGGCGCACATGGGCAGCGACATTGTTTCTCGAAGCTTTGTCAAGGCGGCAGGAAATGGTTGGTGGAAGGGCTCGGCGGGCCATGTCCCCCAGCTGACGGATCTGACCGATGGAAACGTCTTCCGGTCGACGTTCCTCGGGCAGGCGATCACGGAGCGCACCGACCACGTGTCGGTTGATGGCATCGACGCGGTCGACCTGTCCGGCGCACGCGGAGACGTGTTCATCACCGCGCAAGCGCCCTATCGGGTGCTACGCGTTCGCCTGAAGCACGGCGTTGTCGTTGACGGCATTCGCGACGCCGACCTTCGGTTCGTCAATTACAACCACGACTTCGGGATTTCGGCACCTGCCGACGTGATTGATTTCTCGAACCTCACGACGCTGCCCCCCATCTATACGGTCCTGTCGGTCGACACGTCGGGATGCGGCTCACCGTGCGTTGTCTCGGCCTTGCTCAAGAATCTTGGCGGGCTCGTCCACGCCCAGGCGCCATCCACCATCACCTTCACGATGACGGACACGGCGTCGCGGCAGGTGCTCGGAAGGTGCCAGACGCAAGTCGTGCCGGACGTCAAGTACAACGCCACCACCACCGTGACGTGCTCGATTGCTAACGTGACCGCCCAACAGTCAAACGCCGCGACCGTGACGGCAACGCCGGACAACCCGGGGCGCGGCTAGGATCGTGGCAAAGCTCGAACTCGGCGCATGGGGCCTGGTCCTCGCTTTGTTAGGCGCTGAGGTCGGGCTCGCTGTCTTGCGGCCCTGGGACCATCACGTCGCCCTGTCGCTATCGGGCTCGCACACGTCGACCACCCTGGTCACGCCCTCCGCTGGTGCCAAGTGTCGCGACGTTGTGGTTCGCACGGACGAACAACCCCATACGATCCCACGGAACGCCTGGGTACACGCCTCGGACGGAGTCAACGTCCGGGCCGCCCCCGCAGCTTCGGCGACGCGCCTAACAACGCTGGCGACCGGAACGCAATTGAACCTTCAGGCCGAACAGACCAATCCCGATGGCAGCACCTGGTATCGAGTCCGCCTGAGCGACGGCCGGGACGGTTGGTTGAGCGGCCGCTATACGACCAACTACCCAATTAGCCTGGCCTCGACCGACTCGCTAAAGATCTGGCTGCCTGCTGGCTATCAGTTCCAGTCGGTGGCACCGGGGAAGGCCGAAGCGCACTACAAGAACGGGCCGATGACGTTGCTCTACGTCGAGAGTGGCGCGAAGGACCAGGCGCCGGCCGAGACCATGGTGCCGGCCGGCCTACCCCCGCGGTCCGCGTGGACGGCGCGTCCCACCGAGCAGGCCCTCGTCGGCGACCTTCCCGCCACCGACCGCGTCTTCGGCATCAGGCTGGCCGGCAGCGCCTGTGCGGCGCTCGTCCACGAGGTGCGGATCACGACGGCCGCCCGTTACTACGACTTGATCTTCCTGCTCGACGAGCCGAGCTCGTCAGTGGTCGCCCAGTTGCTGGACAGCGCCACGGTGCAGTAGGCAACGGTGAGCGTCAGGGCCCGTCGGGTCGGATGAGGACCCCGGGTACGCCCGCAGCATCGTAGGAGGGGTCGGGGTGGATGTCGAAGGCATCGGCAAGGCGCACGAAGAGGTTGAAGAGCGCACCGTCGTAGACAGCCTCGGCAATCTGAGCGTCGGTCCACCCGACCTCGCGGAGCCGCTGGACCTGGTCGTCGGTGATGCGGTAAGCGTGCCGGGTCAGCGTCTCGACGAATTCCAGGAGCAGCCGGTGCCTCGGCGTCAGGTCGGCGGCGTCGAGGTCGCCATCGCGTAGAGCCGCCGCGGCTCGCGAGTATTGCTCTCCCTGCAACTGCAGGAACCAGGCATGACTGCTGAGTCAATAGTGGCAGCGATTGAGCGCCGAGACGTAGGACGCGATCATCTCGTGCTCAGCCCGGCTCAGCGCCCCATCCGTGAAGTGCAGCCGGCTCGCCTGATCGATGGCTCGCAAAAAGTCGGGTCGTAGGCTCATCGTCCGCAGGATGTCGGGGACGTTTCCCCTCGCTGACGTTTGCCGCAACGCGCTGTAGACGTCGGCAATCTCGCCCGCGGCGTCGTCGTCCTCGATCCACGCGATCCGAGCCATGATGTTCGTTCGTCAGCAAAGGCCGACTCAGGCGCAATGATGCCGGATCGACGCACTTAACGCAAGCCGTCAGAGCGGCCGCTCGCTTGTCTCGCTGGTAACCGGACCCGCTTGGTGATGCTCAGTCGGCTTCGACGGGAGTTGCAAACTGGCGGATTGCTTCCAGCGCCGGAATGAAGTAGTACGCGCCGGTGAGGGGCTTCGTATACCTCGTTAGTGCGTCCCGAACGCCGTCCTTCAATCCAACCATGCTCTCCAGCATTGCCTGCAGCGGCCGCTGCTCGCAGCAGAAGCCGACGAACATGGTCCCATGGTCGGTCACCGTTCCGTAGGGCATGTTGCGCCGGAAGACGTTTCCGAACATGTCCTGGTCGGTCTGATGAACGTGCGAATCGGGTGGCTGCGGATCGAGCTCGGTGCTGTCCGTCTTCGTCCGCCCGATCACGCGCTCCTGGGTCTGCTCCGAAAGGGATTCCCACGCGCTCACATCGTGCTCCCACTGCTGGAGCAGCAAAATCGTGCCTCCCGCCCCCGGCTTGCCGTCCGCAACCAGGGCAACGTCGGCTGCCCTCAGCAGGCTCGGGTTCTTCGTCCCATCGACGAACCCGGTTAGGTCGCGGTAGCGGCGATACGGCCAGCCGGACGCTTCGTCAGCAATCGTGGTCACGCCTGTCAGCGCGTTGATCGCCTGCCTTGCCTCGTCAAAGACAACGTCGTAGGAACTCCCCGACAGCCACAGCACGGCATCGTGCTGCGTCGCCGGCATCACGTAGCCGTCGGGGCCAGTCAGGTTCTGATTGAAGCCCGTGAGATCGCCGGGCAGCCCCTCCGGAACCACGCTCCTCCACAGCTCCGGTCGGAATCCTGAGACGAAGTTGACACCGCCGATCGTGGTTCTGGGCTCGCGCACATCCGCCATCGCCTTGATCAGTGCACCGGCGTCCTTTCCACGCTGAAGATCAAATTCGAGATAGGCATGTGAGGGAGTACCAAGCGCGAAGATGCCGCTCTGCGCCGTGCTCATGACGTCCCAACCTCCTTCGCTGGGTCACGAAGCCGTTCGAGCCGCATCCTATATGGAAAAGGCCGCTGACCAGTTCCCCTCCTCATAATGAGGTCATGGCCAACGCGGTCTTCGACGCGGTTCGTACGGTCATGGCGATCCGCGATTACCAGCCGAAACCGATTCCGCCGGACGTCGTCACGAGGATCGTCGATGCTGGCCGCCTTACGGCCAGCGCCTCGAACCAACAGGAATGGCATTTCGTCGTCGTCCGTGAGCCCGAGAACCTGCGCGCGCTGGGTTCGCTGGTGAGGACCGGTCCGTACATTGCGAAGTCGGTCCTCGCCATCGTCGTCGCCTACGAGAAGGACAGCCGCACTGGCGTATCGGACTGCAGCCGCGCGATCCAATCGATGCTTCTGACCGCATGGGCAGAAGGCGTCGGCTCCAACTGGACGGGGTTTGGAGGCCTTGAAGGCGTTCGGAACAAGGTAAGCCTGCCGGATCGCTACGAAGTCCTCGCAGTGCTGCCCCTCGGCTACCCCGCTCGGCCGGTTAAGGGAAGCAAGAAGCGGAAGTCGTTGTCCGAAGTCGCCTCTGCGGAGCGCTTCGGCACGCCGTTAGCGTAGTTCTCGAGCGTCGTTCGCCCAGGAAGTCGTCGATGTCGACAGACAATCAGAGGGGTAGCCGAGCATGAAGACAAGACAGGCCTCGTTCGCCGCCACCCACCTCCCGGGAGTCCCCGCGCCCCCCCAGGTCTCAGCCGATGCCGAGCTGTTGCGCCGGCTCAAGGCCCGGGCCGCGGAATTACCGATCGAGGGCAACCTCCCTGCCTTCGCCGGGGCAAACGCATGGCTCAATTCCCCGCCGCTGACACCGGCGGGCTTGCGCGGCAAGGTGGTCGCCGTCGATTTCTGGACCTTCACCTGCATCAACTGGCTGCGAACCCTGCCGTACCTACGGGCCTGGGCGAAAAAGTACGGCGACAAGGGGCTGGTGGTGATCGGCGTCCACACCCCCGAGTTTTCTTTCGAACACGACATCGAGAATGTTCGCCGGGCCGCCAGGGACCTCAAGGTCGAGTACCCAATCGCGGTCGACAGCGACTACGCCGTCTGGAACGCGTTCGACAACCACTACTGGCCGGCGCTCTATCTCGTCGATGCACAGGGCAGCATTCGAAACCATCAGTACGGCGAGGGCGCCTACGAAATGTCTGAGATGGTGATCCAGCAACTGCTCGCGGAAGCCGGGTTCAGCGGGTTCCGCGATGACCTCGTTTCGGTCGATCCCCAGGGACCTGAAGTCGCGGCGGACTGGAGCAGCCAGGAATCGCCGGAGACCTATCTCGGCTATGGGCGTGGTGACACCTTTGCCTCACCGGGCGGTGTCGTGCCCAACGCCCCTCACCGGTATACCTCGCCGACCCGGTTGCGGCTCAACGATTGGGCGCTGGCAGGTAACTGGACCGTGACGGACGGAGCCGCCAAGCTCATCGATGCGGGCGGCCGCATCGCGTTCCGCTTTCATGCGCGCGACGTCAACCTGGTGATGGGACCTGGTCAAAACGGCGACACGGTGCGATTTCGCGTCTTCATCGACGGCAAAATGGGTGGCGCCGTCCACGGAAGCGACGTCGATGCCGAGGGCCAGGGGACGACCCGCGTGCAGCGGACCTATCAGTTGATCCGCCAATCGGGCGAGATCGAGGATCGAACATTCGAAATCGAATTCCTGGACCCCGGCGTGGAGGCCTACTGCTTCACCTTCGGCTAAATCACGAGCCAGCGATCGACAGGGCCGGCGGCTAGGCGGTCCCGGAGGTACTCTCGGGAATCCCCAGGCGGCGCATCTGGGTGGCACTGCCGAGACCGAAAGAACAGGAGACGAGATGGGAAAGGTAATCGTGATGAATTGGGTGACGCTTGACGGCGTGATGCAGGGACCGGGCCGCCCGGACGAGGACACGCGGGATGGGTTTGAGCGCGGCGGCTGGGGGATCCCGTACGGCGACGAGG